>ENA-OWYG01000672-OWYG01000672.1-human-gut-metagenome-genome-assembly--contig:-NODE-672-length-20746-cov-9.851626_pt1 | contig 20746 bp, 20 predicted proteins | sample MGYA00249747_ERZ652080 | MGnify/ENA primary metagenome ERZ652080 (study PRJEB26925, sample SAMN05827071) | human gut metagenome | biome: ENVO:2100002; feature: ENVO:00000062; material: ENVO:00002003...
GGCTCGGAGATGTGTATAAGAGACAGCGCCACCATCGTCTGGTCCAGCCCCAACTACGACTATATGCTGGTGGACGGCGAAAAATATCTGCCCACCAACACCGAGGGCAACTCTACCTTCGAGATCCCCGTCACTGCTCTCGACACCCCGCTGGATGTGGTGGGCGATACCGTCGCCATGAGCACCCCGCATGAGATCGAGTATACGCTGACCTTCGCCTCTGCATCTCTGATCGAGGCAAAGTAACGATGAAACGCCGCAATTTCCTGAAAGCCCTGCCTGCCGCCGCCCTCACCCTTGCAGGCTGCGGGCAGCACAAGACCGCCCCGGCCAATACAGCATCCCTCGTGTTCGACCACAGCTATCCGCTGGACTATGCCACCCAGTTTTCCGCCGACTGCTATGAGGGCGGCTATGTGATGATCGACATCCCGGACGCCGGGCGGTTCCTCGTCGTCCCTGAAGGGGCCGCCGAGGTGGACGACCTGCCCGAGGACGTCGTGGTGCTGCGCCAGCCGCTGGATCATATTTATCTCGTCTCCACCTCGGTGATGGACCTCTTCGTCCATCTGGACGCATTGGACAGCATCGCCCTCTCCGGCACGAAGGCCGAGGGCTGGTATGTGGAAGAGGCCAAACAGGCCATGCAGGAGGGCCGCATCGCCTACGCGGGCAAGTACAGCGCCCCGGACTATGAGCGCATCCTTGCCGCCGGCTGCACCCTCGCCATCGAGAACACCATGGTGCTCCACGACCCCGAGGTCAAGGAGCAGCTGGAAAAGTTCGGCGTGCCGGTCCTCGTGGAGCGCTCGAGCTACGAGAGCGGCCCGCTGGCCCGGATGGAGTGGCTCAAGCTCTACGGCATCCTGCTGAATAAGACTGAGATGGCGGAAGAGGTCTTTCGCCAGAAGGTGGAGCAGGTGGCCCCCATCCTCGAGCAGGAGAACACCGGCAAGACCGCGGCCTTCTTCTCCATCACCACGAATAACCTCATCACCGTCCGCCGCACCAGCGACTATGTGGCCCAGATGGTGGGGATGGCCGGCGGCGTCTACATCTTCGACGACCTCGAGGGGGAGACGTCGGCCCAGTCCACCATCAAACTGCCGCTGGAGACCTTCTATGCCCGGGCCAAAGACGCCGACGTCCTCATCTACAACAGTACCATCGAGGGCGTGATGGAGACCCGTGACCAGCTCATCGAAAAATGCCCGATGCTGGCAGATTTCAAGGCCGTCCAGTCCGGCGACTGCTGGTGTACGGCCCAGAGCCTCTTTCAGCAGAGCATGGAGCTGGCCGACCTTATCTCGGATATGAACCTCGTCTTCACCGAGGGCTCGCCCGACCCGGCGTCCCTCCGTTTCTTACAGCGCATCGTATAAAAGGAGCTTTGTCATGACCACCACCCGCCGCCTCAGCCTCGCGTACCTCGCCCTCACGGCGGGGGTCGCGGTGCTGTTTGCACTCAACCTGTTCTGGGGCAGTGTGTCCCTGACGCCCGGCGCGGTGGCGGCGGCTCTGCTGGGCCGGGGCGAAGATGCGCTGGCCGTGGGCATCGTGCTCCAGCTTCGTCTGCCCCGGGCGGTCATGGTCGTGCTGCTGGGCGCGGCCCTCTCGGCTGCAGGCTACCTCCTGCAGACCTTCTTCGCCAACCCCATCGCCGGCCCCTTCGTCATGGGCGTGTCCAGCGGCGCAAAGCTGGCGGTGGCCCTGACGATGGTGGTGTTTTTACAGCAGGGGCTCCTCACCGGCTCGGCCACCCTCATCATCGCCGCCTTTGCAGGCTCGATGGCGGCGATGGCCTTTGTGCTGGTGGTGGCCCGGCGGGTGCCGCGGATGAGCATCCTCGTCATCTGCGGCATCATGATCGGTTATATCTGCTCGGCTGTCACCGACATCGTGGTGACTTTCGCTCAGGACTCCAACATCGTCAATCTCCACAACTGGTCGATGGGCAGCTTTTCCGGCATGACCTGGGCCAACGTGGGCGCAGCGGCCTGCGTGGTGCTGCCCGCGCTGGCGGCGGCGTTCCTGCTCTCGAAGCCCATGGCGGCCTACCAGATGGGCGAGAGCTACGCCAGGAGCGTCGGCGTACCGGTGCGGGCCTTCTCGACGGCCCTCGTGCTGCTTTCCAGCCTGCTTTCCGCCTGCGTGACGGCCTTTGCAGGCCCCATCTCCTTTGTGGGCATCGCGGTGCCGCATCTGGTCAAGAACCTGCTGGGCAGCGCAAAGCCCCTTTATGTCCTGCCGGGCTGCTGTCTGGGCGGGGCAGCGTTCTGTCTGCTCTGCGACCTCATCGCCCGCAGCCTGTTCGCGCCCACTGAGCTGTCCATCAGCTCGGTGACGGCGGTTTTCGGTGCGCCGGTGGTCATCTGGCTGCTGGTGCGCCGCCAGACACAGGAGGGCCGGGAATGAGCGATCCGAAATTCTACTGCCGCGCCGAGGACCTTGCCATCGGCTACGGCAAAACGCCCCTGATGGAGCACATCAGCCTCGGCGTCGGGAAGGGGACCATCCTCACCCTCATCGGCCCCAACGGCGCGGGAAAATCCACCCTGCTCAAGACGCTGGCAGCGCAGCTGGCCCCCCAGGGGGGCGCTGTGCTGCTGGACGGCAAAAATCTCGCGGACTACTCCGGCACGGAGCGCGCCCGCAAAATGGCCCTGATGGTGCCTCATACCCGCCGCACCGAGCTGACCACCTGCTTCGAGATGGCGTCCGCCGGGCGCTACCCCTACACGGGGCGGCTGGGTGTCCTCTCGGCAGAAGATAAGCGCCAGGTCCATGCCGCGCTGGCCCTCGTGGGGGCCGAGGCGCTGGCGGGCCGGGACTTCAACCGCATCAGCGACGGCCAGCGCCAGCGCGTCCTGCTGGCTCGGGCCATCTGCCAGCAGCCGGAGCTGATATTATTGGACGAGCCTACGTCTTTCCTCGACATCAAGGGCAAGGCCGAATTGCTGGCCATCCTGAAAAGCCTCGCCTGTGACAAGAAGATGGCCGTCATCCTGAGCCTCCACGAGCTGGAGCTGGCGCAGAAAGTTTCCGACAAGGTCGTCTGCGTCTCGGCGGCGGGCGTCTCGGACGTCATGACGCCGGAAAAGGCCTTTGCCCGGGAAAACATCTGCAAAATTTATGCTCTGACCGATGAGCAGTACGCATTCCTCTACGGCGAAGAAAAAGCGCCGGAGGAAAAGCGCCCGCTCTTTGAGCACTACGTCCGCAGCGGCCAGAAGCTCCTGCGCTGCGGCTATACCACCGGCACCTGTGCGGCGCTGGGCGCGGCGGGCGCGGCACGGCTGCTGCTCACCGGCCGCACCCCCGAGACGGTGGCCCTCCGCACCCCGAAGGGCATCGTGGTGGAGGTGGAGCCTATCTTCTGCCGCCTGTCCGGCGAGGGGGCCGAGTGCGCCATTCGGAAGGACGGCGGCGACGATGTGGACGTGACCACCGGTCTGCCGGTCATCGCCAGTGTCGCCCTCCGGCCCGAGCTGGCCGGCGAGGTGCGCATCCACGGCGGTGAGGGCGTGGGCCGGGTAACAAAGCCCGGTCTCGACCAGCCCGTGGGCGAAGCTGCCATCAACCACGTCCCCCGGGCCATGATAAAGGAAGCGCTGGAAAAAGAGGCCGAATCTGCCGGGTACGCGGGCGGCTTTGACGTCACCATCTCCATCGAGGGCGGGGCCGAAACGGCGAAGCGCACCTTCAACCCCCATATGGGCGTGGAAGGGGGCCTCAGCGTCCTCGGCACCAGCGGCATCGTCGAGCCCATGAGCCAGCAGGCCATCCTCGACACCATCCAGCTGGAAATGGGGCAGGCGGCGCTTCGGGCCGGAAGCCCCCGGCGGCTCATCCTCGCCCCGGGAAATTACGGCCTCGACTATCTCCACGAGAAGATGCCCGCCCTGAAGAATATCCCAGTGGTCAAGACCTCGAACTTCATCGGAGATACGATGGATATGGCGGCGGCATCCCACTTCGAAGAGGTGGTGCTGGTGGGCCACATCGGCAAGCTGGTCAAACTGGCGGGCGGCGTCATGAACACCCACTCCCGCACAGCCGACTGCCGCACCGAGCTGCTCTGCGCCCACGCCGCCCTCTGCGGTGCATCCCGGGACGTCTGCGCGGCCCTGATGAACGCGGCCACCACCGACGCCTGCATGGAGATATTAGACGGAGCAGAGATGAGAGAGCCGGTGCTGTCCAGTCTGCTGGACGCCATCCAGCTCCACCTCGACCGCCGCGCCGCCGGGGCGTTCCGGGTGGGCGCGGTACTCTTCTCGAACCAATATGGCCCGCTGGGCCAGACCAGAACTGCAAAGGAGCTGCTGGACGAATGGAAAAACGGATAGGCACTTTTTACGGCGTCAGCGTCGGCCCGGGCGACCCGGAGCTCATGACCCTGCAGGCTGTCCGCCGCCTCGAAAACTGCCCGGTCATCGCCGCGCCCCAGACCCCGAAGGGCGGGATGATGGCGCTGGACATCGCAAAAGGTGCGGTGGAGCTGAGCGGCAAGACCATCCTGCCGCTGCGCTTCGCCATGAGCCTTGACCCGGCGGTGCAGAAAGCCGCCCACATCGAGGCGGCCCGGGCCGTGAAAGAATATCTCGACGCCGGGCAGGATGTCGCCATGCTCAACCTCGGCGACGTGTCCGTCTACGCCACCTTCGGCTACCTGCAGGAGATCTTGGAGGCCGAGGGCTGCAAGACCGTGATGCTCCCCGGCGTGACGAGCTTCTGCGCCGCTGCGGCCCGGCTGGGCCAGTCCCTGACGGGCGGCATGGAGCAGCCGCTGACCATCGCCCCGGGGCGCTGCGCCGCTGAGGTGCTGGCCGCACCGGGCGCAAAAGTGCTGATGAAATCGGGCCGTCAGCTGCCCGAGACGCTGGCCGCGCTGGCCGACGCCGGGCTTCTGAGCCGGAGCGCAATGGTCTGTAACTGCGGCCTGCCGAACGAGAAGGTCTGGCCCGGCCTGACCGATTACGACCCGGCCCGGTCGGCGGGCTATTTTGCAACGATTTTGGTGAAGGAGGGGTAAGATATGGTTCATTTTGTAGGAGCCGGGCCGGGCGCGCCCGACCTCATCACCCGGCGGGGTGCGGCCCTGCTGGCCGATGCCGACTGCATCATCTACGCGGGCAGTCTCGTCAACCCGGCCCTGCTGGGGCTGGCGAAGCCCAGCTGTGCCATCTATAACAGCGCCGAGATGACGCTGGAACAGGTGCTGGACACCATCCGTGCCACCGAAAAGGCCGGAGGCACCACGGTCCGCCTCCACACCGGCGACCCCTGCCTCTACGGGGCCATCCGGGAGCAGATGGACGCACTGGACGCCGACGGCATTCCCTATGACGACACGCCGGGCGTGTCCAGCTTCTGCGGCGCGGCGGCGGCGCTCTGTGCCGAGTACACCCTGCCCAACGTCAGCCAGACCGTCATCATCACCCGGATGGAGGGCCGCACTCCTGTCCCTGAGGCCGAACAGCTGGAAAAGCTGGCCGCTCACGGGGCTACCATGGTCATCTTCCTCTCCATCGGGCTGGTGGACAAAGTCCAGCAGGCCCTTCTCGAGAGCGGCGGCTACCGCCCCGATACCCCTGCCGCCGTGGTCTATAAGGCCACCTGGCCCGAGCAGAAGGTGGTGCGCTGCACCGTCTCCACACTGGCCGAGGAGACCCGCAAAAACGGCATCACCAAGACCGCCCTCATCGTCGTAGGCGACTTTCTGGGCGAAAACTACGAGCGCAGCAAGCTCTATGACCCCGCCTTTACCACCGAGTTCAGGCAGGGGACGGAGGCCGGGCAGTGAGCCGGGCATATCTGGCCTTCACCGCAAAAGGCGAGGCGCTGGCTCGTCGGCTGGCGGAAGCTCTGCCCGGCAGCGTGAGCCGCTGCGGCGGAGACGTGACCCTGAAAGGCTGGACGGCGGAGCATTTTGCACAGGATGAGGCCCTGATTTTTGTAGGAGCTGTGGGCATCGCGGTGCGGGCCATCGCGCCCCACTGCAAGAGCAAGGCCGCTGACCCGGCGGTGGTGGTCGTGGACGAGGGCGGGAACTTCGCCGTGCCGCTCCTGTCGGGCCATCTGGGCGGTGCCAACGCGCTGGCCCGGGCGCTGGCAAAAGCGTGCGGCGCGGTGCCGGTCATCACGACGGCCACCGACGTCAACGGTCTCTTCGCCGTGGACCTCTGGGCCAAGGCCCAGAACTGCGCTGTCCTTGAACCGGAGCGCATCAAGCGCGTCAGCGGCGCCCTGCTGGCCGGGCAGACTGTCCGGTACTGGTCGCCGTGGCCGGTGGCGGGGGAGGCCCCCGCCGGCGTGGAAAAAACTGACGCACCCGAAGCCGCCGACTTCGCCCTGACCCTCACGCCGCAGGGCGGGGCGCTTCACCTCGTCCCCCGCATCGGGGTGCTGGGGGTGGGGTGCCGCCGCGGCACGACGGCCCAGCAGCTGGAAGAAGCCTTCGCGGCGTTCTGTGCCGCGTCCGGCCTCAGCCCGGCGGCGGTCTTCGCCGCCGCCAGCATCGACCTGAAAAAAGATGAGCCGGGGCTTGCAGAGTTTTGCAAAGTCCACGGCTGGCCCATCACATTCTATCCGGCCGACGAACTGCGGGCCGTGCCGGGACAGTTCACCCCGTCGGCCTTTGTGGCAAGTGTCACCGGCGTGGACAACGTCTGTGAGCGCTCGGCGGTAAAAGCCTCGGGCGGGACGCTCCTTCTGCCCAAAACGGCAGGCGGCGGCGTGACGCTGGCGCTGGCCGTCCGCCCCTTTGCACCCGATTGGAGGACAGAGCAATGAGTGAGAGTAAAAAGACCGTGTTCGTCGTGGGGCTTGGCCCCGGCGGCGGACAGTTTCTGACCGTGCAGGCGCAGAGCGCCTTGCAGCAGGCCGAGGTGTTGTGCGGCTATACGGTCTACATCGACCTTGTGCGCCCCCTCTACCCGGAAAAAGAGTGCTACACCACCGGCATGACCCGGGAGATCGACCGCTGCCGCTGGGCGCTGGACACCGCCCGGGCGGGTCGGGACGTGGCGCTGGTCTGCTCCGGCGACGCCGGGGTCTACGGCATGGCCAGCCCGCTGCTGGAGCTGGCCGAAGAGTACCCGGATGTCAATGTGGAGGTCGTCCCCGGCCTGACCGCCGCCCTCAGCGGCGGCGCGGTGCTGGGTGCGCCGCTGGCCCACGATTTCTGCGTCATCTCGCTGTCGGACCGTCTCACGCCGTGGGAGGTCATCGAAAAGCGGCTGGCCTGCGCCGCTCAGGGCGATTTCGCGCTGGCGCTGTACAATCCCTCCTCCAAGGGCCGCCCGGACTATCTGCGCCGGGCCGTGGACGTCCTGCTGGCGAACGGCAAAGCCCCGGACACCCTCTGCGGTTCTGTGCGGAACATCGGCCGGGAAGGGCAGGAAAAGCACATCCTGCCTCTCAGCCAGCTCCGGGACACCGAGGTGGATATGTTCACCACCGTCTTTGTGGGCAGCGCCGCCACCCGCGCGCTGAGCGGGCGGATGGTCACGCCGCGGGGGTACCGCCGATGAACGTCGTCGTTTTCAGCGGTACCACCGAGGGGCGGGAGCTTTCCCGCCAGCTGGCGGCGCTGGGCATCGAAGTCACCGTCAGCGTGGCCACCCCGCTGGGACAGGAAGAGCAGGGGAGCACCCCCGGCGTCACCGTCCGGTGCGGGCGGCTCCTGCCCGATGAGATGGCCGCGCTCTTGGGGGATGCCGCCCTCTGCATCGACGCCACCCACCCCTACGCAGTGGAGGCGACCAAAAACATCAAGGCAGCGGCAGAGAAGGCCGGGGTGGGATACCTCCGCCTGCTGCGCCCGGCCAGTCCGCTGCCGGAAAACTGTCTCGTCTTTGAGAGCGCAAAGCAGGCAGCCGAGGCGCTGGCCGCAAAAGAGGGTAACCTTCTATTGGCCACCGGGGCCAAGGAGCTGGCGCAGTTTGCGGCCATCCCGCCCGAGCGGCTCTACCCCCGTGTCCTGCCCACGCTGGAAAGCATCACAGCCTGTGAGGCGGCGAACATCCCCCACCGCAACATCATCGCCATGCAGGGCCCCTTCAGCTTTGCCCTCAATCAGGCCATGATGGAGCAGTTCCATATCCGCTGGCTCGTCACCAAGGACGGCGGCGCAGCCGGAGGCTTCGACGAAAAAGCCGCCGCCGCCTCTGCCGCCGGGGCGCAGCTGGTGGTCATCCGCCGCCCGCCCGAGCAGGGCGAGACGGCTTCCGAGGTGTTGAAACGCTGCAAGGAGATGATAAGATGAACGTGACACTCATCGGCATGGGCTCCGGCCAGCCGGAGAACCTGACCCTTCAGGGCCTGGCCGCACTGCGGCAGGCCGACCTCATCCTGGGCGCACGGCGTCTGCTGGCAGTTCTGCCTGCCGGCTGCACCGAGAACCGCGCCGCCGCCTATCGCCCCGACGAGGTGGCAGACCTGCTGCAGACTTCCGGCGCAGAGAACGCCGTGCTGGTCTACAGCGGCGACACCGGCTTTTACTCCGGCGCGTCTGCCATGATGGAAAAGCTGGAGGCCCTCGGCGTCCGCGCCCGGGTGCTGCCCGGCCTTTCCAGCATCCAGCTGCTGGCGGCGGCGCTGGGCCGTCCGTGGCAGGGGTGGAACCTTGTTTCGGCCCATGGCCGCACCTGTGACCCGGTGGCCGAGTGTATGCAGGGCAGACCCACCTTCTTCCTCACCGGCGGCAGCGAAGACCCCGCCACCCTCTGCGCCCAGCTGGCGGCAGAGGGCTTCGGGGACGTGCAGGCTGTTGTGGGCCAGTGCCTCGGCACGCCGAAAGAGAAGATCTTCCGCGGCAGCGTCAAAGAGCTGGCCGCAGGCCGCTTCAACAGCCTGAGCGTCCTTCTCGTGGAGGCGGCGGAGGTGCTGCCCCGCCGCGCCCCGGGCCTGCCGGACGAAGCCTTCGAGCGGGGTGACGTTCCCATGACCAAGCAGGAAGTCCGGGCCGCTGTGCTGGCGAAGCTGGCCGTCCGCCCGGAAGACATCCTGTGGGACGTGGGGGCCGGGACGGGCAGCGTCAGCGTGGAGCTGGCATTGGCCGCGCCCCGGGGCCGGGTGTACGCGGTGGAGTGCAGGCCGGAGGGCTGTGCGCTCATCAAAGCCAACCGCGAAAAATTCAGGACCCGGAACCTCGTCCTCGTGGAGGGGCTTGCCCCTGCCGCCCTTTCGGACCTGCCCGCGCCGGACGCTGTTTTCATCGGCGGCAGCAAGGGCAGCCTTGCCGCCATCGTGGACGCCGCGCTGGATAAGAACCCCGGCGCCCGCATCTGCGTGTCGGCCATCGCCCTTGAGAGCCTTTCGGCGGCGGTGGCCGCGCTGACGGCCAAAGGCCGGACCGTGCAGGTGAGCCAGATCGCCGTCAGCCGGGCCAGGGCCGTGGGCGGACTGCACCTCATGATGGCCCAGAACCCCATCTACCTCATCACAGGAGAATGACATGATACAGTTTCTGCTGGCGGCGCCCCGCTCGGGCAGTGGCAAGACCACCATGACCTGCGCCCTGCTCATGGCGCTGAAGCGGCGGGGCCATGCGCCCTGCGCCTTCAAGAGCGGGCCGGACTACATCGACCCCATGTTCCACCGGGCCGTGCTGGGGGTGGAGAGCCGCAACCTCGACCTCTTTTTTTCTGCGCCCGAGACGGTGCGCACCCTCTACGCGAAGGGTGCCGCCGGACACGGTGCGGCGGTGTGCGAGGGGGCTATGGGCTTTTACGACGGCCTCGGGGGCGTCAGCGACAGGGCCAGTGCGTGGCATCTGGCCGACACGCTGGGTCTGCCGGTACTGCTGGTGGTGGAGCCAAAGGGTCAGAGTCTGACGCTGGCCGCAGAGCTGAACGGGCTGGTAAACTTCCGCACTCCCAGTCACATCGCAGGCATCCTGCTGAACAACTGCACAGCACGGATGCACGCTCTGCTGGCCCCGATGCTGGAAGAAGAGACGGGTCTGCCGGTGCTGGGCTTTCTGCCGAAACTCCCGGAGGCCGTCATCGGTTCCCGCCATCTGGGCCTCTACACGGCGGCGGAAGTGGAAAATTTACAGCAGAAGCTGGCCCTTCTGGCCGACGCGGTGGAGGAGCACATCGACTGGCCCCGCCTGCTGGCCCTCTGCGAAAAGGAGCCGCCCGTCCTGCCGGTGCAGCCGGAGACGCCTCCGGCCCGCGTCCGCATCGCCGTGGCGCAGGACGAGGCGTTCTGCTTCGCCTACGCCGAGACGCTGGAAGCCTTCCGGGACGCCGGGGCAGAGGTGGTCTTTTTCAGCCCCCTCCGCGACACGGCTCTGCCGGAAAACATCGGCGGGCTGTATCTGCCCGGCGGCTACCCGGAACTTCACGCAAGAGAATTGAGTGAAAATACCTCGCTTCTGCGCGAGATAAAGCGAAAAATCGAGTCCGGTCTGCCCACAGCGGCCGAGTGCGGGGGCTTCCTCTATCTGGGGCAGAGCCTCACGGACGCCGAGGGGCAGAGCTGGCCGATGGTGGGCGTTCTGCCGGGCGAAGCAAAAGATGCCGGACGTCTCGTCCGCTTCGGCTACGCCGCGCTGAGCGCAGACTCGGACAGTATGCTCTTCCGGGCCGGGGAGAGCTTTCCCATCCACGAATTCCACCACTGGGATTCCACCGCCAACGGCGTGGCTCTCGCGGCAAAAAAGCCGGTGGGCGGCGCAGAGTGGCGGTGCGGATCTGTAAACGAGCATTTCTATGCGGGCTTCCCGCATTTGTACTGGGCGGGTACGCCCCTGCCGCAGCGCTTTGCCGCCGCGGCTGAAAATTACAGGAGAGACCATGACTGAGACAGAACTGGCCGCCCTTTGTGCGGCCATCACGCCGCCGGACGAAGCCGCCCGGGCGGCGGCGCACGCCCACTGGGCCAGCCTTGCAAAGCCGCTGGGCGGGCTGGGCAGATTGGAAACGACCATCGAGGACGCCGCCGCCCTCACCGGCAGCGCAAAGCTGGATATTTCCCGCCGGGCGGTGCTGGTGCTCTGCGCCGATAACGGTGTGGTGGCCCAGGGCGTCAGCCAGACCGACAGCAGCGTGACCCGCGCCGTGGCTGAGAACCTTGCCGCCCGCCGCACCAGCGTCTGCCGGATGGCACAGACCGCCCGGTGCGAGGTGGTGCCGGTGGATATGGGCATCGCGGGCGACCCGGTCCCGGGCGTCCTCGACTGCCGCATCGCCCCCGGCACAGCGGATTTCACCCTCGGCCCGGCCATGAGCCGGGAGCAGGCCGTGGAGGCCATCGGCAGGGGCATCCGGCTGGTGCAGGAGCAGAAGAAGGCGGGTGTCGGCCTGCTGGCCACCGGTGAGATGGGCATCGGCAACACCACGACATCCAGCGCCGTGGCCGCTGTGCTGCTGGGCCAGCCCGTCGAAGTGATGACGGGCCGGGGCGCGGGCCTTTCGGACGAGGGACTTGCCCGGAAGTTGGACGCTATCCATCGCGGCATCGCAAAAAATCAGCCCGATTCTGCCGATGCACTGGACGTGCTGGCGAAGCTGGGCGGTTTCGATATTGCCGGGCTCTGCGGCGTCTTCCTCGGCGGTGCGCTGGAAGGTGTGCCGGTGCTGGCCGACGGTTTCATCAGCTGTGTGGCGGCGCTCTGCGCTGTCCGGTTCTGCCCGGCAGCGGCCAAGGCTGTTTTTGCAAGCCACTGCTCCACCGAGCCGGCCGCAAAGCTGGTGCTGAACGCTCTGAACAAAAAAGCCCTCATCACGGCGGGCCTGCATCTGGGCGAAGGCACCGGCGCGGTGGCCGCCATCCCGCTGTGGGACATGGCGCTGGCCGTCTACGATGGCTGTTATTCCTTTGAAGAGGGCGGCATCGAAGCCTACACGCCGCAGGGAGGCGAAGGATGCTGACGCTGGTGCTCGGCGGCGCGGCCAGCGGCAAAAGCGCCTACGCCGAGAGCCTTGTGCTCAAGACCGGCCTGCCCCGCTATTACCTCGCCACCATGCAGGTCTGGGATGCCGAGTGCGCCGCCCGGGTGGAAAAGCACCGGAAAATGCGGGCGCAAAAGCAGTTCGAAACGCTGGAATGCCCGCTCCACCTCGACCGTCTGGCTCTGCCCGGCCGGGGGACCGTCCTGCTGGAAGACCTCGGCAACCTCGTCGCCAACGAGCTTTACAGCCCCGGCGGGGCAGGAAAGCACACCGCCGAGGCCGTTTTGGCCGGGCTGGAACGCCTCGCCGCCGGGTGTGATAACCTTATCGTCGTATCGAACGAGGTGTTCAGCGGCGGTGCCGACTACGCAGGCGACACCGACCAGTATCTGCTGGCGCTGGCGCAGGTGAACAACGCCTTCGCCGCCCGGGCGGACAACGTCTGCCGGGTGGTCTGCGGCCTGCCGGTGTACTACAAAGGGGGAGAAAAGCTGTGACTGTTTTGCAGACCATCGCGGTGGCCTTTGCGATGTTTTCGGCCCTGCCGGTGCCGCAGTTCGAGTGGAACGAAAAAAATATGCGGTACGCCATGTGTGCCTTCCCCCTCATCGGGCTGGTGTGCGGCGGGCTGTGGTGTCTCTGCGGTGTCCTGCCTCTGCCGGGGCTGGCCCGGGCGGCGGCGTTCTGCCTCGTGCCGGTGGCCATCACCGGCGGCATCCATCTCGACGGCTATGCCGACACCTCGGACGCCCTCTCGAGCTACGGCGACCGCGAAAAAAAGCTTGAAATCCTGAAAGACTCCCACTGTGGGGCCTTCGCTGTCATCCGGCTGTGCTGCTACTTTGTGGCCTACTTCGGCCTCTGCGGCAGTGTGCGATTCACACCCCGGGCGGGCCTGTGCTGGACGCTGGCGCTGGTGCTGGAGCGAGCGCTGTCGGGCTTTGCTGTGGCGGCGTTCCCGCTGGCGAAAGACACTGGCCTCGCCCATACTTTTGCCACAGCGGCCGACAAGCAGACCGTCTGCCGCTTCCTCTGCGGCCTGTCGGCTCTGCTCATCCTGGCGCTGACGGCGCTGGGCGGCGGCGGGCTGGCGGCAGCAGCGCTTCTGGCGCTGTGGCGCTATTATTTCGTGGCCAAAAAGCAGTTTGGCGGCATCACCGGCGACCTGGCCGGGTGGTTTTTGCAGCGAGCCGAGCTGTGGATGCTGGCGGCGCTGGCCGTCAGCCAGTGGGGAGGAGTGCTGTAAATGATGTTCATCACAGGGCCGCTCTACAGCGGCAAGCGCACCTTTGCGCGGAACTTCCGGGGCAGCGTCATCGCCGATGTGCAGGACGCCGCCGCCGAGACTCAGACCCCGGAACAGCTCGAAACGCTGGCCCGGGAGCTGGCGGAATATGATATTGTCATCGCCACCGAGGTCGGCGGCGGTGTTGTCCCGATGGATGCTGAGGAGCGCGCCGGGCGGGAGGCCGCTGGACGGCTGGCCTGCCTGCTGGCAGAGCGCGCCGACTGCGTGGTGCAGATGTTCTGCGGCATCCCGACGGTATTGAAAGGAGAATTACCCCAATGTTGATCTATCTGCTGCGTCACGGCCTGACCGAATACAACGCCCAGAAGCGCTATCAGGGCCAGCGCGACATCCCGCTCTCGGCGGAGGGCCTGAGCCAGCTGCGCCGGGCCGACATTGACCCGAAGGTGGTCTATATCACCCCGCTGCAGCGGACGGCCCAGACGGCCCGGGTACTCTTCCCGGAGGCGGAGCTCGTGGTCGTGAAGGACCTGCAGGAGATGTGCTTCGGCAGCTTCGAGGGCAAAAACTACGTCGAGATGGAGCACGACGCCGATTATCAGGCGTGGGTGCAGGCCAACTGCGAGAGCAAATGCCCCGACGGTGAGCGGAAGGACGACTTCTCGAACCGCATCTGCAATGCCTTCTCTGCTCTGGTGGACAAGGCGCTGGCCGACGGCGAAGAGCTGCTGGTCATCCTGGCCCACGGCGGCACCCAGATGGCGGCCATGGAGCGGTACGCCCTGCCCAGGCGCGGTTATTATGCGTGGTGCGGCCCCAACGCGGGCGGCTATGTGCTGGATGCCGCCGACTGGGCCGAGAAGCGCCAGCTCCGCCTCGTGAAGACTGTGCAGTACACGAAAGACGCGGAGGCCGGCGTATGATGACCGCCTGGGCTGTGCTGGGAGGCTTCGTGCTGGATGCCATTTTCGGCGACCCGGCATGGCTGCCCCACCCGGTGGTGTACATGGGAAAAGCCATCTCCCGGCTGGAAAAATTCCTCCGCTCCCGCCTGCCCAAAACGCCTCAGGGCGAGCTGCTGGGCGGTGCGGTGGTGGCGTTCTGCCTGCCGGTGGGGACGCTGCTGTTCACGGGCCTTGTCTGCTGGGGCGCGGCGATGCTTCACCCGCTGCTGGGGCTGGCCGTCCAGATGTTCTGGTGCGGGCAGGCACTGGCCGCAAAGGGGCTGATGCAGGAGAGCATGAATGTCTATGCCGAGCTGAAAAAAGGCAGCCTGCCCGCCGCCCGGAAGGCTGTGAGCCGCATCGTGGGCCGCGACACGGAAGCCTTGACCGCCGAGGGCGTGACCAAAGCGGCGGTGGAGACGGTGGCCGAGAACGCCAGCGACGGCGTCATTGCGCCTTTGCTTTATATGCTGCTGGGCGGTGCGCCGCTGGCCCTGACCTACAAGGCCATCAACACCATGGACAGTATGCTGGGCTACAAAAACGAAAAATATCTCTATTTTGGCCGTGCGGCGGCAAAGCTGGACGATGTGGCAAACTATATCCCGAGCCGTCTGGCGGCGCTGCTCTGGATCATGGCGGCGGCGTTCACCCGCAATGACGCCAAGGGCGCGTGGCGTATCTGGCGGCGGGACCGCCACAATCACGCCAGCCCCAACAGCGCCCAGACCGAGAGCGCCTGCGCAGGCGCTCTGGGCGTCCAGCTGGCCGGGCCGGCCTATTATTTCGGGGAATATTATCCGAAGCCCACCATCGGCGACCCGCTGCGGCCTATCGAGCCGGAGGATATTCTGCGGGCAGATCGGATGATGTATGTAGCCAGCGGGTTTGCGCTGGCGTTTGGATGTGCGATACGGGGGTTCTTGGGATGAAACAACTGGTCCACGGCGGTGACTGGATGGGCTACCGCGAACGCTTTGGCCGGGACGCGCTGGATTTTTCGGCGAACGTCAGCCCACTCGGTCTGCCCGAAGGGGTGGCGCAGGCCATTCGGGATGCACTGCCTCTGGCCGACCGCTACCCCGACCCCCTCTGCCGCACCCTACGGGCGGCGCTGAGCCGGGCCGAGGGTGTGCCGCAGGAGCATATCCTCTGCGGCAACGGCGCGGCAGACCTCATCTTCCGGCTGGTCTGGGCCGTAAAGCCCCATAAGGCGCTGGTGACTGCCCCGACTTTTGCCGAGTACGCCTCTGCATTGGATACGGTGGGGTGCGAAGTGAAACGCTTCCTCCTCGATGAAACGAATGATTTCGCCCCGACGGACGCCCTCGTGGACGCCGTGGACGAGAGCATCGACATGGTGTTCCTCTGCCAGCCGAACAACCCGACGGGGCAGCTGGCCTCACCCGAACTGGTGAAAAAGTTGCTGCGCCGGTGCGGGGAGTGCCACACGATTTTGGCCGTAGATGAGTGCTTTCTGGACTTTCTGCCCGACGCCGACGGGTGGACCGCGAAGCCTCTGCTGGAAAGTGGGAACCTCGTCATCCTGAAAGCTTTCACCAAGCTCTACGGCATGGCCGGCGTCCGGCTGGGTTACTGCCTCTGCGGCGACGAAACGCTTCTGGAAAAAATGCAGACAGCGGGCCAGCCGTGGGCCGTGTCCAGTCTGGCGCAGGCGGCAGGCGTCGCGGCCCTGAAAGAAACCGCTTATGTGGACGAGGTGCGCGCGCTCATCGCCCGGCAGCGGCCCGTTCTGACGGCGGGCCTGCGGGCGCTGGGCCTGCGGGTCATCGATGGAAAGGCGAACTATCTGCTCTTCCGCGCGCCCGCCGACCTGAACGAGAGGCTTCGCCCGCTGGGAACACAGGTGCGCAGCTGCGCGAATTATCCGGGCCTCGGGCCGGAGTGGTACCGCACGGCGGTGCGCACGGCCCCCGAGAACGCCCGGCTGCTGGAACTTATGAAAGAGGTGCTGGGATGAGCAGGGCAAAATGCATCATGGTGCAGGGTACGATGAGCGGTGCAGGCAAAAGTCTGCTCTGCGCGGCGCTCTGCCGCATTTTTGCGCAGGACGGCCTGCGCGCCGTGCCGTTCAAGAGCCAGAACATGGCTCTGAACAGCTTCGTCACCAAAGACGGCCTCGAGATGGGCCGGGCGCAGGTGGTGCAGGCGCAGGCCGCCGGCGTCGAGCCGGACGTGCGGATGAACCCCATCCTCCTGAAGCCCAGCAGTGACGTGGGCAGTCAGGTCATCGTCAACGGCGAGGTGCGGGGCCAGATGAAAGCGTCGGAGTATTTCCGCACGAAACGGCAGCTGGTGCCGGACATCCTGAAGGCATATGACAGCCTCGCCGAGGAGGCTGACGTCATTGTCATCGAGGGCGCGGGCAGCCCGGCGGAAATCAACCTCAAGAGCGAGGACATCGTGAACATGGGCCTCGCCGAGATGGTGGACGCGCCGGTGCTTCTGGTGGGTGACATCGACCGGGGTGGCGTGTTCGCCCAGCTATACGGCACGGTGGAGCTGCTGGAAGAAAAAGAACGCCGGCGCATCAAGGGACTCGTCATCAATAAATTCCGTGGAGACGTAGAAATTCTGCGCCCCGGCCTTTCGATGCTGGAAGAAAAGACCCATCTGCCCGTGGTGGGCGTCGTACCGTACCTGAAGGTGGACATCGAGGACGAGGACTCCCTGAGCCAGCGCCTCGAGATGCGGGACGGCAAAAAGCCGCTGGATGCGGCGATCATCCGTCTGCCGCATCTGTCCAATTTTACGGACTTTATGCCGCTGGAACAGCACCCGCTGCTGGGTGTGCGGTATGTTTCGAACGCTCATGAGCTGGGCGCACCCGACCTCATCCTGCTGCCGGGCACGAAAAACACGGTGGACGACCTGCTCTGGCTGCGGCAGTGCGGGCTGGAAACGGCTCTGCTCAAGCTGGCCGCGAAAGGCACGCCGGTGCTGGGCGTCTGCGGCGGCTACCAGATGCTGGGCCAGACCCTCGACGACCCCACCGGCAGCGAGAGCGGCCGGCCGCAGACTCTGCGGGGGCTGGGTCTGCTGCCCACCCGGACCGTGTTCAGCGAACAGAAGCGCCGCGCACAGGTCAAAGCGACCGTCGCCGCCGCCCCCTTTGCGGGTGCAGAGCTGGAAGGCTACGAGATACACACCGGCGTGACCGAGGCGGAGGGCGAACCCTTCGCCCACTACCCCGACGGAGGCCGGGAAGGCTGTGTGCAGGGCAATGTATTCGGCACCTACCTCCACGGTCTGTTCGACACTGGCACGCTGACCGAGGCGCTGGCGGGCTGGCTCTGCCGCCGGAAGGGCATCGACCCCTCCGACGCGGCCCTCATCCCGATGGAAGAGTACCGCCGCCAGCAGTTCGACATCCTGGCCGACGGCGTGCGCGGGGCGCTGGATATGGACGCGGTGTATGCCGCGATGGGAATGGAGAAGCGCTGAATGGAACAGGGACTTTTGCATCTGTACTGGGGCGACGGAAAGGGGAAGACCACCGCCGCTATGGGTCTTGCGCTCCGTGCGCTGGGGTCCGGGAAGCGGGTGGTCATCGTCCAGTTTTTGAAGGGCGGGAACAGCGGCGAGATCCCGCTTCTGGCCCAGCTTGGCGCGGAGATCTACCGGGGCAAGGCCGGGCAGAAATTCGTCTTTCAGATGACGCCGGAGGAAAAGGCCACAACCCGGGAACTACAAAACCAGAACCTCGCCGCCGCCATGGCACAGCCTGCCGACCTGCTGATACTGGACGAAGCCGGGAGCGCAGAAGAGCTGGATATGGTGGACGTCGATCTATTAAAAAAGGCCGTTCTGGAGCGGCCTGCTGGATGTGAGTGCGTCCTGACGGCCCACACGCCGCCCCAGTGGATGCTGGACGCCGCCGACTACTCCACCGAGATGAAATGCCACCGCCACCCCTACCAGAAGGGGATAAAAGCACGAAAGGGGATAGAATATTGACGCCGCAGCATCATTTACCTGCTGACATTGAGCGGACGAGCTTCCACATCATCACCGAAGAGCTGGAAATGATGGGCCTGACCCCGCCGCCCGAGCACGAAGCCGTGGTCAAGCGGGTCATCCACACCACCGCCGACTTCGACTATGCGCGGAATCTCCGCTTCACTCCCCGCGCGGTGGAGCGGGCCGTCAAGGCCCTCCACGCCGGGGCCGTCATCGTGACCGATACGAATATGGCGCTGGCCGGCATCACCAAACCCGGTCTGGCGAAGCTGGGCGGCACGGCCTGCTGTTATATGGCTGACCCCGAGGTGGCCGCCGCCGCAAAAGAGGCTGGCACCACCCGGGCCGTTGCAGCGATGAAAAAGGCAGCGCAGGAGCATCCCGGGGCCATCCTCGCCGTCGGCAACGCGCCCACGGCTCTGCTGACGATTGCAGAACAAATCGAAAGCGGCCTGCGGCCTGCACTGGTCATCGGCGTCCCGGTGGGCTTTGTGAACGTGGTGGAGAGCAAGGAGCGGCTCTTCGCCGTCTGCGAAAAGCATGATGTACCGGCCATCGTGGCGATGGGCCGCAAGGGCGGCAGCAATGTGGCCGCCGCCATCTGCAACGCCCTTATCTACTCCGCCGCCGAGATGCTCGACCCCTCGGCCCGGGGGTGGAAGTGAGCGATAAGTTTTGGAGGAGCGCAATGAACCCTACAAGAAAGACCGATGAAAGCTTTTACCGGTTGTTTTCCGCGTCTCACACCGTTTCAGAGCATCTGACCAAGCGGGAGGACAGTGAGCTGCGCGATAAATACGACCACAACGCGTTCTGCTATTACAGCCAGCCCTCGGCAGATGAAGTCCGGGCCGCGCTGGCCTACCAGAAAGAGCGGGGAGACACCTTCCTCAAGCTGGAAGGGTACGAGCCGCTGGCCGATGCATTCGGCATGGAGTACGAAGAGACCCTGACGATGGTTCTGCTCCCGGAAACAGACATCCGCAGCTGGAAAACGAACCCGGACGTCTCGATCAAGGCCCCGGACGCAGACCAGCTGGAACAGCACGAACTGAAATACTACGGCCCGTTGTACGGAGATGATTTTACCGTGCGGAACAACCGGAACCTCCGGGAAAAGCTGACCTACCTCGGCGCGTATCTGGGCGGGAAGCTGGTGGGTGATTGCTATATTTTCGCATCCGATGGGTATGTCTGCATGGACGGCCTGCTGGTGGACGAGGATTTCCGGCACCAGTACATCGCCATGACCCTGATGAAGCATATTGCCGAAAAGGCGCAGGAGCGCGGAGAGATCCTGTATCTTCACGCTGACTCCGAGGATACACCGAAGGAACTGTATGCGAAGATGGGATTTCAGGCCGTTGACAAGATCTATGAATATCTCTGCACCGATTTCTCAAAACTGAAAATATGAACGAATGCGCGCCGGATACGGCGATGGGCCTCCCAATGCGGGAGGCCTTTCTGTTACACCGTCGCCAGCACGGCGAGGATGCTCTGCCAGCGTTTGTTCTCGACCACAGGCGCACGGCGGACGGGCCGGGACTGTACAGGCTGAGGCCGCTGAGCCGTCTGGGGCAGGGGAGTGAAAAGCACGGCCTGCCATGCGGCGGCAAGCTGCATGGCCTCCGGGCAGCTCTGCAGGGTGCGGCGCTCGGCCCCGGCGAGGTAGTCGCCCAGCCAGCAGAGGATGGCCGCGATGTTCAGCTGCTCTGCGGCGCGGGTGCTCCAATAGCTCCAATGGGCGGGACGGCCCACGAACCGCTCCACCGTGATGAACGCACCCTCCCGGGCAGCAGAGGGGGAGACCGTCCCACAACCACCGGCAGTATGGGCCAGAACGTCCAGAATGCGCGCCATCCGGCCGCTGTCGAGGGCGTCGTCCCGGACAAAAACAGAGAAATCCGTCTGGGCCAGCAGAACGTCGGCGGTGGCGGGGAAGCGCCCCGTCAGCTCGCCCGAGGCGTTGTGGCAGCTCTGCCACCCTTTGCGGACGAGCTGGAAGTTCAGCTTCTGACGTCCCATCGTGGAATAGAACACCCGGGCCTTGCCGCTGACCGGCTCCTGCCGCAGCTCGAGATAAGCGTCTGCGCCTCCGAGGTCTTGGACCTTGACGCTGAGCACAAGGCGGTACTCAGGCTTCTGGCTGGACATGGAAAGATGCATCTCTTCAAAATAACGTGCGGCATCCATAGCGGTTCTCCTTCCTGTGGGCGCGGGGTGATGTGTAGGTGTGCGGCCCTTCGTTGGTTGTAGTATATCATAAATTACGCCAGAATACAACTATAAGTTTGCAAATAAACCAAAAAACTTTTTGATTCTTCTGCAATACAAAACAAGATGGTTGTGAGTGACAACAAAAATACGGGGCCGCTGGCAGCAGATACAACTGCACAGCGGCCCCGTACATTATTATGATTCAGTCGCCCAGCTCCCGTATCTCGTTCTGGATGAGTCGGCCTGCGGCCCGGGCCAGCTGGTCCATGCCCCGGATGCGGGCCAGGTTTTTGCCGTAAATGCGCTCGGCGGCGGGGATGGAGCTGTTCTCGCCCATAAAGACGGCGGACACCTGGATCCCCTTGCGGCGGAGATCACGTACCTCGGCGGCGGTATCGTCCTGTCTCTTATACACATCTCCGAGCCCACGAGACTAGCGCTCATCTCGT
>ENA-OWYG01000676-OWYG01000676.1-human-gut-metagenome-genome-assembly--contig:-NODE-676-length-20714-cov-6.243574_pt1 | contig 20714 bp, 13 predicted proteins | sample MGYA00249747_ERZ652080 | MGnify/ENA primary metagenome ERZ652080 (study PRJEB26925, sample SAMN05827071) | human gut metagenome | biome: ENVO:2100002; feature: ENVO:00000062; material: ENVO:00002003...
CACTCGACTAGTCGTCGGCAGCGTCAGATGTGTATAAGAGACAGCGCCGATGGTGCCCGTTCCGGTACGGTCTTCCCTCCCCACCCCGTTGGTCAGGACATCCTCCAAAAGTGCCAAATACTGTTTCATTCCCTTAATTTACGCTTTTCTAATCCCTGGACCCGTGATAATACGAGCATGCGCCACTTTAGTACCATCTCCAGCCTCAAAAGCCAGCCTTTTCACCGCTTCCCGCCGTTTTCCCCCTCAGCATCTTTTCCGGTTTCCGTTCCATGATCATCCCTGAAGAGCCATATTTGGGATTTGCCGCCCTCTGCCACATAGCAGGCGCCTTCTGCCTCATTCCGGCCCTGCTCCACACGCGGACGCCGCAGGGAACCATCGCGTGGCTCATCTCCCTGCTGGCCTTTCCGTACATTGCGGTGCCTTTTTACCTGATTCTGGGGCGGCGCAGGTTCAGCGGATATGTGGAAACGCGCCGCCGCCAGACGGATCCGGAATCCTCCTGGGGGGAACTGACGGATAAAATCACGAACTGCATGGCCCCGTATGCCGTCCAGTCCTCCGATACGGTGGGAAAGATCATGCACACGCTTTCCAACATCGTGCGCCTGCCCGTCTGCCGCGGCAATTCCTGCCGCCTGCTCATTGACGCGGACCACGCCTTCCCGCGCATTTACGACGCCATCAAGAACGCGGAGCACTATATTCTGATCGAATTCTTCATCATTAAGAACGATTCCGTGGGGCAGAACCTGAAAGACCTGCTGATTGAACGCGCCAGGGCCGGCATCCGCATCTACATGCTGTATGATGAAATCGGCTCCCACAAGCTTCCCCCCGGCTACATCTCCGCCCTGCGGAAGGAGGGCGTGAACATTGAGCCTTTCAACGGAAAACGCCACTTCCTGAGCAACATCCTGCGGCTGAACTTCCGCAACCACCGGAAACTGGTGGTTGTGGACGGGGCCACTGCCTTCATCGGCGGCATGAACATCGGACGGGAGTATCTGGGCAAGGGAGCCCTGGGCTACTGGCGGGACACGTTTGTGCAGCTGGAAGGCCCCTCCGTCCAGCAGACGCAAATCAGCTTCCTGGAAGACTGGAACTGGGCCATGCTGAAATCCGGTCCCTCCTCCCTGCCCTGCCTGTGCTGGGAAATTACGCCCCAGCGGGAGGATGAAACCGTGCTGATGCTTCCTTCAGGCCCGGCGGACGTCATCCCCGCCTGGAAAACCGCGATCATTGCCCTGGCGAACAGAGCCCGGGAAAGGCTCTGGATAGCCACCCCCTACTTCGTCCCGGACGAAGGGGTAATGGCCGCCCTCCAGGCCGCGGCCCTGCGGAACGTGGATGTGCGCATCCTGCGTCCGGAACGGGCGGACCACATTCTGGTGAAGCTGTCCTCCTTCACCTTCCTCCGTGACCTGGACACGTACGGCATCCAGGTCTGGGCCTATCAGAAAGGGTTCCTGCACCAGAAGGTGATCCTGATGGACGACGACATCGCCACTGTGGGCACCGCCAACCTGGACAACCGCTCCCTGGCCCTGAATTTTGAAATCACCGCCGTCATCCACTCCCCCGCCGTCTGCGCGGAGGTGAAGGAGATGCTGGAGAAGGATTTTGCCTCCTCCAAAAAGGAATCCCTGGAGGATTACAACAACAAATCCCTGGGCTTCAAGATGCTCTGCAACCTGGCGCGGCTGATGGCTCCCGTGCAGTAGTTCTTACGGTGAATCCGTTGTTGTACGCTTGACCTGAAAGAGAGGCTGTGAGAAAATCATCCTCAAGAAGCCACCTCTTCAATTTTTAACAATAGTTAACTAAATAATGAATCCTGTTACATTCAATTGTACCGTTTTGCGCGACGGGCACCAGTCCCTGGCAGCTACCCGCATGAAGACGGAAGACATGCTGCCCATCGCCCCCATTCTGGACTCCATGGGCTTCAGCGCCCTGGAAACCTGGGGCGGCGCCACCATCGACGCCGGACTGCGCTTTTTGAAGGAGTGGCCCTTTGACCGCCTGGACGCCCTGAAGAAGGCCGCCCCCAAGACGCCGCACATGATGCTCCTGCGCGGCCAGAACATCGTGGGCTACACCAACTACGCGGACGACGTGGTGGAAGCCTTCGTCGCCATGAGCGCCAAGCACGGCATGAACATTTTCCGCATTTTCGACTGCGTGAACGATCCGCGCAACATGGAGACCTCCATTCGCGCCGCCAAGAAGGCCGGAGCCCAGGCCCACGGCACCATCTGCTACACCACTTCCCCCGTGCACACCACGCAGAGCTTCGTGGACATGGGCCGAGAGCTGGCGGACATGGGGGCGGACGCCATCGTCATCAAGGACATGGCCGGCCTCATCCCCCCTTATGTGACCCATGAACTGGTTAGTGCCCTGAAGAAGGACCTGAATATCCCCGTCTGGATCCACACGCATGACACCTCGGGCCTCGGCGCCTCCACCTACCTCAGCGCCATTGACGCCGGGGTGGACGCGTGCGACGTCTCCATCTCCCCCTTCGCCAACGGCACGGGCCAGCCGGACTGCCTGCGCATGCTCGCCCTGCTGAACGGCAATCCCCGCAAGCCGGATTACGATGCGGACAAGCTCATTGAGGTGTCCGAAATGCTCAAGCCCGTTTATGAAAGCCTGGGCAAATTCGCCTCCCACCGCAACGAAGTGGTGGACTCCGACACGCTCCGTTACCAGGTGCCCGGCGGCATGCTTTCCAACTTCCGCACCCAGCTCAAGGAACAGGGCATGGAAGACAAATTTGAGGAAGTATTCGCGGAAATCCCGGTAGTCCGCAAGGCCCTGGGCTGGATTCCGCTGGTGACCCCCACCTCCCAGATCGTAGGCGTGCAGGCGATGCTGAACGTCAAGTTCGGCCGTTGGAAGAACATCACCCCCCAGGCGGCGGACATTGCCCTGGGCTACTACGGCCGCACCTCGGCTCCCGTGGACCCGGAAGTGCAGAAACTCTGCGCGGAAAAGATGGGCAAGGAACCAATCACCTGCCGTCCGGCGGACCTGATCAAGCCCGGCATGGAAGACCTGCGCAGGAAGCTTGCGGAAAAGGGGCTCCCCACGGACGACGAACACTGCGTCATCTACGCCATGTTCCCGCAGCAGGTGGAAGACTTCTACAAAAAGCCGGAACCTAAGGAAGAAGCCCCCGTGCAGGTGAACACCGCTCCCGCCGCGGCTCCGGCGGCCGCGCCGTCCATGACCGTCATTGACAACGGCATCACCGCCCGGGTGAGCGGCCCCTCCGGTTCCCGTGACCTGACCATCATCATCAACGGCCAGTCCCACTCCGTGAAAGTGGAACGCATCGGCTAAAATCTCCGAAGCATCTGCTCAAACCGTTTGCGGGCAGTTCCCTTCATGGAGGGGACCGCCCGCTTTGCATGAACGTCCCTGCTTCTTATTCAACCTCTCTGTTTTCCCGAGAAGAAGGGCTTACGCCGCCAGCCAGAAGGCGCGGGCATCCTGCCTTCTGATTTCATCCATATTCAGATATCTGGTTTTCAATAAATGGGCGTTTTGGTGCCCCATCTCCCATTGCAATCCGGCATAATCCCGGAATTCCAGCGCGTGGTAACTGGCAAACGTGTGTCTTAATATATCCTGCACCCATGGCCGGCAGTTATTCCAGCCGGCGCGGGCACGCACCAGCCGCCACTTGCGTTCCCATCCTGCCGGGCACAATGGTTCTTCCCCGGAATGATTCCGGAAAGCCCGCAAATACTGCAACGCTACCGGCCGAAGGGTCACCCGCCGCGCCCCTCCCGTCTTGGAATGCCGTGCCGGAATGAGCGCCGCTTTTTCTTCCAGCCTGATATGCCGGAATTGGAGTCTTCTGACCTCCTGCGGACGCACTCCGGCATACAGCATCAGCGCAGCTGCTGGCAGACACTCGCCACCGCACACCTCCTGTGCTGCCGTCATCAGCCTCCGGCACTCCTCCGGCGTCAGCACAGGCACTCTTCTTTCCTTCACATGCGGACACGGCGTCTCCGCTGCCGGGTTCTTCCCCGCCCATCCCCTGCGGCAGGCAAAAGCACATATTCCGTGTAGGATGATGCGAGCCTTACGCCGTCCGCTGGCCGTCGGGAATATATTCAGGATGCGCTGGCAATCTTCCCGCCTCAGGCTCCGCATCATCTTATGTCTCAGGTCCGGCCACGCCTTCACCATCCGCGCCGTAACGTACCGGATTTCTTCCAGCGTGCGTCGCCGCCGATGCGCCCGGGCTTTCAGGGACTCCGCCACGCAAACGGAAAAACTGACCGTCTTTTTCATCGCTTTCCATTCCTTAATCCCCAGCTCCACGCATTGCAGCCGCCCGGACATCCCGGTTGAAACACCCCGGAGCAACCGCGCCATGACCATTATTTCCGCAGCCTGCACGCGTTTTTTACGCATCCAGCAAATGAGCAGGGCTTCTTCTTCCATCAATTCCTGTTGAGTCATGAAGAAAAGATAGGAAAACGGATAGGCTATCCGCAAGATTTGTATAGATTGATTTTCTTTGGAGAAAGAGCAAAGGCGCAAGTATTTGTGTACTTAGTCAATGAATGAGTATTGCCGTTACGTTTTTGTTTCCTTATCTTTTTTTATTGCTCTGACCGTTTTATACTTGATGCGGATAGCCTATCCGTGCGAAAAGAGAGGCGTCATGTCGCCCAATCCTCAAACTCCTTCTCAGATTAAATCCCGTAAACGGGTAATGGATCACGGAGAAGTATTCACCCCTGACTGGCTGGTGAATGACATGCTCAATCTGGTGGCGCATGAAGCGGAACGCATTGACAGCCGCTTTCTGGAACCGGCATGCGGAGAAGGCGCCTTTCTGGCCCCTATCCTGTTGAGGAAGCTGGCAACCGTCCGCCGGCAATACGGCAGTTCCCCGGCGGATTATGAGTTCCGCGCCGTGCTGGCTCTCATGTCTATCTATGGGGTGGAACTGCTGGCGGATAACGTCCGCGCCTGCCGGGAACGTCTGCAGACCCTGTGGCTGGCGGAATATGAACGGCGTTTAAAACGTCCGCCCTCCGCGGAATGCCAGAAAACCGTCCACTTTGTCCTGGAACGCAACATTCTTAACGGCAACGCCCTGAGCATGAAAAAAGTAGATGCTTCCGCCCATGATACTCAGGAGCCTATCCTCTTTTCCGAATGGTCCGCCGTGGGCGGCGCCCTCATCAAACGCCGGGACTTCCGGCAAGATGAACTCCTGCGTGATCAAAACGCCCGGACTTCCCTGGAACAGGCGGAAGGGGAACTTCCTCTGGAATACGTACCCAAATACCCGGTACGTGAGTTCCCCCCCATGGATTACCGCAAACTGCCGGAAGCGGAATCATGAACAATAACATCCATAACCCTGACGTATTGAGCTGCCTGGCCAATCTTTCCAGTGACGAGGTGTTCACGCCGCCGGAGATTGCCAACGCCATGCTGGATTTGCTCCCGCAGGAGCTTTTTTCCGACCCTTCCGTTACCTTTCTGGACCCCTGCTGCAAGAGCGGCGTCTTTCTGAGGGAGATTGCCAAAAGGCTCAACAAGGGGCTGGAAGCTCACCTCCCAAACCGGGAGGAGCGCCTGGAACACATTTTCAGAAATCAGCTCTTCGGCATCGCCATTACGGAGCTGACATCCCTTCTCGCCCGCCGCGGAGTGTATTGTTCCAAATACCCCAATGGGCCTTACTCCGTCGTTCGTTTTGACAATGCTGACGGCAACATCCGCTACAAACACATCACACACACCTGGAGGGGCGGCAAATGCGTCTTTTGCGGTGCCTCTCAAGCCGCCTATGGAGAGCAGGCACGAAAAGAGGGGCTGGAAAGCCACGCTTACGAATTCATCCACGCCAACAATCCGAATAACCTGTTTCCTATGAACTTTGATGTCATCATCGGCAATCCCCCTTATCAACTTGATGATGGAGGCAACGGAGCAAGTGCCAAGCCATTATATCATTTATTTGTTGAGCAAACGATGAAACTTAAACCGAAATATTTGTCTATGGTCATCCCTGCAAGATGGTATGCTGGAGGAAAGGGTTTGGATGACTTCCGAGCAACTATGCTCGGTCAAAAACATATAAGAAAACTTGTAGATGTTACCAATAGTGCAGACTGCTTCCCTGGTGTAAATATTGCAGGAGGAATCTGCTATTTTCTTTGGGATAACACTTATTCGGGAGACTGTGCCGTTGTTAACATAAAGGAGGGAGAATGCACTTCAGAGAATATTCGCTCCTTGGATGAGTTTGATTACTTTGTTCGTAGCAACCTTGCATTAACGATCATTAGAAAGGTTCTAGCAAGTAAAGATAAACTTATGAACAAAGTCGTTTACTCTCGTAATTATTTCAATCTACCAACTACTGTTAGTGGTTCTAATGAATTCGGGATTAATACTATTAAAATTCTTACCTCCAAAGGGTTCATCTATCTGCACAAAAATACTGTGACAGATAAGGAAAGTATCCTTGATAAATATAAAGTCATTATCACCTATGCCATGTCTGGTGGTAATAAGCCTACATCCGAAGGGAATTATCAAATATTATCTTCATTACGCATTCTCAACCCAAAAGAAGCCTGTACTGAAACATACCTTATTTTGGATGTGTTTGAGAAAAAGCAGGAAGCAGAAAACCTTGTTTCTTTCATGTCCAGTAAATTTGCTCGTTTCCTGCTGTTACAGGCTCTTTCGTCCATTCATATAACAAAAGATAAATTCTGTTTTGTCCCTTATGTCGGTTTTGAAAAACCTTGGACAGATGAAATGCTATATTCGAAGTATTCTCTAAAAAGCGAAGAAATAGACTATATTGAGAAATTGATTAAACCTATGGAGATTGGAGGGTAACCCACGTGGCAATTGAGTTTTTTACACAAAGAACTATGGAAAACAGCGATCGTTTCTTTAAACAAAGAACGAATGCGCGGCCAATGATTTATGCCTATGAGGACGCCAGCTATCCCGGTTGTCTGAAAGTGGGGTACACGGCGGTGGATGTGGAAAAACGCGTAGCGCAGCAGTACCCTACCTTGAGGCCGGAAGGGAAGAAACCCTACCGGGTTATCTTCGCGGAACCGGCTCTGTATGAAGACGGAAGCAGCTTTACGGACCATGCCGTACACCGGATGCTGGAGAAAAAAGGCGTGGAGGGAGTGGGCGGGGAATGGTTCCGCTGTACGGAGAAAGAAATCAGGGCGGCATGGCTGGCGGTGCGCACCCGGACGGCCAACATGGAAAACCGCACCAGGGATTTTACCATGCGCCCGGAACAGGCGGAAGCCGTGGAGCGGACGCTGAACTACTTTAAAGCGGAACGCGCGGATGGACGCACGCCGCGTTTTCTGTGGAACGCCAAAATGCGCTTTGGCAAAACCTTTGCCGCTTACCAGCTGGCACGGCGGTTGAACGCGCGCCGGGCGCTCATCCTGACCTTCAAGCCGGCGGTGCAGACGGCGTGGAAGGAAGACCTGGAAACGCACCTGGACTTTGAAGGCTGGCAATTCATCTGCCGGGAACAAGGGCCGGACGCCCAGCCCATTGACGAGCAATACCGGCAGGCGGACGCCGGACAGCCTATTGTGTGCTTCGGCTCTTTTCAGGACTTTCTGGGGGTGAATAAGGAAACGGGCGGCATCAAGCCCCAGCATGAATGGGTGCGGGAAATCAACTGGGATCTGGTTATCTTTGACGAATACCACTTTGGGGCGTGGAAGGAAAACGCCAAAGCTCTGTTCCTGATGGAGGATGAGGAAGAAGAATACAACACCGCGCCCCCGGAAACCAACACCGGCAATGTCTGCGATGAACAGGATCTGCCCATCACTGCGGACCACTACCTGTACCTTTCCGGAACGCCGTTCCGCGCCCTGAACTCCGGCGAGTTTATTGAAGAACAAATTTACAGCTGGACGTATTCCGATGAACAGCGCGCCAAGGCTGCCTGGCAGGGGGAAAATAACCCGTATGCCGCCCTGCCGCGCATGGTGCTGCTTACCTACCGCGTGCCGGAGGACATCCGGCAAATCGCTCTGGGGGGAGAGTTCAACGAATTTGACCTGAACGTCTTCTTCCAGGCGGAAGGGAAAGGGAATAAAGCCCGTTTTATTCATGAAGAATACGTCCAGAAATGGCTGGATCTGATCCGCGGCTCCCATCATGCCGCGGCGACGGATGAGCTGAAGCTGGGCGGCAAAAAGCCCCCCATGCCTTACTCGGATACCCGGCTGATGAGTTTGCTCAACCATACCCTGTGGTTTCTGCCGGATGTGGCTTCCTGCCACGCCATGAACAACCTGCTGCAACAACGTCAGAATACCTTTTACCACGACTATCAGGTCATCGTCTGCGCCGGACCGGAAGCCGGCACGGGGGCGAACGCCCTGCCGCCCGTGTTGAAGGCCATGGGCGGCAATCCGCTGGAAAGTAAAACCATTACGCTCTCCTGCGGCAAATTGACCACGGGCGTTACCGTCAAGCCCTGGGCCGGCATCTTCATGCTGCGCAATCTCTCCAGCCCGGAAACTTACTTCCAGGCAGCCTTCCGGGTGCAAAGCCCGTGGACGGTGGACAGTGATCAGCCGGGGAAAAAAGAAATCGTCAAACCCAACTGCTACGTCTTTGACTTTGCCCTGGACCGCGCCCTTAAGCAAATAGCTGACTACAGCTGCCGCCTGAACGCCAACCCGGGCAATCCGGAAACCAAGGTGAAGGAGTTCATCAGCTTTCTTCCCGTGCTGGCCTACGACGGCAGCGCCATGAAACAGGTGGAAGCTGCGGAAATACTGGATATGGCCATGGCGGGAACCAGCGCCACCCTGCTGGCCAGACGCTGGGAAAGCGCCCTGCTGGTCAATGTGGATAACGTCACCCTGCAGCGCCTGCTTGCCAGCCGGGAAGCCATGGATGCCCTGATGAGCATTGAAGGCTTCCGCAATCTGAACAGTGATCTTGAGACCATTATCAACAAATCAGATGCCGTCAAAGGAATGCGCAAAGGAAAAGACGATCTGACCCCTAAGGAAAAAAAAGACCTCTCACAGGAAGAAAAGGAAATCAAATCCCTGCGCAGGCAGATACAGCAGAAACTGATCAAATTTGCCGCCAGAATCCCCATCTTCATGTATCTGTCAGACTTCCGGGAATACTGCCTGAAAGATGTGATCACCCAACTGGAGCCGCATCTGTTCCGGAAAGTAACCGGGCTGACGGAAAAAGATTTTGAACTGCTCGTCAGCCTGAACGTCTTTAATGAAGCTCTGATGAATGATGCCGTGTACAAGTTCAAACGGTATGAAGACGCCAGTCTTGTTTATACGGGTATCAATCGCCACGCGGAGGAAAACGTGGGGCTGTACGCTACCGTCCTGAGCCGGGAAGACTATGAAATGATGGCCGGGGCCCAGCAGGATTCCATGGCCGGCGCTGTAGAGGAAAAAGCCCTTCCCTCCCCAACGGCGGATGACCGCATCGCCTGCCGTCCGGAAGAGGAAGAAGAGGAACCTCCGCCTGCTCCGAACGTGCGTATTCGTAAAGGGACGTTCCTTACCCACCGGGAATACGGCACGGGCATTGTAGTAAAGTTGGACGAATCCTCCGGCCGAATGACCGTAAAATTTGGCGAAGAGAAAAAACTCTTCCCCTACCCGCGAAGCCTGGAACAAGGGAAACTCATTCCTGCTGAGAAGGCAATCCCGGAAAAAGAGGGGAATTAACCTCTCCATAAAAACAGGAGGGAGCGTCCCTTACTGTTCATGGAACCGCATCATCTTAAACTCCCGTTTAACGGTACGGACGACGCGCCAGAGCAACAGCACCGCCGCTACGGACAGGCCGATGATGAATCCCGTCCAGATGCCGCGCGCTCCCATGGCCGGGACAATCCAGTCCGTACGGGCGAGGATGTAGCACGCCGGAAATCCTACCATCCAATAAGAGAAAAACGTAATGAAGGTAATGGACGCCGTGTCCCGGAATCCTCTCAGAACCCCGACGGAAAGCACCTGCAAACAGTCCGGAAGCTGGTAGGCCGCCGCCAGAACCAGCAGGACGGAAGCCGTGCTGACAATCAGCTCCGAGTCATTGTACAGGTGCACAATCTGCTCGCGGAACAGGGTGATGCCTCCAAAGGTGCACAGACAGATGGTGAGCACCAGCACATAGGAAGACAGAATGGCGGATCTGGTGCCTGCCAGGTCATTCCTGCCGTGATGGTACGCCACGCGGATGGAAGCCGCCAGCCCTACGGAGAGCGGGAGCATGAACACCAGGCCTCCCACGTTCCCGGCAATCTGGTGGCTCGCCACCTGCGTCTCTCCCAGCGGAGCCAGCACCAGAGCCGCCGCGCAGAAGAGCATCACCTCGCACAGCTGGGAAACGCCTATCGGCACGCCCAGACGCACCAGGTGCGTGATGACGGAAGGCGTAGGCCGCCGCCAGGAAATGATTTGCCTGCGGTACGGCCTGTGCTTGGGATTGAAGTAAACCAGCAGGAACATTAGCAGGAATTCAATGTAGAAAATGACTGCCGTGGCCGCGCCGCACCCCGCTCCGCCCATGCGGGGAAAACCGTACATGCCGAAGACGAACATGTAGTTCAGGGGAATGTTGAGCAGCAGGCCGCACAATCCCACGTACATGGCGGGACGCGTCATGTTGGAGCCTTCGTTCAGGCTCTTCAGGGCCACGAATCCCAGGTTGGCGGGAAGGCCCCACATAATGGCGAACATGTAGGCGGAAGCCATCCGGCACATGGCGGCGTCATCGGAAATCCAGCCGAATACATTTCTCAACACATAAATGACCGGCATGGAAACCAGGCTGAGCATCAACGCCAGCCACAGGCCGTGGTTGGTCATGTAGCCCACGCGGCTTTCATGGCTTTTCCCCCGCATGTTGGCAATCACGGGGCCGATGATCATCAGCACGCCGCAGGCGAAGAGAGCCACGGGCAGGTACACGGAAGACCCCAGGGCCACGGCGGCCATGTCCGTCACGCCGGCGCGCCCGGCCACAATAGCGTCCACCGCCCCCATGCCCACAATGGAGAGGTTGACCACCAGCACCGGAAGGGCCAGCGGTATCAACTTTTTCATTTCCTTCAAATTCCACGTCTTATTCATTTTTTATTTCCTTCCATGCATTCCTCATTCAAAGGAGCCGGAACATGCCGGCAAACAAGCCGGACCGGAGCGGCAGGCTCCAATCCGGCTTCAAATTTAAGGGTTACCAACCGTACCGGGCCTTCCGCCCCGTCCGGGACATTCAGCGGTCAAGCACCACGCGGGCACATTGTTCAGCCACCTGGCGGAACGCGGCGGAAACCGGATTTTGCCCGGGATCTTCCAGGGCCACGGGGCGGCCTTCGTCCCCGCCGGAGCGGGTGGAAATATCCAGCGGAATCTTGCCGAGCAGGGGCACTCCCAGTTTGGCCGCTTCCCGTTCGCCGCCTCCTTCGCCAAAGATATGGTAAATCTTGCCGTCGGAGGGGCACTGGAAATAACTCATGTTTTCAATTATGCCCAGAATGGGGGTTTCCACCCGTTCAAAGAGGCCGATCGCCTTGCGGGCGTCAATCAGCGCCACTTCCTGCGGGGTGGTCACCACCACCACGCCGTCCAGTTCGGCCGTCTGGACAATGGTCAGCTGAATGTCTCCGGTGCCGGGAGGCAGGTCCAGAATCAGAAAATCCACATCCCCCCATGCCACGTTGCGCAGGAACTGCTGGACGTAGCGTGTCGCCAGAGGACCGCGCACCGCTACAGGATCGGATTCATTAATCAGCAGCCCCATGGAAAGAAGTTTCACGCCATGGGCCGTTACCGGGATAAATTCGTCATTCTCATTGGCTCCGGGGCGTTCCTTGGTGCCGAACATCAGGGACATGGAAGGGCCGTAAATATCCAGGTCCACCAGACCGACGGAATACCCCAGCTTGCTCAGGGCCACCGCCAGGTTCGCGGAAACGGTGGATTTGCCCACCCCGCCCTTGCCGGAAGCCACGGCAATGACGTGCTTGGCGCCGGGAACGGAGGATTTCCAGGTAGAGGGATCGTCATTGATTCCTTTTTTGGCTTCCGGAGCCTTATGCTCGATATTGACGTCGCAGTGCTTCACGCCGGGCAAATGCTTCATCACGCCGTGAACGCCTTCAAAAATGTAACGGGGAATATCCGCATTTTTGCTCTCAATCACCAAATCAATCGTGACGTTGTTTTCAGCGTCAATGTCAATCTTTTTCACCAGCCCGAAAGATACGATGTCGCGGCTGAACCCCGGAAATTTTACCGTGGTCAGCGCAGCCCGTATCAATTCCGGAGTCAATTCCTGTTGTGTCGTCATATCTCTGAAATATTCATGGTTGCATCAACATTCCGGCCCCGCGCCTCCGGAATGCAGAATGCTCCGGAATATGAAAAAAGGGGACGGCAAAACCGGGAAGTAAAAATACTCCCTTTTTTATTTTTGACAACGCCTAATTCAGACAAAACGGCTTTTTGCCCGCCGGATTTGCAATGCCCCGGATACTAAGAAATGGCGGGACGGCCGCAGCCCCGCTATTGGTGAAATAAAGAACAGGAGGGAGGGGGAAAATTTATTCCCCCTGCTGCTTCAGGGTCTCCCGGATATCCTGGAGAGCGGCGATGAAATCATCCAAAATTTCCGCAGGCACCATAATCCGGTCCCGGTTGGAGCTCACCTTTTCCGTAATACGCACCACTTTGCCGCGCGCATTCTGTTTGAGATCAAGAAAGAACGTCTTGCGTTCCGCAATGATTTTTTCTGTACAAATAATATCGTCCTCCACGGCTGTAATCTTCCTCCGGTTGAATGAGGCTTTCAGGATAGAGTTTCCCTCTCGGCGGGTCAATGTTTTATTTGCCATGGAATCCCCGGGTTCTCTCTTTCAACAAATTTTTATATCCCTCTTTCATTCGCCATGTTTCCTCATTTATACCTCTTTTCAGATATCCAAATTTCGATCGAAAGTGATTGAAAAGGAGTCAAATTTTCCCTCATAAACTTTAATATTTAGAGGTAACGTTCCCGACGTGTTTACGTTGTTAGTTTTTGATTCATGGTAGTCGCAACCATTGAACAAACATCATTTCATTACCATGAACAACACTTTCAACATCGGTGCCATGGACACCGTCTATCCCTTCATTCCCATGTACCCCAACGGACAGCCCCAGGGCGACTTCCAGGTCAACGGCCTCTCCGCTCCCGTCCTTATCCCCAAACGAACTGCTTCCAACAACACCCGGCACGAATGGTTCGGATACCTCAAGGTCATGGCTCCCGCCACCTGTTTTCTCCACCTCCACGCCCACTCTTCCATCTCCCTTTCCATTCCCGCCAAGGATCTGGAACTCTCCACGGAGCCGGGTCCTTCCACCCCTCTCCGCCGCCAGATCCAGTTCGACCAGGGATATTACTGGTGCCACATCGTCCATCAACACCAGCCCGACCAGGGGTCGGAAGCCGAGTTCTGCATTGCCTTAATGTGCGACAAGGAAGGCGAGCCCGACCTGGATTATTACCTGCTGGCGGAAAACACGCCTCCCAGCAGGCAAGGAGAAACCGTGCTAACCCTGGTCAACCTGTACCAGGAAGAGGAGGAAGGGAACTCGTCTAGCAGTTCCTCGGCAGGGGGAGGAGATTCCTTTGAGTTTGACCCCAAGTCAAGCAGCAGCTCCAGTTCCTCTTCCAGCAGTTCGAGTTCTTCCTCGTCCAACAGCTCGTCTTCCAGCTCCCAGCAGAGTTCTTCGGCTCCCGAGCTTCCGGATTCTTCTTCCAGTTCGTCTCTATCCAGCAGCTCCAGTTCTTCCTCGTCCAGTTCCTCGAGCAGCTGGTCGTCTTCCAGTTTCCACAGCAGTTCCTTGGTGCCCCAGGAGCCGGATTCCTCCAGCAGCGCTCCGTCTTCCAGCTCTTCCTCGAGCAGTTCCAGCAGTTCTTCTTCCAGTTCGTCGTCCTCCAGCAGTTCGAGTTCTTCGTCTTCAAGTTCCTTGAGTAGCTCCAGCTCTTCCTCGTCAAGCAGTTCTTCATGGTCCTCGTCAAGTTCATCGAGTTCTTCCAGCTCCAGCTCTTCTTCCAGCAGCAGTTCAAGTTCCCTCTCTTCTTCCTCCAGCGAGCCGGAGGAAGGAGGTTGTCCATGTCCCTGTTCCTGTGATTGTGACGAAGACGTCGAACAGTCCGATTGCAGCAAGAACACCTCCCATTTCTTCGGCGGCAACCCGGATGGAGCCGACGACTGCGAAGGATTGCTTGAAGTGGGCGAGGGCGATTCCGGAGGCGGAAGTGAAGGAGGTAATCCCACGCTTCTCCGCACCCTTGCCGAACCTTCCGCCCTCTCTTCCATCACCCTGCGCTACAAGCATCCCCTCGAATGGAGCGCCTCCTGCAATCCCGAAACCGGACAGATCTCCGTCAAACGACCCACGGGCAGTTCCATCTCCTTCCAGAGTTCTGACGGCCATGCCGAAGCCTCCGTCTCCGGAAGTTCGCGCAAGTTGAACTACAAGGTTCAGAAGCTGAATGCCGACAAGTCTCCCTGCACCGGCGGCTCTCCCGCCTATCTGGACATGGTCCAGAGCAATGGGCGCACCCTGCGCTTCTCGGCAGCCACCGGAAAGGTCGTCTCCATGGTTTCCGCCTCCGGCGTGGAAACCACGGCGGAAGATTATTCCCGGCAGATGAAGGTGAACCGCCATCCTTCCACGGGAGCCATTCAAAGCATCTGGTCCAAGTCCCAGGGACTGCTCCAGGCGGTTGGGGAAGGCAACAGGCTCACCCTGGAATGGTACGCTCCCGGCCAGGTGAGCAAGAATGCGCGCGGCTTTGCCGGCACTGGAACTCCTTACAAGACGGTCAGCTATGAATTGAGTGACGACCAGGGCGTGCAGGTGATGGATATCGCCGAACAGAGGGAAGGGATGCCTGTCTTCCGGACGCAGCGAAGGACGGAAGGCAACAAGGTGACGACCATTCAGGGAGAGGGGGATGAGCGCACCGTGCGAACGGTGGAGAAAAATGTCCTCCCCGGAGGCAAATGGGAAATGATTGAGAGCTTGCGCGGCATCGACGAGGAAACGCCTTCTTCCTGTACCCGCACGGTGAAGAAGTACACCGACGGGGGCTGGCTGACTATCAGCCGGACGGAGGGATACAACACACCTCTGGCCCGAACCACCCTCTATACCTATAACGACCAGTTCCGGGTGTCTCTGGAGATCAAGCCCGACGGCGGTTACACGCGCTACGAGTACGATGACCAGGGCAGAACCGTGCTTTCCGCTGCTCCCTGGGCCGGAGGCGGGGAGAGAGGGACCCGAACCACTTACGCCGACTTGCGCTTTAACGACTTCAGGCCAGCCACGGAAACTAAGGTGGTCATTGCCGAGGATGGAACGGAAACGGAACTTCTCAAGCGCACTTACACGTATGAAGACAGTCCGCAGGTCAGCCGCACCACGGTGAAGGAAACGGCGTTGGGGTCGGAAAACACACATATCAGTATCTCTGAAACCTACGGCGAGGCGGCGGAGTATCCCTACGCCCGGGGCAGGCGGAAGATGAGCCAGGGCGTCAATGGCGTCCAGAGGGTTTATTCCTATGAAGCAGCCGCGGAATACGGAGCCCTCCACAAGGAGACGGAGACCGTGCAGGCCAACGGAAGCATCGTTCCGGGACAAAGTACACGAAACGTGCAATACATCGCTGAAAACGGCGCCACCACCAGGAAAGAACAATACGTTCACACCGGAGAAGGCTGGTCGCTGATTGCCTCGGAGGACTATGAATATGATGACGAACAGAGGCTCGTCAAGACGACGAAGGGCAACGGGCGCACCAGCACGACGGAATGGATGTGCTGTGGCCCGTTGAGGGAAACTGACGAAGACGGCATCACCACCAGCTACGGCTACAACTCGGCCAAGCAGCTGGAGGAAACCATTCGCTCGGCGACGGAAACCACTCCGGAAACAATTACTTCCTACAGCTATGATGCGGCGGGAAGAAAGGTTTCGACACGCCGCGACATAGGAGCCATGACCACGGTAGAAGGGGCGCAGTACGACGATCTGGGACGAGTAGTTTCCTCTACGGATATACTTGGCAGAGTGACACGAACGGAATACAGAGAGGACTACCTTACAACAACCATCACTACTCCTTCGGGAGCCACACTACTTACCAAGAGGTACTATGACGGGACTACCATCTTACAAGGCGGAACCGGCCAGCGAGAGATGGAGACCCGGCTGGAGCTGACAGAAGAAGGCATCCTGACCACCACTTTGTCCAAAGGAGCCATTCTCTCACGCAATCTGGAAAACGGTTTTGGCCAAACCGTCCGGCAGGAACAACCCAATACGAAGGGGGGATTCGTAACAACCAGGAATGCCTACAATGAGAAAGGACTGCTCGTACACACCCAAAAGGAAGATTTGGCACCCACGGTCACCACTTACAGTGAACTGGGGCAAGCCATAAGACGAACTGTTCTCTTGGACACTCTCCATCCGGAGGATACTTCAAAAAACAGGATATCGGAAACCTCATCCTGCTTCCGGGTTCGGGAAGACGGCATCTACCAGGTGCACACTTCCACTACCTACAATGCCGACGGTTGCCCCCTCACTCAAACCACGGAGAATATGATTTCCAGGCTCAGTGCAATTCTGGAAAACAAATCCATCACCACAGACGTCTACGGGCAGCAGAGCATCCAGTGGACGGAGTATACCGCTCCGACTAAACGCGCCCGGTTCAACCAGATTCCGACTTCGGATATTATAGCCGAATCTGTCATCGTAGACGGCTTTATGGTAAGTCAAACGAATCACACCGGCATCCATGCCTCACAGCAGCGCTTCTATATCTCCACAGGCATGATTCTAGAAAAAACCGACGGCCGCGGCAACACTACTATTGAGGAAACGGATCTTGCAGGACGTACTGTCAAGATCACGGACGCATCCGGCACCATGACCACCACCAGCTACCTTCCCTGCTGCAATGCCGTGGCTTCCATCACCGACGGGCTGGGAGGCACTACCTGCTATTCCTACGACATCCGCGGCAGAAAGATAGCCGAGTACGGCACCGCCATTCAGCCGGCCTGTTTCGCCTACGACGAAGCCGATCACATGGTGGCGTTGACTACTTTCAGGATGGATGAAGGGGATATTACGAATAATCCTTCCGGCCGTACTGACGGAGACACCACCACTTGGCTCTACCACGTGGCTACGGGGCTGGAACTTAAGAAGACCTATGCAGACGGGTCCTGTGTCTCCAAAACCTACGACGGACTCAACCGTCTGGAGACATTGACCAAGGCCAGAGGGATCGTCGCTAGCTATATCTACGCGCCATTGACCGGAGAACTTGTCTCCATTTCTCACAGCGATGAAACCATATCCTGGCTCTATTCTTATAACCATCTAGGTCAAGTGGTCTCTATCTCCGATGCCTCCGGCATCAGGGAATTTTCCTACGATTCCTACGGCCGCATGATCCAGGACACTTTCTTTGGAGGTGTGGAAAGCTGCACTCAGGAAGAATACGATGCCCAGGGGCGTTCCAACGGATATCGCCTGATGCTCGGCACACGCACCGTGCAGCACTCCCATCTTGACTATGACCATCAGGGTGGCATTATTAGGATGAATCTGGAAGGACTGGAGTCTTCCTTTACCTGGCGGTACGATCCAACCAGCGGCTTCCTCAACCATCTCACCTACCCCAATGGCATGGTCCGCAGCAATACTTACCATCCCAGGCTCAACCTCGTAACCGCCATCGGTTACAGGAAGGGCGCGGATGGCGAATTGGCGGCCGGCCACGAATACGACTACGACGCGCTGATGCGTCCCACTCAACGCCGGGACTCATGGGATGCTGCCACTCCTGCGACGATAAGAGATTTTACCTATAACAAACGCAGTGAACTGGTCAAAGATCAAATCCGGCAGGGTGGGAGCTTCAACTATCGGTACGATAACATTGGCAACCGCAAGACTGTTCAGGAACTGGAAGAGGAAGTCTCGTATGCGGCCAATAGCCTCAATCAGTACATGGACATGACCGTGAATGAAGTTTCATTCACTCCCACTTACGATGCAGATGGCAACCAGACCCGCATCAGGACCTCGACAGGTATCTGGGAAATCAGTTACGACGCCAACGACCGCCCCGTTGTCTTCACCAGCCAGGATGGCCGAACGGCCATCACTTGCGGCTACGACTACCAGGGAAGGCGCTTCGAGAAGAAAGTCACCGTCAATGGAACAATATCCAGCCATTGCTGGTACTTGTACCGAGGCTATTTGCAGGTAGCCGAGCTGGATTTGATGCATCCTGAACCTTTGCTGGTAAAAAGCTATTTGTGGGATCCGACGGAACCGACCGCTACACGCGTTCTGATGTTGACTAATTGGAAAAACGGTGGAACAACCATTGATCAGCATCTTTGCTTCATGCACGATGCATTGAAAAATGTCACTTCTATCTTTGATGATTACCAAACGCGAAGAGCTCGCTATGAGTATGCACCCTTTGGCAGACTTATTGTGGCAGAGAGAAACATGGCTCAGGAAAGTAGGTTCCGCTTTTCTTGCGAGTACATGGATGACGAACTGGGACTCGTTTACTACAATTACCGCCACCTCAATCCCACAGACGGAAGATGGATCAACAGGGATCCCATTCAGGAACAAGGAGGTTGGAATTTGTATGCATTTATTAGGAATAGAATTAACATAGAAGTGGATTTATTAGGTAAAATACCCCCCTACAATGGAGGTGCTTCTGGAATCGTTGAAGTTCCTATTTTTCCTCCTGCACCAACACCTCCTGCACCAACACCTCCTGCACCAACACCTCCGCAAGAAGGATGTTCAATCCAAATTTGTTGCAGGCCTGTAGCGGTCTTTAGCAGAGCCCATTGCGTGATCAGGTTTGTCTCTTCGTCAGGCCCCTCCAGAGGATGTAGAGGAGGTCCTACAGGAAGAGGAAAAAGTAGCGGTGCTGGTGGTAGTAGCGGTAGTAGCGGTAGTGGTAACGGAAATGGACAAAGCTCTCATTGTAAGGGATGTTGTGGCTCATGGGGGAATGTCATTGGAGGATGTGGTTCGATTTCAAATGGAACGGATCCTCTCAGCGTAGGTATCACTGAAGATCTTAATGATGCCGAAAGCAATCCTGATCGTTGTGAGACTGTAGCTATCGTGAGTGAAAGAATGTGTTCAATAGCCTATAGTTGTATCCAAAAAGAAATGGAAAAAATAAATCAAGAATGTTATATCTATAAGCCTTTAGGCAATAACAGCAATACAACATGGAAAACTGCTTATAGGAATTGTATTGGCGGTGATTATGATCCTCCAGAATCTCAACCAGGAAATGATGAATTCGACGAAAATGAAAAATGTAAGAAATAAGATTCTAATTATTTTATTAATTTTAATTCCTTTTTCTTTAATGAATTTATTTGGAAAAGAGCAATTGGAAGTAACCATAAAAAATCAAGACGAGATACCTGTAAAGGCTTTCATCTCTCTTGAGAGAGATAATTCGTTTTTTCAAAAAATTATTAATCCTGTTGGTTCTTTTTATCATAATAAAAGCACTATCTATACGGAAGATATCAAGGGAAAGGGAAAATTGAAAAATATTCGAAATGGTGACCGATTGGTATTATTTACGAATAGGAGTATATTGCCGATTCAGTTGCAATTAAAAGGGAAGGATATTTATCAATTTACGTTGAATTCCACCGACTTGCCTCCGTTGCCAGAAGAAAATGGAATGAAACGTGATCCGGATTGTGTTCTTTTCACTTTTGAAATTCAAGATATGTCAATTAAATTGCTCCATATTGAATACGCTTGGTCAGCAGAAGGGAATCAACGATGTAAAGCTATGGAATTGACAAAATGATAGGTATGGTTCGTCCTGAAAAAGCGTTACAGGGTTAGACGTAAGATTTTAATATTTCCAAACCCTCCGGAAAGTTGCATTTTCCGGAGGGTTTGCTTTTGCTGATTTATAGCAGATAGCTTTGCTGGGTTGTATAGCCGTTCCGGTGTTTTTGAGGAATCTATATACTTGACTAATGAGACTATTTTACATCTTTTTATTATTTGAAGGTGAACAATTTTTGAATGATATACTTAGAAATTTATATCATTAAATTTTAATAATAATTCACAGTTTCTTTCCATTTTTTATTTATTGGATTTAATGAAAAGAGAGATGCCCGGTTTGGACGAATCAGATGACTATTTAAGGATGATTAGTCAAGTATGTAGGTTTCAAATATTCCTGTCGTTGTTTTGGATATTCTTCAAATGCCGCACCAGTTTAAAAGCCAGGCTTGGCGATTGTTACAATAGCTGTGGTGGACCGATCGAAAGTCAAACCAGGCAGAGAGGAAACTTTTGATATTAATGCGACAATATCAGAAATTTTGTATGCCACCCTTGGTCATTCTTTTTCATAAGGCGCCAGCTCCAACTGGCCCAACGTGTCGGGGCGCCCTTTCAGGGCCATGCGCTTGAGGTGTTTGGCGAAGGCGGGGCGGCGGTGGTACTTTCCCACAACCTCTCCCGTCGTTTTCAGGCGCAGAAGGTACTTGTATGTGGTGACGCGGATGGCGTCCG
>ENA-OWYG01000723-OWYG01000723.1-human-gut-metagenome-genome-assembly--contig:-NODE-723-length-19770-cov-7.051839_pt1 | contig 19770 bp, 17 predicted proteins | sample MGYA00249747_ERZ652080 | MGnify/ENA primary metagenome ERZ652080 (study PRJEB26925, sample SAMN05827071) | human gut metagenome | biome: ENVO:2100002; feature: ENVO:00000062; material: ENVO:00002003...
AGATCTACACTCGACTAGTCGTCGGCAGCGTCAGATGTGTATAAGAGACAGCCGCCAATAATTACTATATTTACAGTAAGGGAAATGTTTTTTATTCCGGAGTAGGTCATTCTACGGTAGATGGAGATATGGAGGCAAAACTTTTCATTAATACGATGATTGCCGCATACCGTACCACATATGAGCCACCAATGGTCGAGATCCTGAATGAAGAGGCGGAGCTTTTAAAAGAGGAGTCCGGAAATGGAAGTGATCCGAATCTGGTGTATAAGATGAACTGGATGAAAGAATATGGAAATAACCTTGACGGCACTAAGGAAAAAATTCGCTTCAGCCCGGTCGAACTGAATACCGTCAGAACGAAGCTGACCTGTTCGATCCAATACAAAGATGGAACTTACGTAGATAAAATTTACAAAAAAGACGGAACGTTGATTGAGGGAAAAGCAACGAAGGAGAATCCTAAAAAATATGTGTTTGAAAACCTGAAAAATATGGGTGAGTATTACTTTATTTATGATACAACAGGGGAAAACAAAAAGAAGGAAGGGGATATTGTTTTTGAAATTTATAACAATAAGTCCAAAAATCCGGATGGAACACCAAGGGTGGGAAAAACTACTGTGAAAATGGAATCCCAGAATTTGTTTTTGCTTGATTAGTATGGGGATTTAAGAAAAGACACACAATGTGAGAGAGTATCGCATTGTGTGTCTTTTTTATGATGGTCATAGGTAGAATACATTTTGCAATTACATATATGCAGTATACGTAAAGTTTTCCTTGCCAGGAAGGTGGGGGATATGCTATGGTAAACATATCTTTTTTCAGTGGCAGTTCCTGCCAGAAATCCCATTTGTTTTGTTGTATAAGTGAAAGATGTGAACTTTAATGTGCCTTTGACGGTCAGGTTTTGACAGTCAGGTTTTGACGGTCTGAGTTTGACGGTCAGGGTTTAACAGTCTGCAATTTTTGTGCGTTGAAATAAAAGCAAAAACCACATATAATATAAGGAGAACATTTGGAAAAAGAACAAACGAAAAATCAACAGGAGAATCAGAAAAAGTCCCAAAAGCTGCAGTGGCATCCGGCATTCTGTTCGGCCTTGCGTCTGGAACTGCTGGAGGATGCAGAAAATCTGGAATTTACCGATGAGTTCCAGCTTACGGAGAAACCTTTGCAGATTGACTGTACGGTTGTAAAAGTAAAGAAGGACTGCAAAATAAAAAATGAAATCGGGAAGATCTTCCGGAAACACAACATTTTTGAATATAAATCCCCGATGGATGAGTTGAACATTGATACTTTTTACAAGGCGGTTGCGTATGCGTGCCTGTATAAAGTATTGCCAAATCATGTAAATGAGATTCCGGCAGAGGAGATTACTATTACACTGATTCGAGACCGCAAGCCGGTGAAGCTGCTGGGGGAACTGGAAAAATCTGGGTATGAATGCCAAAAAGAAACAGCCGGGATTTACTATGTCTATGATGTGATGTTTCCGGTGCAGATCATTGCATCATCGGAACTGGACACGGATATGCATGTACAGCTAAAAGCATTGACGAATCAACTGAACGAAACAGTGATGAGACAGTATCTGTTAGAAGTCAGTGCATTTGCAGAGAGGGAGAAGAATCTTGCAGATATCGTGCTGCAGGTCATTGTAAACAGTAACATGGAGAAAGTACGGGAATGGAAAGGAAGTGAAAGGATCATGTGTGAGGCATTACGTGTTTTGATGGCAGATGAATTGAATGAGGAGCGTATGGAAGGCCAGAGAGAGGGCAGAATCGAAGGTCAGCGAGAAGGTCAGCGCGAAGGACAGATTCGTGCATATGCATCCCTGGTGCAGGATGGGATCATCCCCGTGGAAACAGGTGCAGAGAAAGCAGGAATGTCTGTCGATGATTTTACAAAAGAAATGAAGAAGGCCGGTTATATAATTCCAGCAGTATAAAATCAGAAAATGAAATGTGTGGTGCCCGTGGTTGCACCACACATTTCATTTTAATTTAAGAAAAGTTTTATATAATAGGAATTGTTCTGGAAATCAGTTCGTGATAGTATAAAAGCTATGCATATGAAAAGGAGTTAAATCATGGGAAAAATATTTAAAAACATGCTCCCATACTGGAAATGGATTCTGGTTATTGTGGCTTTTCTTGTGATGCAGGCATTTTGTGATCTGTCCCTGCCACAGTATACATCGGATATTATCGATGTCGGAATCATGAGCAGCGGAGTGGAGCATATTCTTCCGGAAGAAATGACACAGGAAGATTTTGTGTCAGCACAGCTTTTTATGACCAGCAGGGAAAAGAAAACATTTGCCGCCTGTTATAAGGAGCCGAAAAAAGATGGAAACTATGTGAGAAATTGTGAAGAGGATACGCTTGACGATATGGATGAGTCTCTGTTGGAGCCGATCGTCATGGTATATCAGATGTCCCAGATGAAGGAGTCCGATATTGACGAGAAGGCTCTCACGGGGAAAATGGGAACGGATGGGACGCAGGTAGATATGAAGCAGCTGATGCAGGCACTGGCAGTCGGCCAGGTACCGGATCAGCAGATTCTTGAGATGCGAAAGCAGGTGTCCGGACAGATTGATGCGATCGGATCTTCTACATTGAAATCCATGGGTGTGACCTATGCGATCTCCTGTGATAAAAATGCAGGTGTGGATGTAGATGCCATTCAGAAACATTACTTATGGACCACCGGAGCCAAGATGCTTGGTTTTGCGCTGCTGATGGTTATGGCGGCAGTGGTTGTCGGATATTGTGCTTCCCGTGTGGGAGCATCCATCGGACGGGATCTGCGTGATAAGACATTCCGCAATGTCGTACAGTACTCCAATGCAGAGATGGATCATTTTTCAACGGCATCCCTGATTACGAGAAGTACCAATGATGTACAGCAGATTCAGATGGTGACTGCAGTATTTCTGCGAATGATTCTTTATGCTCCGATCATTGGAATCGGTGGTGTGATTAAGGTTGCACAGACCCATGCAGGAATGGAATGGGCGATCGCGCTTGCGGTGCTTGTTATTCTTGGGTTTGTAATGCTTCTTACCTCCCTTGCCATGCCAAAGTTTAAGATTATGCAGAATCTCGTGGACCGGCTGAATCTGGTTTCGAGAGAGATTCTGACAGGATTAAATGTCATTCGTGCATTTGGACGGGAAAAACGGGAAGAAGAGCGGTTTGATGAGGCCAACCGCAATCTGACAAAGACGCAGTTGTTTACCAACCGTGTTATGACATTTATGATGCCGGGAATGATGATGATCATGTACTGCATTACGCTTCTGATTGTGTGGGTTGCCGCAAAGCGGATTGATGGCGGATATATGCAGGTTGGTTCCATGACGGCATTTATTACTTACACAATGATGATCGTTATGGCATTTCTGATGCTGACTATGATGTCTATCATGATGCCGAGAGCCGGTGTGGCTGCAGAGCGTATAGATGAGGTTGTACGCACAAAAAGTACGATTACAGATCCGAAAGAGCCGGCTGCCATGGAACAGTGTGAGGGTGTGATTGCCTTTCATCATGTAAATTTCCGGTATCCGGGAGCCACGGAAGATGTGCTTTCGGATATTGATTTTGTTGCAGAGCCGGGAAAGACTACTGCAATTATCGGAAGTACCGGATGTGGTAAATCTACGCTGGTCAACCTGCTTCCGCGTTTTTATGATGTGACAGGCGGAGAGATCACGCTTGACGGAACGGATATCCGCAAGTATACATTGCAGGATCTGCGGGAACATATCGGATTTGTACCACAGAAGGGAATTCTTTTCTCTGGTACAATTGCAAGCAATCTGCGCTTCGGGGCAGAGGATGCGTCAGATGAGCAGATCCAGGAAGCAGCGGAGATTGCGCAGGCAACAGAGTTTATTGACAGCAAACAGGATGGGTATGAGAGTGCGATTGCACAGGGCGGAAGCAATGTTTCCGGCGGACAGAAGCAGCGGCTTGCCATTGCCAGAGCAATTGCAAAAAATCCAAAGATTTATGTGTTTGATGACAGTTTTTCCGCTCTGGATATGAAGACCGATGCGGCACTCCGCAGAGCGCTTGAGACAAAGACGGAACATACGACCGTGATCATTGTCGCACAGCGAATCAGTACAATTCTGCATGCGGACCAGATACTGGTACTCGACGATGGAAAGATTGTCGGAAAAGGCACGCATGAGGAATTACTGCACAATTGCGAAGTTTACGAGCAGATTGCCAGGAGCCAGCTGTCTGCCAAAGAACTGGGACTTTCTGAGGAGGTGAAATAAGATGGCAGAACAACGTACAAGAAGACCTCACGGTCCGATGGGCGGCCCGGGCAGAGGAATGATGCCGGGAGAAAAGCCAAAAGATTTCAAAAACTCTATCGAAAAACTGGTTCGTTATCTCGGAAGATACTGGTATGCAATCGTTGCCGTTATGATTTTTGCGGCGGTGTCTACCGTCTTTTCCGTTGCCGGACCAAAGGTTATGGCACGTGCAACGAATGCATTGGTGGAAGGTCTCGGAAAAAAGATCGCGGGAACCGGATCTATTGATTTTACCTATATTGCCAAAGTGTTATTGTTTACACTTGGCCTGTATATCTGTTCTGCAGTATTCAGTTTTATACAGGGAATGATCATGACAGGAATCACGCAGAAAACCTGTTACCGCATGCGTAAGGAAATTTCAGAGAAAATCAACCGCATGCCAATGAAATATTTCGAGAGCCGCACGTACGGAGAGGTGCTATCCCGCATCACCAATGATGTGGATACACTTGGACAGAGTTTAAATCAGAGTGTGACGCAGATCATTACGAGTGTGGCAACACTGGTCGGAACACTTGTGATGATGATTTCAATTTCCGGAATTATGACATTGATTTCACTTGTGATTCTTCCGGTATCTGCCATCCTGATTTCGTTTATTATCAAACATTCGCAGAAATATTTCCGCCAGCAGCAGGAATATCTGGGACATATCAACGGACAGGTGGAAGAGGTCTATGGCGGACATCTGGTGGTGCAGGCATATAATAAGCAGGAGAGCACCATCAAAAAATTTGAAGATACCAATCAGATTCTGTTTCAATCGGCATGGAAGTCCCAGTTTTTATCCGGACTGATGCAGCCGATCATGCAGTTTGTCGGAAACCTCGGTTATGTCGGAGTGGCAATTTCCGGAGGACTTCTGGCAATCCGCGGAACCATCGGGGTTGGTGAAATTCAGGCATTTATTCAGTATGTCCGGAATTTTACTCAGCCGATCCAGCAGATTGCGCAGGTGGCAAATATGCTGCAGTCGATGTCTGCAGCCTCCGAGCGCGTATTTGAATTTCTGGACGAAGAGGAAGAAGAACTGACGGTTGAACATGCTGTGCATCTCGACCATGTGGATGGTTACGTGGATTTTTCCCATGTAAGTTTCGGATACAATCCGGGCCAGATCATTATCAGGGATTTTTCCGCTCATGTAACACCTGGACAGAAAATTGCAATTGTCGGACCAACGGGAGCAGGAAAAACCACAATGGTCAAACTGCTTATGCGTTTCTATGATGTGACAGGCGGAGCCATTCAGGTGGATGGGCATGATATCCGCGACTTTAACCGTCAGGAGCTTCGGGATGCATTTGGTATGGTATTGCAGGATACCTGGCTGTTTAAGGGATCTATCATGGAAAACATCCGGTATGGCCGTTTAGATGCCACGGATGAGGAAGTGATTGAGGCGGCAAAAGCCGCACATGCCCACCATTTTATCCAGACACTTCCGGGTGGCTACCAGATGGAGTTAAACGAGGATGCAAGTAATGTTTCCCAGGGACAGAAACAGCTTCTTACAATTGCACGTGCTATCCTTGCGGATAACCCGATTCTGATTCTGGATGAGGCAACCTCTTCGGTAGATACCCGTACCGAAGTGCGGATTCAGAAGGCATTGGATAATCTGATGCGTGGACGGACCAGCTTTATCATTGCGCATCGACTCTCTACGATAAGAAATGCGGATCTGATTCTGGTGATGAAAGATGGCGATATCATAGAGCAGGGGACACACGAACAGCTTCTGGCACAAAAGGGATTTTATGCAGATCTGTATAATTCCCAGTTCGAAGAGAATGCATAAGACATTGAAATAAATTGGCAGTTGTGATATAGTTTAACTGTATTTATCGACAAATTTTGACAAAATCGGACAGTGCTTTCTGGTATGCTTATTTTTGACTGAATTTGACATTCTAGGAGGCCTACATGGGAAAACTAAATGTCGCAATTGCAGATGATAACGAGGTTATGCGTGACTTATTGGAAGAAATGGTAACCAGTGATGATGAACTGCACCTGATCGGGATGGCAAAGGATGGAGAAGAAGCCTGTCATCTGATCAGGGAAAAAGAACCGGATGTTGTATTATTGGATATTATTATGCCGAAACTGGACGGTCTGGCAGTCCTTGACAGGATCAGGGCAGATCATACACTAAAGAATCGGCCAACATTTCTGATGATCAGTGGGATCAGCAATGAAAAGATTACCGAAGACGCGTTTGAGCGGGGAGCGGATTATTACATTATGAAGCCGTTTGACCGGAATATTGTTTTGGACCGGATCAAGACACTCAACCGTCGAAAAAACAAAGTACGAAAAGAAATTGGCAGACCGGTTGAGATGGAAAAGAAACCGGAAAAGTACTCGTTACAGACACTGGAAGAGGATGTCACAGAGATAATTCATGAGGTTGGTGTTCCGGCACATATCAAGGGATACCAGTATTTGCGGGAGGCAATCATCATGTCTGTGACGAATATGGACATGTTAAATTCTATTACGAAAATTTTATATCCGGGGATTGCAAAGAAATTTGATACGACACCAAGCCGTGTCGAGCGTGCCATCCGTCATGCAATTGAAGTAGCATGGAGCCGTGGCAAGATGGATACGCTGGATGATCTGTTCGGATATACGATCAGCAATGGAAAAGGAAAACCGACCAACTCGGAATTTATCGCTCTTATTACGGACAAAATACGATTACAGATGAAGAGTAAGTAAAGGAGTGTTATGTATGAAGAAGATTCTGTTTGTTTCATCAGAGGCAGTGCCATATGTGAAAACCGGAGGTCTTGCCGATGTTGTCGGATCACTTCCGAAATATTTTGACAAAAAAGAGTATGATGTGCGGGTAGTTATTCCGAAATACGCCTGCATGGATCGCTCATTTCTTCCAAATTTAAAATTTTTGTGCCATTTTTATGTAAATCTGAACTGGCGCAGGCAGTATGTTGGAATTTTCGAGTCGGAATATCATGGTGTTCACTTTTATTTTGTGGACAATGAATTTTATTTTGCAGGAGAATCTCCATACAACAATATCTATGAAGATGTGGAAAAGTTTGCATATTTTTCCAAGGCAGTACTTGCTAGTCTGCCGTATATTGATTTTGCCCCGGATATTATCCATTGCAATGACTGGCAGACAGGACTTATTCCGGTGTTTCTGCATACGGTATTTGGAGATGATAATTTTTATGCGGGAATCAAAACCGTGTTTACGATTCATAACCTGCAGTTTCAGGGACGCTGGCGAATTCAGGAGATTATGGATATTACAGGACTCCCGGCACACATTTTCAATGCATATGAACTGGAATCTTATGGCGAAGCAAACTACTTAAAGGGTGGCGTGGTATATGCGGATTATATTACTACCGTCAGCCCGACGTATGCAAATGAGATTACGACCGTAGAAGGGGGAGAGGGCTTAAGTGGCCTGATGACTGCCCGAAAGGATCGCCTTTATGGTATTTTAAACGGAATTGATTATGAAGAATATAATCCACAGACAGATCCTTATATTTCGGTAAATTATTCGAAAAAAGATGCAGTGAGTGGGAAAAAAGAAAACAAAGCTGCATTACAGAAAGAACTTGGGCTTCCAGTCAGGGAGGATGCTTTCCTGATCGGAATCGTATCGCGTATGACCAGCCAGAAAGGATTTGACCTGATTGGCTGCGTATTGGATGAACTTTTAACCGAAATGGATATACAGCTGGTGGTTCTTGGTTCCGGAGAGAGCCAGTATGAAAATATGTTCCACCATTATCAGAGTAAGTATCCGGACAAGGTAAGCGTACATATCGGATTTACCGAGGAGCGTTCGCACCATATATATGCGGCAAGTGATGTGCTGCTGATGCCTTCCATGTTTGAACCATGCGGGCTGGCACAGATGATTGCCATGCGTTACGGAACACTTCCGATCGTACGTGAAACCGGAGGACTCCGGGATACGGTAGAACCATACAATGAATATGAAAATACAGGATGTGGTTTTTCATTTGCGAATTTTAATGCACAGGAAATGGCAGATATTGTCCGGTATGCGTATCGTGTGGAGCATGAACAAAAGGCCGCATGGAAAGAACTGATCTATCGTGCGATGGATCGCAATTTTTCCTGGAATGTTTCGGCACATGCATATGAGAAGCTATATGATAAACTGGTAGAAATGTAATAGATGTTCCCCGCAGAATTTTTTCTGCGGGGATTTTGTGTCTGGAAATATAATCTATGAAGTGCAGACCGGCTGCGGCATGGTCAGCAGATGGCTGTGCCGGCAGTAATAGTAGGCATGGTCGGACAGAATTTCTTCATCCTGAAGCTGTGAGGCATTCACTTCTTTTACCATTGCGGTGTAATGGTCGAGATTCTGCCTGTCGTTTTCATCGGCGGCAAGAATCAGTACTTCGTGAATACTGCTTGGCAGAATGATCAGATCCTTTTCAAACAAATCGGACAGTTCTTTTAAGATGTCATCGTAGAGGAGAACGGTTGCACCGTTGGTCCGGTACGTATTGGTCAGAACATACAGTGGTGGGGCTGCTTCCGGGAGTGGAGTTTCCGCGACGAGCTGCATTTCTTTGAGAAGACTGCTCATCGGGGTAAGCTGTGGGGGAAGAAGCTGTGGCGTGTTTTTCTTCGCAAGCCGGTAAAGCGTTTCTTTGTCGGTTTTCCAAAGGTTTAAGTGATGATTGTGGATCAGAATATTTGCCTGGTTTTCGGCGCTTGCATGGAGCAGACAGTAAAAGATTACGGCCAGATCCTGATAGCGGAAAAACGGAACCTCTTTTAACAGTTCCTGATTTTTTTCAAAGCTTACAAGACGCATGACAATGTGCTCGCTGGCACGGGAAAAATCGGTAAAGTAGGACGTGTCAAAATTTTCTTCCGGGGCATGCGCCTGATAGGTATGAAGAATATCTTCACAGATTTCTTCAAGGCATACCCCTTCCAGATAGCGATGATAGTATGGCATCAGATAGATCGCAGGTGACACGTTTTTCTTCGGATGGAGAAGTACCAGACCATCGTAATGTGTTCCGTTATTTTTGGTAAAGGAACGAATGTCTAAAGTGACACCTGTCTCGATACGCAGAGAAAGCTGTGTACGGATCGTTGTTAAAAATTCCTGATAGTTCATATGTAATTGAAAACAAATGTATATATGGGAAATTTCGGAATGACCGTTTCCGAAGATGAAAAATCCACGGTGTTAACCAGACACCGTGGATTTACTTTAGCATGTTTTGACTGAAATTGCAATCATTTTTCTCGGTTTTTTAATAAGAGAGAAGTTCCTGCCACAGCTTTGTGTACTTGGCGGAATCATCATCACTTAATGCTTTATAGATTTCACATCTTTTTATCGTGTCACTGGAAGGATTGATAGCTTCGTTATTTTTTACGTCAGCGTCCTGATTTTCTACCACAGATGTAATCGGAGAGGCATACTGCACATATTCGAAATTCTTTTCTGCGATATCATCCTTGCACAGGAAATTTAAGAATTTTAAAGCGTTGGTCTGGTTAGTGCAGGACTTTGGAATGAACCAGGAATCGATCCAGAGGTTTGATCCCTCTGTTGGAACTGAATAATCCAGATTGTCGTTCTCTGCCATGGCCAGTGCAGCCTCGCCGGAGTAGCACAGTGCGATGGAGGCTTCTTCTCCGATCATGGCATCGGCTGTCTCGTCTACATAGTAGGCATATACGATTTTATCATCTTTTTGCTTTTTTAATATGTCGAGGGCTTCCCGCAGATGATTTTCATCGGTATCGTTTAAGGAATACCCTTTGGAGATCAGTGCAGGGGCAAACGTATCACGGACGGAATTTTCCATGATGATTTCATCCTCATAGGTAGGATCCCACAGGCAGTTCCAGCTTGATACGGTTTTGGCATCAATGGTTGTTTTGTTGTAGAGAAGGCCAAGAGTCCCGTAAAAATATGGAACGGAATAGGTGTGATTCTTGTCATAGGAAGCAGACATATCAAGGATCGTTGGATCCAGATTTTTGTAGTTGTCCATGGCATCGTAATCTTCTTCGAGAACTTCGCCCTCGTTGATCAGACGCTCAACCATATATTCGGAAGAGCAGATTACATCATAGTTGATGGAACCGGCTTTGTATTTGGTATACATTTCTTCCGGACTTTCATATTCTTCGTATTTGACGGTGATACCGGTTTCTTTTTCAAACTGTTTGACTACGGACTCATCGATATATTTTCCGTAATTTAAAACGGTTAAGGTCTGTCCGCTTTTTTTCGCAGAGGAAGATCCCCCACAGGCAGTGAGTGCACTGACTGCCAGAGCAGAAATTAAGAGGGCAGAGAAAATTCTTTTTTTCATAATAGGACTCCTTTCGGCTGGAATAAAATTCCAATGGAAAATTTATTTGGCTGCAACACGCTTCTTCCCCGGATAAACATTTCCGGCAAGAAGAATGAGCAGAACGGCAAAGAACAGAATCGTGGAAAGTGCATACAATTCCGGTTTGATTCCTTTGCGAAGTTCTGTGTAGAGCATGGTGGAGAGGGTATTGACCCCGGCTCCTTTGGTAAAATAGGTGATGGAAAAATCATCCAGTGACATGGTGACTGCCATCATAAATCCGGAGAACACACCGGGACGGATTTCCGGCCAGGTGACTTTGTAAAATGCATACAGCGGCGTTGCTCCGAGATCAAGTGCCGCCTCATAGGTGCTGCGGTTTGTCTGTTTCATTTTCGGAAGCACATTTAAAATAACATAAGGAATACTAAAAGTAATGTGCGCCAGAAGAACCGTCACAAATCCGAGGTCGATAAATTTCACAAACAAAAGCATCATGGAGATACCGGTTACGATATCCGCATTCAGAAGCGGAATATTGGTCGCGCCGAGATAAATGGTCTGGTGCCGTTTTTTCATGGCGGCTATGCCGAGCGCGGCAAGTGTTCCGATCAGTGTGGAAATCATTGCGGACAGGAAAGTGACCTGCAAAGTTGTGACAAATGCAGTCATAATCTTTTCGTCCTGAAAACAGCCGGTATACCACCGGAGCGTGAAGCCACCCCATTTTACCTTGGAACGGGAATCGTTGAAAGACAAAGCAATCAACACAATAATCGGAAGGTAAAGGAAGGCAAAAATCAGGACCATATAGATCCGGGATGCACATTTTTTTAACATATGGATGTTCCCTCCCCTTCTTTATCAAATATATTTACAATAGTCATACTTGCAATCACAAAAATCATAAGAACAAAGGAAAGACCGCTTCCGGCATTCCATTGCATACCCTGCATAAAATCCTGTTCGATCACATTTCCGATTAAAAGAACATGACCACCGCCTAATACCTGCGAGATTGCAAACGAGGTAAGTGACGGGACAAATACCATGACGATTCCGCTGATGATTCCGGATACGGTAAGCGGAAGGATAATCTTTAAAAAGATGGTTACATTTCCGGCACCCAGATCACGGGCCGCCTCAATCCAGTCTTTACGGATTCGTGTCATGGAGTTGTAGATTGGCAGCAGCATAAATGGCAGGAAGTCGTATACCATGCCAAGGACAACTGCTGTTGGTGTATTTATGATATTGATGCGGGAAAGCCCGAAACCTGTGAGAATGGAGTTGATTACACCATTTTTGGAAAGCAGAAGTTTCCATGCCAGGATACGGAGCATAAAGTTCATCCACATCGGAAGCATAAAGATAAAAACAACCAGTCCCTGATTTTTGATTTTCATATTATTTAAAATCATTGCCAGCGGATAGGAAAGAACCAGGCACACGATGGTGCATATAATTCCAAGTCTCAGGGAAAGTCCCATGGCTTTGCGGTTGGTTTCATCTGCTATCGCTGTGATATAGGATAACGTAAAACTGCCATCGCCGTTTGTAAATGCATAGTAAAGAATCATGATAAGCGGCAGGAGGATAAAACCAATGATCCATATGAGGTATGGACCGGCAAGAAATTGCTGTTTGAATTTACGCATCGATCTCCACCGCCTTTTCATCGGAAGATTCCGGCTTATGCATAATCTGGATATTGAACGGGATTACTTTGATGCCGACTTTGGTGCCGACCGGAACAAATCTGGTGGTGTGAACCAGCCATTCATAGCCGCCGGCCATGACATCAAGTTCATAGTGAACGCCTTTAAAAATCAGGGAGGTTACTTCGCCCTGCAGCGTTCCCTCCGAAGGATCGACCAGTTCTACATCTTCCGGACGGATGACAACGTCGACCGGCTTGTTATTGCCGAATCCCTTGTCGACACATGCCCAACGGGCACCGAGAATCTCTACAAGTTCATCTTTTATCATGGTTCCGTCAATGATATTGCTGTGTCCGATAAAATCGGCAACAAATGCGTTTTCCGGTTCGTTGTAAATGTTTTCCGGAGTACCGATCTGCTGGATATATCCCTGATTCATGACAACAATGGTATCGGACATGGTCAGTGCTTCTTCCTGATCGTGGGTGACATATACAAAAGTAATTCCAAGTTCTTCTTTCAGACGGATGAGCTCATACTGCATGCTCTGGCGCAGTTTTAAATCAAGTGCACCGAGAGGTTCATCTAAAAGAAGGACTTTTGGCTCGTTTACAATCGCACGGGCGATGGCGATACGCTGCTGCTGACCACCGGAGAGAGAATCGACCGAACGGTTTTCAAAGCCTTCCAGATTGACCAGTTTTAAGGCATATTTGATTTTATCCTGAATATATGCTTTGCTTTTCTTACTTATTTTAAGGCCGAATGCAATGTTTTCGGCGATGGACATATGTGGGAAAAGAGAATACTTCTGAAAAACGGTATTCAGTTTCCGTTCATTGGCTGCAAGAGCTGTGATATCCTGTCCGTCAAACAGAATCTGTCCCTTGTCCGGGCTTTCAAAGCCTCCCAGCAGACGCAGGGTTGTAGTTTTTCCGCATCCGGACGGACCTAAAAGGGTCAGAAATTCATTCTCCCGGATATACAGATTTAAATCATCCAACACAAGATTGGAATCGTAGGATTTGGAAATTCCAATAAAATCAATTAAATGTTTACTCATACGTTTGTCCTCTTAAAAATTTGGTGGGGTAGTAACCCAGATGATGACGGCATCTTTTGCACCGGTGTTTTCCAGATAATGCTTTTTTCCTGCTTTAAAATAGAAAGATTCCCCGGCATGTACCGTCTGGTTTTGTCCGGCATAGTGGATACGGACGTTTCCTGTGATTACATAACCGAAATCCTCCCCCTCATGGGGCTGATAAACTTCTGACCGTCCACCGGCGTGTAAAGTCAGACGAACCGGTTCCATCTGGTTTTTCTGTGCATTGGGAACGACCCATTCAATACAGCAGTGTTTTTCTTCGTCGGTTTTTTCAAAATAATCTTCCTGTTTGAAAACAATCTGTTCCGGCTCTTCATCTGTAAAAAATTCTGCTGGTGTCGTACCAAGGCACTGGATGATATCCAGAAGAGTTCCGATGGACGGAGAGTTCTGGTTTCGTTCCAACTGTGAGATAAAGCCCTTGGTCAGCTCGGCACGGTCCGCCAGCTCCTGTTGCGTCAGTCCGTACTGGATGCGCAGTTCTTTCATGCGGTGTCCAATGTCCATGGCATGCCTCCCGTAAATTTATGAAACATGATTGTTAGTTGATTTTTTGTTTACTGATTATAAACTCAACAGTTTCTATTCTACAGAATCCATGTGAAAAGTCAATCTTTTTTTAATATAAATTTTATGAAAAAACAGTTGATTTTCTGAATCGGTTTTGGTATTATATACAAGTACGTTTTGCCAATATGGCTCAGTTGGTAGAGCAACGCATTCGTAATGCGTGGGTCAGGGGTTCGAGTCCCCTTATTGGCTTCGTTTCAGACACGTTTTGTATCGGGTATCCGATGGAAGACGTGTCTTTTTTACTTTAAAAAGTGCTTGTTTCTTAGGCATGAAATTGGTATAATGGGCGCAGACAAAGAAAATAAGAATAAAGGTTGAGGTAAAAAATGGACAAGAACAAAAAGACGTTTCAGGTACCGACATTACTGGCCTTTGCAGCAATTGTTGCAATTATGGTGATTGTAGGGGTGAGAGTCCTTAACGTTCCGGTAGTTCCTATGTGTCTGCTTGTTATCATTGAGGCAGTTATTGCAGTGATGCTGCATCATGCGGAACTCTGGGTGCATGGACTTCTTATTCTGGCAGAACTTTGTGCCGGTGTTGCCGGGAAAAAAACAGTATTAATTATTTTATGTGCAGTTGTTTACATTGCAGCGACGTTTGCACTGCAGATGTTAGATAAAGGAGAAACACACAATGGACAGTAGTGACAGTAGTTATTACAGCAGGCAACAGCTGGATGAGCTGTTTTTACAGATGATCGCCTTTTTTTCCGGAGATCCGAAACGGATTCAGCATTTCATGAAAGTGCATAGTTTCGCAAGAATCATCGGAACAAAAGAAGGGCTTGACGAGACATCCCTTTTTATATTGGAAGCAGCCGCTTATACCCATGACATTGGAATCCGTCCGGCAGAAGAAAAGTATGGACGGTGTGACGGAAAGCTGCAGGAGCAGGAAGGACCGATTGTGGCACAGAGAATGCTTTCCGATGTGGGAATTGAAAATTATCTGATCGACCGTATCTGCTATCTGATCGGACATCATCATACATATGATAATATCGAAGGACTGGATTATCAGATTCTGGTGGAGGCAGATTTTCTGGTCAATTTATATGAAGATGACGTCAATCGTCACGGAATTGAACAGGCATATCAGCAAATTTTCCGGACGCAGACCGGAAAAGAAATTTTTAATCAGATGTATACAGATGAAAGATGAATAAAAAAAATTATCAGAAAATAATGGAAGATCTGATCCGTGAAAACTGTACGGCAGGGGAGGCTCCAAGCCTCCTTTTGCACAGCTGTTGTGCACCGTGCAGTTCTTATTGTATTGCATGTCTTGCAGAACATTTCCATGTAACGGTATTTTATTACAATCCCAATATTTATCCGCCGGAAGAATATCATATGCGGGCAAAGGAGCAGGAACGTTTTATTGCTGAGTTTCCTACAAAATATCCGGTTTCTTTTGTGGAAGGTGCATACGATACACAGCGGTTTTACGATATGGCAAAGGGCATGGAAGAGATCCCGGAAGGGGGAGAGCGCTGTTTTGCCTGTTACCGGCTGCGGCTTTCTGAGGCTGCGTCCTATGCAAAAGCGCACGGATTTGATTTCTTTACGACAACACTATCCATCAGTCCGCTGAAAAATGCGGAAAAGTTAAATCAGATCGGAGCAGAACTGGCAGATACCTTTGGTGTCCGTTATCTGTTTTCGGATTTTAAAAAGAAGGAAGGCTATAAAAAGTCGACCGAAATTTCTAAGGAGTATCACATGTACCGGCAGTACTACTGTGGGTGTGTGTATTCCAAGCGTGACCGCGACCGTGAAATTGTACTGCGCAGACAGCAGGAAGAACAGATTTTATAAAAATAAAACAAAGAATTTAAGAAAGAGAGGAATTTAGATATGGCACAGTTATGGGGCGGAAGATTTACGAAGGAGACAGACCAGCTGGTTTACAATTTTAATGCATCCATTTCGTTTGATCAGAAATTTTACAAGCAGGATATTGAGGGGTCCATTGCACATGTGCGTATGCTTGGAAAGCAGGGCATTCTGACACAGGAAGAGATGCAGGCGATTGTTTCCTGTTTACAGGAAATTCTTGCGGATGTGGAGAGCGGAAAGCTTGCCATCACTTCGGAATATGAGGATATTCACAGTTTTGTGGAAGCAAACCTTATTGACCGTCTGGGAGATACCGGAAAGAAACTGCATACCGGACGAAGCAGAAATGATCAGGTGGCACTGGACATGCGTCTGTATACCCGGCAGCAGGTTCTTGAGACGGATGAACTGCTGGAACAGCTGCTGCAGGTACTGCTTCGCATTATGAAAGAAAATACGCAGACGATTATGCCAGGATTTACCCATTTGCAGAAAGCGCAGCCGATCACACTCGCACATCATATGGGGGCGTACTTTGAAATGTTTAAGCGTGACCGTTCCCGTATGCACGATATTTACGAGCGCATGAATTACTGCCCGCTCGGTTCCGGCGCACTGGCAGGAACAACCTATCCGCTTGACCGCGAATATACTGCAGAGCTTCTTGGCTTTTACGGACCGACCTTAAACAGTATGGACGGTGTTTCCGACCGCGATTACCTGATCGAATATCTGTCTGCCATGGCAACCATTATGATGCATTTAAGCCGCTTCTCCGAGGAAATCATCATCTGGAATTCCAACGAATACAAATTTGTAGAGATTGATGATGCATACAGTACCGGAAGCAGTATCATGCCACAGAAGAAAAATCCGGATATTGCAGAACTTGTCCGAGGCAAGACCGGGCGTGTGTATGGCGCGCTCATGTCGCTTCTGACCACGATGAAGGGGATTCCGCTTGCTTACAATAAAGACATGCAGGAAGACAAGGAACTTTCCTTTGATGCCATTGACACAACGAAAGGCTGTATTGCGTTATTCACGGGCATGCTTGATACCATGAAATTCAATAAGGATGTTATGAGAAAGAGTGCCGCACACGGCTTTACCAACGCGACGGATGCTGCCGATTATCTTGTAAATCACGGGGTTCCGTTCCGCGATGCGCATGGAATTATCGGACGTATTGTTTTGTACTGTCTGGACAAACAGATGCCGATTGACGATATGAGTCTGGAAGAATTAAAACAGTTTTCTCCGGTATTTGAGGAGGATGTCTATGATGCAATCTCCATGGAAACCTGTGTCAACAAGCGTCTGACGATCGGTGCACCAGGGGAAGAGGCGATGAAGAAAGTGATCGCAATCGAAGAGGCATATCTGGAGAAAAAATGAGACAAAAGGAGCACATCGCATGCAGAATCGCTTGTCGATGCGATGTACGTAATTGCGGTACATCTCTGATATATTGCCTGAAATACCGCTTAGTCGGTATTTCAGATTGTGCAAGTCCTACATATATTTGAGGAATATTTTATTTATTTAGGACAATTTGTTCCTTGTAATTTTACCTGGTTTCAAGTAATATATTTCCTATAAAGACACATGTTCGTGTAACGCGGACAAAAAACAAAAATGTTTTTCTGTAAAAGACAGGTGTCCGCGTATAAAGAAAAGAACAGAGGAGATTGGAAAAATGAGTGAGAAGTTAAAAGTTGGTATCCTTGGCGGAACAGGTATGGTAGGACAGAGATTTATCTCTTTGCTGGAGAATCATCCATGGTTTGAGGTTACCACGATTGCAGCAAGCCCAAGAAGTGCAGGAAAGACTTATGAGCAGGCAGTAGGAGATCGTTGGAAAATGGATACTCCAATGCCGGAAGCTGTAAAGAATATTGTAGTAATGAATGTAAATGAGGTAGAGCAGGTAGCTTCTCAGGTCGACTTTGTATTTTCTGCTGTAGACATGACCAAAGAAGAGATCAAAAAGATCGAGGAAGATTACGCAAAGACAGAGACACCGGTTGTTTCCAACAACAGTGCCCACCGCTGGACACCGGATGTGCCGATGGTAGTTCCAGAAATCAATCCACAGCACATGGAAGTTATCAAGTATCAGAAAGAGCGTCTTGGTACAAAGCGCGGTTTCGTAGCAGTAAAGCCAAACTGCTCCATCCAGAGTTATGCACCGGTTCTGACTGCATGGAAAGTGTTTGAGCCGTATGAAGTAGTTGCCACTACCTATCAGGCTATTTCCGGAGCAGGAAAGACGTTCAAGGACTGGCCAGAGATGCTTGGAAACATTATTCCATACATCGGTGGTGAGGAAGAAAAGTCTGAGAAAGAGCCTCTGCGTATCTGGGGGCATGTAGATGATGAGAAGAAGCAGATTGTTCCTGCAACTTCACCAGTCATTACCTGCCAGTGTATCCGTGTGCCGGTATTAAACGGACATACAGCAGCTGTATTTGTTAAATTCAAGAAGAAACCTACCAAAGAGCAGCTGATCGAAGCACTGAAGAATTACAGTGGTGTGCCACAGGAACTGAAGCTTCCGAGTGCACCGGAACATTTCATCCAGTACTTAGAAGAGGACAACCGTCCGCAGGTCAGCCTGGATGTAAACTTTGAGCATGGCATGGGAATCTCTGTCGGACGTCTGAGAGAGGATACCGTATATGATTGGAAATTCGTCGGATTATCCCACAATACCGTTCGTGGTGCAGCCGGTGGTGCAGTTTTATGTGCAGAGCTGTTGAAAGCACAGGGATATATCACAAAGAAATAAGTATTAAATTGAAATACGGATTTTGGGAGAGAAGTGCAAAAACTGCACTTCTTTCTTTTTGCCGAAAACCTTGTGAGAGATATTAATCAGTGATATAATTTCTTTTAGCAGAAGGAATTTTGTACGGAGGAATCGAGATGAACGCAAAAAAAACAGATCTCAAAGAACTGGAAGGCTGGTATGAAAAATCAGGAAACCAGCTGATGCTTTTGTATGGCGGAATGGACTGCCGAAAAGAACAGCTGATCAAAGAATTCTGTGTGGGGAAAAAGTATTTTTATTATCGATGCAGACAGCTTTCCGCACAGGAACAGATGCAGAAAATGGGAGAAGAAATTCAAAATGCTTTTCAGATGAAGCTGAGCAGATATTCCTATGATGAATTTTTTAACCGGGTAAAAAGCGGAGATGCATCAAAACTGGTGATTGTGATTGATGAGGCACAGTATGCAATTAAAAGAGATCCGGAATTTGTCAAAAGTATTTTAAAACTGAAGATGAAAAGGCTTTATCCGGGACCGGTAATGATCATTCTGGCGTCTTCTTCCATTGTATGGGCCACGCAGGATGCAAAAGATGCGTTCGGGGACGGATTCCGTCGTATTGATGTACTGCATAAAGTGGAAGATCTGAATTTCCTGGAAGTTGTCCGGACATTTCCGGCACTTTCGGTCAGCGACTGTATCCGTATTTATGGATCGATCGGTGGGGTGCCGGGATATATGGAAGCCTGGAATCCGGAAATTTCATACAGGGAGAATATTTACCGGCTTGTGCTGACGGAGGGCGGATATCTGTTTCATATGGCAGAACAGAAAATTTCGGCAGAACTGCGTGAACTTTCCGTCTATAACACAATTTTATCTGCAATTGCACAGGGATATAATAAACTGAATGACCTGTATTTGAAAACCGGATATTCCCGTGCAAAGATCAGTGTTTATATGAAAAATCTCAGCCATTTTGATATTGTAGAGAAAGTGCAGTCATTTCAGACCGGCGGCTGGGAGAATACTAAGAAAGGGGTATACCAGATCAAAGATACATCTGTCTCTTATACACATCTCCGAGCCCACGAGACTAGCGCTCATCTCG
>ENA-OWYG01000727-OWYG01000727.1-human-gut-metagenome-genome-assembly--contig:-NODE-727-length-19694-cov-10.204389_pt1 | contig 19694 bp, 13 predicted proteins | sample MGYA00249747_ERZ652080 | MGnify/ENA primary metagenome ERZ652080 (study PRJEB26925, sample SAMN05827071) | human gut metagenome | biome: ENVO:2100002; feature: ENVO:00000062; material: ENVO:00002003...
GACTAGTCGTCGGCAGCGTCAGATGTGTATAAGAGACAGCTTTTGCACAATAATATATTGTTATATTTGTTAAAATGTGTTATTATTCTATAGTAATATATTAGATATTTTTTATGAAGGTATTGGACAATGAGTAGCAATGATAGTACTGCTAAGGAGCAGAGCTTTCTATTTAATGTAAACAAAATATTTCTTGTCATCCATCTGCTGATGCTATTTATGTTTTCATCATTAGGTGTAGATTTGATGGCAGGAGTCAGTCTGATCAGCATATGCTTTTATTTCCTTGCATTCAGTCTGACAAAATCTGAAAAACTGAGCATATATGTTTATAGTGTGGCTGTTGAGATATTGCTTTATATGATACTTGCGGTGGTTTGTCTCGGAATTCAATGTAATTTTCAGCTTTTTTTGATCGATGCAATGTTTTTTCTTTTTTCCATGGATTATGTGGTCCTCAGGAAGAAAAAAAAGAATCATGTTGCCATTCTGCTTTGCTGTGTATATGCTATTGCTCTGATTATTCTTTATATGCTTGATGGCTTTTACGCACCTTTATATAAGTTGGATTCTGTTGTAATTAAGAGTATTTCTATTGCTATGATTTCTGGTGTAGTTTTCTTGATAATAACATGTATGATGTGCCTTTTGCATTTTATGTCTTCCGAGGAGGGGGCAATGGAAAAGCAGGCACAGTTTGATGCGCTGACGGAGCTTCCAAATCGTTTCTATATGATGGCAAAGCTTAAGAATCTTTTTGAGGCTGAGAAGCAGGGGGAATATTTCCTTGCAATGATTGATATTGATGATTTTAAGAAAATTAACGATTCATTCGGACATAATGTAGGAGATGATGCACTTAAGATGCTCGCTCGTACTATCGTAAGCAAGGCTCGAGGTGTTGAGCTTAGCTATTGCAGATGGGGAGGAGAGGAGTTTTTACTTCTTGGTAAATGTGTCGACGGAGAGGTGCCTAAGAATTTTCTCGATGAGCTTCGTGTGGAGATTAATTCAAAATCCTTCTGGACATCTAAGGGCAGCGGAAGGATGACAGTGACCATAGGTGCAGGGAAATATAAAGTGGGGCAGGATTACAAGGAATGGATTAATTTTGTTGACAAACAGCTTTATGTCGGAAAATGCACTGGTAAGAATAAGGTTGTATGCTGAGACATATTTCAAGGCTTTGACATATTTAAATGAGCTGTAATTGTTGCTGGTCACATTGTAAGGCGTGAACAGTCATAATCGCATTGAAATTTATATTGAAATTACAAATTTTAGTTGCATGAAGTCAATAATTGTGATAGAATATTGTCTGTTCGTAAGACGCCGGCATGTCGGAATGGCAGACGATGCAGACTCAAAATCTGTTGGGCGCAAGCCCGTGTGGGTTCAAGTCCCACTGCCGGCACTATTTGCAAAACCCCGTAAATCCAAGATTTTCAGTAAAATCAAGGGTTTGCGGGGTTTTTCTTTACTTACAATCTTTCAAAAAATTAAAAAAATTAGGGTACTTTTAAGAAAAATCTGCCCAAAAAGGTACCCAAAAATCTGCCATATAGGCTGTAATACAAGATAGCAAACAGGAGCATTATGATGATAAAAAAGATTTATAAAAAATATGAAATTATATTCAATGTTGTATTATTCTCGATTTTTCCGATTGCGGCTTTTTATCTTATGGAGTTCTACGAACATAATCCTTTTGAAGAAGTCAGATTTATGGCGGCATTTTTTAATATTATTTTGTTTGAGCTGATTGCCTGGATTCTTTATTTTGTTACGGGCAGGGCGAAATGGGCACTTCGTACAGTTTTTATTGTGGCCATGGTTTTTGGACTGATTAATCATTATGTTATGCTTTTCCGCTCGACTCCTTTTGTTCCATGGGATATTTTTTCAATTGGTACGGCGACAAGTGTTGCATCCAATTATGATTTCGCACCGACTGCAGGAGTAGTTGTTGTTACAGTTATATTTATAGCTCTTATTATGCTGATGCATTTTGTTGATTTTAGAATTAAGTGGAAATTCAGGTTCAGACTAATTCCGACAGTGCTTGGATTACTTGTGATGTGCCTGTTTGTGAATGCCCTGCAGGATGAGGATTTCCAGACGGACAATTACCTGTATCCGTTTCTATTTACACCTGCATATATGACAAAGGTGAATGGAATGGCAGTGACCTTTGCGATGGATCTTAAGTTTGTGGCGGTTGATAAGCCTGACGGGTATAGCAGACAGAAGGCAAAGGAGCTGCTTGACAGCTATGCCGGTACAGATGATAATACTGCAATTACAGATAAAAGTGATTATCCGAATATTATAGTTGTGATGGATGAGGCATTTTCAGACTTGTCAGTGCTCGGTGATTTTGATACAAATACAGACTATATGCCGTTTGTACACAGTCTTGAAAAGGGCAATGAGAACACTATAACAGGATATCTGAATACGTCTGTATGCGGTGGAAATACTGCCGATACTGAGTTTGAGTTTCTGACAGGCAATACGATGGCTTTTCTTCCGGTAGGAAGTATTCCTTATCAGCAGTATATAAAGAGCACGACACCTTCACTTGCAAGCTATTTAAAAAGCATAGGCTATGCAACGTATGCACAGCATCCGTACTATGGCAGTGGATGGAACCGGGATACGGTCTATCCTCTTTTGGGATTTGACAATCTTTCGTTTATGCAGGATTATTCTAATCAGAGGTTTGTACGCAAATATATAAGTGATGAGACATCCTTTGACAGGATTATTGAGACCTATGAGAACAAACCGGATGGTCAGCCGGCATTTATATTCAATGTCACTATGCAAAACCATGGTGGATACACGGATACCTACTACGGCTTTGACAATACGGTGACAGCGGATAAGCTCAATAATTCTGCACTTGATCAGTATCTTTCTTTGATTAAGCTGACAGATGAGGATTTAAAGAGCCTCATTGAATATTTCTCAAATGTGGATGAGAAAACTATAGTGGTATTTTTCGGTGATCATCAGCCAAATGATACTGTGGCGAGCTCTGTTCTTGCAGCAAACGGCATGGACTATAATAATTTATCAAATGAAGAGCTTAAGCTGCGCTATCAGGTGCCGTATGTTATCTGGGCAAATTATGATATTGATGAGGCGGCAGGAAAAGACACGAGCGTTAATTATCTGGCTGCAAACGTACTTAAAGCGGCAGGTGTGCCGACAAATGACTATCAGAGCTTTCTGCTAAAGCTGCAGGAGGAGTATCCAATTATATCAGCGGTACGTACGGATAAAACTGCAGATAAGACATTAGATAAAGCATCAAATAAATCAGACAAGGCAACCGGCAGCAAAAAGAAGCAGGCCGATTCGGATATGCTAAACGATTATAAGCTTTTGCAATATTACAGACTGTTTGACTGGGAGGATAAGTGATGAATTTTGTTAAAAAGCATCCACTTTTGACAGCGTTTTTAATTCCGTTTTTCATATGTATAATCATCTGTATAGGAAATGGTGTATATCCATTTGGCGATTACTGCCTTTTGCATATGGATTTGTATCACCAGTATCTGCCTTTCTTTAATGAGCTGTGGGAGAAGCTAAGAAATGGTGCGAGCCTCATGTATACATGGAATATCGGGCTTGGCAGTGATTTTGTATCGGTATTTGCCTATTATCTGGCGAGTCCGTTAAACTGGATTGTGGTGCTTTTTCCAAAGAGCCATATTATTGAGTTTATCGAGCTGCTAATCATTTTTAAGATTTCGTTAAGCGGAGCAACATTTTTCTATTTTCTGAAGGAGCACTTTGTAATTCTTGGAAAGGATAACAGATATCATAATAATACATTTGTGCCGGCATTTGTTTTCTCTACGGCATATGCGCTTTCCGGCTTTGTAGCTGCGTATAGCTGGGATGTCATGTGGATGGATGTTGTGGCGGTTGCACCGCTTGCGATAGTGGGACTTGAGAAACTTGTGCGGGACAAAAAGCCGGTGCTTTACTATGCATCACTGGCACTTTGTATATTGTCAAACTATTATCTGAGCATCATGCTTTGCATCTTTTTGGTATTCTGGTTTGCATGGCTTTTCTTTACGCAAAAGGGTGGTAAAATGGCTGCAATTGTGAGATTTGCCGTTTACTCGCTTTTGGCTGGAGGCACTGCGATGGTGCTAATCATCCCGGAGCTTATCATTTTAAGCTACAGCGGTTCGTCGGGCATCGAGTTTCCAAAGCAGATAGAGTGGTATTTTAATCTCTTATCAGAGGTCGGCAGGATGTGCACGACAGCAAGCGTCTATGAGGGGGCAGAGAACTGGCCGAATCTGTATGCCGGAGCCTTTAGTGTGATGTTTTTGATACTGTTTGTGCTCAACAAAAGGATTAATTGGAAGAAAAAAATAGCGCCCGTATTGTTTGTGTTGTTTTTCATGGCAAGCTTTGCCAATAAACAGCTTGACTTTATATGGCACGGTCTGCATTTTCCAGACTCGCTGCCTGGCAGACAGTCGTATCTGTATGCATTTCTTGTATTGACCATAGGCTATGCTACAGTAAGAAAGTGGCGTGGCATAAGATTGTGGCATATTGGCGTGGCAGTGGTATTTGCATCGGCGCTTATGGCAGTAAGCACGATGTTTGCCGGTGAGGATGTGACAGAGTATTATGCAGTTATCATAAGCATATTGTTTGTTGCGCTGTACGGCATTATGACAGTACTTTTAAAGCTTGCAGCAAGGAAAAACAGGGAGCTTTTGATGGTCATAACATGCGGTATTGCGATTGTGGAGCTGGCTGTCAATATGGCTGTGACAGGACTTGGATGTACTGGCAGAAGCAGCTACAATGCCAATGTGGACGATATGCAAAAGGCACTTAAGCTGGCAAAAGAGGATGCAGCTGACAACGATGTACCATTTTACAGGGTTGAGGATACAGGCCGACTTACTAAAAATGATGGCACACGATACGGCTATGCTTCTGGAACACAGTTTTCTTCCCTGATGAATATAAATGTGAGCCATTTTTATCAGGCGCTTTATATGGAGGGAGGCAAGAATTTCTACTGTTATAACGGTGCCACACCTGTCACGTCAGCCATGCTTTCGGTCAGATATATGGTTACAAAATCAATACAGCCACAGAATGAGCTGACTACACTTGTTGGAAAATGCGGAAATCACTATCTGTATCGGAATAACTACACACTTCCGCTTGGTTTTATGATGGATGAGGGAGTGATTGATGCGTGGAAGCCATCCTCGTCATCGAAAATCTATTCGATTAATTCCCTTGGCAGGCTCCTTGGCGCAGCAGATGATACGCTGACCCTGACAGAGTGCATTCAGGACGAAAATCCGGGAACTACGACTCTCACCTTTGACCATGACGGATATTATTATGCGGCATACGATTCGTGCAGCACTGACAGTCTGACCTTCAGCCACGGAGAGTATGAGACCACATACTCGAAGACCACTCACAGGTATCTGTTTGACCTGGGATATGTGAAGGCGGGGGAGACAGTTTCCGTCACAAACACTGATGCCGATGCTGTACGATTTAATGTATACGAGCTTTCCATTGCTGCAGTTGAGAGTGCTTACAATACACTCAATGAGCAGACACTCTCGGTGGATGATTTTTCAGATACACACATAAGCGGACACATTGATGTGAAGCAGGCAGGACAGCTTGTGCTTTCTATTCCGAGTGAAAAGGGATGGACTATGAAGGTGGATGGGAAGGATGCAGAGTATGAGGATTTTTCAGATACCTTTGTGAGCATTCATCTGGATGAGGGAGAGCATGAGATAGAGCTTTATTATGAGACACCGGGGCTTAAGGCAGGTGCAGCTATAAGCGCAGGCTGTGTGGGTGTCTTTCTACTGCTTTTATTGTTTCGTCAAATAGTTAAGAGACGCAGCCGTTTAAAGTTTAAAGCGAACAGTGACAGATAGCGAATGCACTGACAGACAACGCATACTGTTCATTTATGCGAAACACAGAATGTTCAAATTGTAATAGTATAATTCAATAATAAAAATAAAACAGGAGATTAACAAAATGAACAAACAAAACAAAAAAATCGCACAGGAAAAAAGAAGAATCGAGAGAGAGAAGGCAGAAAAGAAGGCAAAGGTTGTGAATCTGCTGAAATTCTGGGTGCCGGTAGTGGCAGTCGTTGTGGTAGTCATAGTGCTAATCTGGGCAGTTGCGACATCGGGCGGTTCATCGTCAAAGGGCACTGATGGTACGCAAGCTGCATCACAGACCACGGAATCTCAGGCATCCGAGACACAAAGCAGTGATTCACAGACAGAGGCAGCAACACTTAATACAGAGGTTGACACGGTTGCAGAAAATGGAGATAAGGTAAATATTGACTACACCGGATATATGGACGGTGAAAAATTCGAGGGTGGAAGCACTGATGGACAGGGCACAGACCTGGTGCTTGGCTCAGGCAGCTATATAGATGGCTTTGAGGACGGAGTGGTAGGTCACAAGGTGGGAGAAACCTTTGATTTAAACCTGAAGTTCCCGGATGATTATAAGGTAAATACAGAACTTGCTGGAAAGGATGTTACGTTTGAGGTGACTCTTAACGGTGTATATAAATAAAGAGGATAACACACATATATGGAAAAATCGTTTGAAGAGATACTGGTACAGTTTTATGTTGACCAGTACAGGGAGAATGCGAAGAGAAGTACAGGTAAGCCTGTAAAGCTGGCACACTATATTCACAGGCTCAATAACAAAGCAAAATCAATTAAATATGCGCGATTTTCAAAAAATGAGACCGTGGCACTTGACAAGCTGCATCAGGAAATAAAAAGGCTTGCATTGATCACCTACTATTCCAACAATAAGAATGCAAGGCAGATTTTAAACAGAGAAATCCTTCCGCAGCTCGTCAGGGTGGATATGGAGCAGTTTGATGAGAATGAGGCAGAGTATCTCACAGAGGATTTTCTAAAGCTTTTGCGCAAGGAGTATATAGGTGCGATATGTACCAGGAGCATGAAGGCGCTTTACAATGAGTACCGCAGCAAGGAGCTTAGAAGAGAGATTGTCACGCTGGTTCCGGCACGGCCGGAGCTTGAGTTTCCAAAAGCACAGAGCATGAAAAGGCACTTCATACTCCATATAGGTCCGACTAACAGCGGTAAGACATATCAGGCGCTTGAGAGGCTTAAGCTGGCGCAAAACGGAGTTTATCTGGGACCGCTTCGCCTTTTGGCACTTGAGGTATATGAGAAGATGAATGATGCAGGCATACCATGCACCATGCTTACAGGCCAGGAGTGTCTTGAGGTATCAGACAGCAGAATTACAGCATCGACAGTGGAGATGCTTGACTGTGATAAGGAATATGATATCGCAGTGATTGATGAGGCACAGATGGTTGCAGATGATGACAGGGGACATTCATGGACCAGGGCAATTCTTGGTACACTTGCAGGAGAGATTCATATATGCATGAGTCCGGTGGCAAAGGATGTAGTCATTCATCTGATTAATCTGTGCCACGACGAGTATGAGATAAGGGAGTATGAGAGAAAGACTGCGCTAAAGCTGGAGGATAAGCCTTTTTCTTTTCCACAGGATGTAAGAGAGGGCGATGCCTTTATCGTCTTTTCAAAGAAGTCGGTACTCAATATAGCAGGGCGTCTGGAGGAAAACGGCATAAAGCCAAGTGTCATATACGGAAGTCTGCCACCGGAAATAAGGCGCAGGCAGATGACGCTTTTTAATGAGAAAAAGACACAGGTTGTCGTGTCAACAGATGCCATAGGAATGGGCCTCAATCTGCCGGTCAGAAGAATTGTATTTCTGGAGGTGGAAAAGTTTGATGGAGTATCAAGACGTCCGCTTGTCATCTCTGAGATAAAACAGATAGCGGGCCGTGCAGGCAGATTTGGTCTGTATGATACAGGCTATGTGACAGCTTTAGGACAAAAGAATCTGAATTATCTGAAGAATACGCTAAATATACCGGAGCAGGATATTGATATAGTAAGTCTTGGCTTCCCACAAGTGCTCCTTACAATGGATGCGCCGCTTGATGCGATAATTAAGCTCTGGCATGAGGCAAAGCCATCAGCACCGTTTAGGAAAATCAATGTCGATGAGATATTGTTTTTGTATGGATATGCGTATAAGGAGCGATACTTTATCGCAGATTTTGATAACAAATATCTGCTTTATAAGATGATTACATGTCCTATAGATATAAAGGACAGGGAGCTTGTCAGACAATGGCTGCGCTACTGCATGTCGTATACATCTGATATCTCTCTCGACAAGCCTGATAAGCATTCAAAGTATCAGGGGCTCATGAAATACGAATCCTATTACAAAAAGCTTGATTTGTACTATCAGTTTTCAGTCCGCATGGGCAAAATTGTGGATGAGGACTGGCTTGAAAACGAGCGCGACAAAACACAGGCAAAGATTATGCAGCTTCTATCAAAGAGCAAGGATGAGTATATTATCAGATGCCGGTATTGCGGAAGAATACTTCCGATTGGAAATTCGCGCAATATATGCAGAGACTGCTACAGCATGATACGCAGGTAGCAGCCGGCTTATATTTTGCGGTCAAGTCGTTGAATTTAGCTGTCCAATGTGGCATAATAGAAATAAGACCAAAATATGAATGGAGGAAGTTTTTATGGCAAACAATGAGTTACAGATTGCCGGCTCACAAGGTGAACTTAGAATCCGTCCTTACGAGCACCACGCAAAGTATTATGAAACAGATCAGATGGGTATAATCCACCATTCAAACTATGTCAAGTGGATGGAAGAAGCAAGACTTGATTTGATGGATCAGATAGGACTCAACTACAGGCAGATGGAGGATATGGAAATCATAAGTCCGGTGCTGTCGATATCGGTAGAGTATCACAGTATGGTACATTTCGATGACACGGTCGTCATCTACACAAAGCTGCTTAAGTATAACGGAATAAAGATGGAGCTTGAGTATGTCATGAAGGACAAAGAGACAGGCGAGCTTCGCACCACTGCAAAAAGCAGCCATTGCTTTTTGAACAAATCCGGCAAACCAATCTCATTAAAGAGAATGTATCCGGAATTAGATACAAAATTTTTTGAATTTAAAGAGGCATAATAAAATGATACAGGATAGATTAAAAGCATTGAGAAGCGAGATGGAAAAGAGGGGCATCTCGCTGTACGTGGTACCTACTGCTGATTTTCATGAGTCAGAGTATGTAGGAGAGCATTTTAAGGCACGCAAATATATTACAGGCTTCACGGGCTCAGCAGGTACCGCAGTCATCACTATGGATGAGGCCGGACTATGGACAGACGGCAGGTATTTTGTGCAGGCGGCTGCGCAGCTTAAGGATACCACTGTAAAGCTGTTTAAGATTGGCGAGGAGGGCGTACCGACAGTTGATGAGTATATAAAGGATACTCTTTCGGATGGCGGTGTAATAGGCTTTGACGGCAGAGTGGTAAATGCCGCATGGGGCAAAAGGCTTTCTGAAATCGCAAAAGAAAAGCACGGCAGCATGTATGTAAATGAGGATCTGATTGACATTATATGGACTGACAGACCACCTATGTCAAAGGCACCTGTCATGATTTTTGACAATAAATATACCGGTGAGGATATAAGCTCAAAGCTTAAAAGAGTCAGAGAGCAGATGGCACAAAAGGGTGCAACACTTCATCTGATGTCATCACTTTACGATATCGCCTGGCTTTTAAATGTCAGGGGAGGCGACATAAGCTATGTGCCTGTAGTGCTTTCATACCTGGCACTGTCACAGGACAGCTGCATATGGTTTTTGCAGGAAGAGGTTGTGACAGAGACTCTTAAGGCATACCTCGATAAGAATGGTATACAGACAAGACCTTACGATGATTTTTATGAATATGTGAAGCATATTGATGAAAAAGAGACAGTGCTTTTAAATACATCGATTGTAAATTACCGCATCTGCGACAGCCTACCGGATGGTGTTAAGGTGATTGATGCGGAGGATCCTACAGTTGTCATGAAGGCCGTAAAGAATGAAGTACAGCTTGAAAATCTGCGCAAGGCGCATTTAAAGGATGCAGTTGCGATGTGCAAGTTCATGTACTGGCTTAAGACAAATATAGGTAAGATATCTATGACAGAGATTTCGGCTTCAGATTATCTTGCATCGCTTAGAGCTGAGCAGGAGGGCTTTCTTGATTTGAGTTTTGCCACAATATGCGGATATGCTGATCATGGTGCTATTGTGCATTACTCTGCAACAGAGGAGTCTGACAGGCAGCTTAAGCCTGAGAGTCTTCTTTTAGTTGATTCAGGCGGACATTATCTGGAGGGAACCACAGATATCACGAGAACCTTTGCACTAGGCCCTGTGACTGATGAGATGAAGGATATGTTTACGAGAGTTTGCCGCTCAAATATGAACCTGGCAAATGCAAGGTTTAAGGAGGGTTGCTCGGGACTAAACTTTGATATTCTGGCAAGAGAGCCTTTGTGGGAGATCGGCATGGACTACAATCACGGTACCGGACACGGTGTGGGCTATGTGCTCAATGTGCATGAGGGACCAAACAGCTTCCACTGGAAGCAGTACCCGGGCAGAACTGCAGAGCGTGTGATAGAAGAGGGCATGGTCACTACAGATGAGCCGGGCATCTATTTAGAGGGCAAATTCGGTATTCGTACAGAGAATGAGCTTATCTGCCGAAAGGGTGAGAAAAATGAGTATGGCCAGTTTATGTATTTTGAGAATCTGACCTATGTACCGATAGATCTCGATGCGATTGATCCAAATCAGATGACAGACAGGGAAAAAGGATACCTGAATGCTTATCATGCTAGAGTTTATGAGCTTGTTTCACCATTTTTGAATGATGAGGAGGCTCAGTGGCTTAAGAAATATACAAGAGCTATTTAACGTTACTGCCTGCACTGCAGTGTGACCGGCAGCGATTACAACAATATTATAATTGACAGTAAGGAAAGTATCGAAATGAGTGAAAAGCTTGTACTTATAGACGGACACAGTATTTTAAACAGGGCATATCACGGACTTCCTGATCTGACCAATTCAGAGGGACTTCACACAAATGCAGTCTATGGTTTTTTGAATATCATGTTCAAGATTCTTGACGAGGAAAAGCCAGACTATCTGACGGTGGCATTTGATGTGCATGCGCCGACGTTTCGCCACAGAATGTTTGATGCGTACAAGGGCACGAGAAAGCCTATGGACGAGGAGCTCAGGCAGCAGGTGCCTATGATAAAGGAAATGCTTACCGCTATGGGCATTAAAATCGTGGAAAAGGAAGGCTATGAGGCCGACGATATACTTGGAACCTTATCTGTCAGGGCAGAAAAGGCCGGTATGGATGTCGCCATCATTTCCGGAGACAGAGACCTTTTGCAGCTTGCGACAGACCATGTCATGGTAAGGATTCCAAAGACCAAAAAGACAGGAACCGAGATAGAAAACTACAATACAGCAGATGTTATCGAAAAGTACGGCGTCACTCCAAAGGAATTTATCGATGTAAAGGCTCTGCAGGGAGATACATCGGATAATATCCCAGGTGTGCCCGGTATCGGCGAAAAGACAGCAGGCGCACTTATAGCAAAATATCACTGTATAGAGGCAGTACATGAGGACGCTGAGAATGTAAAGCCGCCAAGGGCTTCAAAGAATATAGTGGAGTACTGGGAGCAGGCGCTTATGAGCAAGGAGCTTGCGACAATCATACTTGATGCGCCGGTTGACTATGAATTTTCTGATGCAAAGCTTAGTGGCGGAGTAGAGTCACTCTACACTGAGGAAGCCTTTTTACTGTGCAAACGATACGAATTCAAAAACATGCTGTCGCGGTTTAATGTGGAGGCTCCTAAAAACAATGCCGAGGAGCATTTTGTGGTAGTAAGGGACTTAAAGACTGCAGAGAGAGTGTTTGAGAAGGCAAAGGGCAGGGAGGTCGCTTTTGCGGTAGTACCGGGAGAGTCTTTGGAAAACTGCGAAAGTGATGGACAGCTAAGTCTGTTTTCGGAGCCGGTTTCGAACGATTATCTTGCTGTTTCGATTTGTTTTTCAGAGGAGGACATTTATTTTATCTGTACAGGTGATGAGATTTCAAGCAGCTTCCTGGATGAAAAATTAAATACCCTGGAAGTAAAGTCCTGGATATCACCGGATTTAAAGACCAATCTGCACAGATTTAAGAGCAAAGAGATAAAGGCAGATGACAGAGGCAGATATTTTGACATGATGGTGGCTGCATACCTTATCAATCCGCTTGTCGGGGAGTATCCCTATGATGCGGTTGCAAAGGACTATCTGGGGCTTATGCTCTCATCTAAAAAGGATTATCTGGGAAAGCTTGATTTCACCCGGATGATGAAGGAGGATGAGAAAAAGGCAGTGGACTGTGCCTGCTACGAGGTGTATACTGCCTGGAAATCAAAGCCGGTTCTTTTGCAGAAGCTAAAGGAAATGGATATGCTCACTCTTTACAGAGATATCGAGCTGCCACTCGTTTTCGTACTGTATGATATGGAAAATGAGGGTATAAGGGCTGATGGAATAAAGCTTAAAGAGTATGGAGACAAGCTTGCTGTTTCGATAACTGAGCTTGAAAAGAAAATATATGAGGCAGCAGGTGAAGAGTTTAATATAAATTCGCCAAAGCAGCTTGGAGTCATTCTCTTTGAGAAGCTTGGTCTGCCAAATGAAAAGAAGACAAAGACCGGTTATTCTACTGCGGCAGATGTGCTTGAAAAGCTGGCACCGGAGTATCCGATTGTTGCAGATATTCTGGAATACAGACAGCTCACAAAGCTAAAGAGCACATATGCTGACGGACTTTCGGGATATATTGCATCCGATGGCAAAATCCATACTACCTTAAATCAGACAATCACTGCGACAGGCCGTCTTTCAAGCACAGAGCCTAATCTGCAGAATATCCCGATAAGGATTGAGCTGGGCAAGCTTATCAGAAAGGTATTTCTGCCTGAGGATGGAGATCTGTTTGTTGACTCAGACTACTCGCAGATCGAGCTTCGGGTGCTTGCGGCGCTTTCAGGGGATGAAAGGATGATAGAGGCCTTTAAGAATGGTCAGGATATCCACAGAAGTACAGCATCCCTTGTGTTTGACACACCGTTTGATGAGGTCACAGATCTTCAAAGACGAAATGCCAAGGCGGTAAATTTTGGTATCGTATATGGTATCAGCGCGTTTGGTCTGTCTAACGACCTGGGGATTTCAAGGAAAGAGGCACAGGGCTATATAGACAGCTATTTTGTCAAATATCCAAAGATTAAGGAGTTTTTGGATCAGACGGTTTTGGATGCCAAGAAAAATGGCTATACAAAGACCATGTTTGGACGTATCAGACCGATTCCCGAGCTGAACTCGAGCAATTTCATGCAGAGACAGTTTGGAGAGAGAGTTGCTATGAACTCACCTATTCAGGGTACAGCAGCCGATATCATAAAGATTGCCATGATACGTGTGCATGACAGGCTTCTTGACGAGGGCTTAAAGTCAAGGCTTATCCTTCAGGTGCATGATGAGCTTTTAATTGAGACAAAGGAAGCTGAGAAGGATAAAGTGATTAAGCTTCTGGAGAAAGAGATGCGTGGTGCGGTGGACATGAAGGTATCCATGGAGGTGGGCACCGAGTGTGGCTATGACTGGTATGATGCGCATTGATGACAGAAAAGGAAATAGTATGATTTTTATAGGAATAACAGGTGGTGTAGGTGCCGGAAAATCGGCAGTGCTTAGCTATCTTAAGGAACTTGATGGCGTAAGGGTCATGCTCTCCGATGAGATAGCACATGAGCTGATGGAGCCGGGAAGCGACTGCTACAACAGATTAAAGGAATTGTTTGCGGGCGAACCGATATGGCTTGAGGACGGGCATTTTGACAGACCAGCACTTGCCAGAGTGATTTTTTCGGATGATAAAAAAAGAGAGCTTTTAAACGAAGTAGTGCATCCTGCAGTAAAGGAATATGTGCTTAATGCAGTTAAAGAGGCAAAAAAAGAAGGTCTTTTCATGCTTGTGCTTGAAGCAGCACTCCTTATAGAGGAGGGATATGGTGAAATCTGCGACGAGCTGTGGTATATTTATGCAAGTGAAGAAGTCAGAAGAAAAAGACTTAAGTCATCAAGAGGCTATTCAGATGAGAAGATTGACAGTATCTTTGCAAGCCAGCTTAAAGAAGCTGAGTACAGAAGGCACTGCAAGGAGGTTATCGATAATGATGGAGATATCGAAAACACGATAGCTTCAATAAATAAAGCGCTTAGCAAATACAAGGAGTAGTGGAAATGAACAATGTATTCGGTTTGGACATTGGTACAAGAAATGTTGTAGGAACTGTCGGCTATCAGACTGATGACAAGGAATTTGTGGTTACAGCACAGTATGTCAGGGAGCATGAGACCAGAGCGATGCTTGACGGTCAGATACATGATATAGGCAGGGTGGCAAAAACTATTAAGGAAGTAAAGGACGAGCTTGAAAAACAGACAGGACAGCCACTTGAAGAGGTGTGTATAGCAGCCGCAGGACGAGTATTAAAGACTGTCACGACGCATGTGGAGTATGAGTATGCGCAGGAGTCTGTGGTGACCGGCGAGGATGTCCATACGCTTGACCTGCTTGGCATAGAAAAAGCACAGGAGGCACTCAAGGAGGTTAACGATACAAGCTATAAGTTTTACTGTGTGGGATATTCTACAGTCAAATTCTTTTTGAATGATGAGGTGTTTATCAGCCTTGAGGGTCATAAGGCAAACAAAATAGGCGAGGATATCATAGTTACATTTCTGCCGGAGGATGTGGTGGACGGACTTTATGCGGCAGTGGGACAGGCAGGGCTTAGTGTTGCCAATATGACATTGGAGCCTATCGCCGCTATCAATGTGGCAATTCCGGAGAACTATCGTATGCTTAATATCGCACTTGTCGATGTGGGAGCCGGAACGAGTGATATCTCAATCACAAGAGACGGAAGTATCATAGCCTATGGCATGATACCGCATGCAGGAGATGAGATGACAGAAGTTATTGTGCAGCATTTCCTCGTGGATTTCAATATGGCGGAGAGCATCAAGCTTCAGTCTACGACAAGTGATACGGTTACATACAAGGATATCATGAGCATCGAGCACACAATTCCTGCACAGGATGTCTGGGATGTGGCAGCACCTGTTGTTGATAGTATTGCACAAGAGGTATCGGCTAAAATCAGAGAGCTAAACGGTGACAAAACAGTGAGTGCCTGCTTTGTAGTCGGAGGCGGAGGCAAGATACACGGCTTCACGGAAAAGCTTGCGGAAGACCTTGACCTGCCGGAGGAAAGAGTCGCTCTAAGAGGTGAGGAAGTGCTTGGCGATGTGACCTTTGAGCAGGAGGATATTAAGAAGGATCCGCTTCTTGTCACTCCAATTGGTATATGTCGGAATTATTATGAGCAGAGAAATAATTTTATCATGGTCAGATTCAACGGTGAGAGAATAAAGCTCTATGATAATAACAGGCTTACAATAGTCGATGCGGCGCTTCAGGCGGGATTTTCAAACGATGAGCTGTTTCCAAAGCGCGGCACCCCGATAAACTTTACGGTAAACGGTGTGGCAAGGCTTGTAAGAGGCGAGGCCGGAGAGGGCGCAGTGGTGACCATGAACGGAAAGCCTGCAAGCATCAATACACCGCTTGAGCCAAACAGTGAGATAATCATCGAGCCGTCCACAGCAGGAGAGGCAGCAGAGTATAAGATATCGCAGCTTGATGAGTACAATCATTCTGTCATTACATTTGTCATAAATGGCAGAAAGGTATCATGTCCAAGGTTTGTCCAGGTAAACGGAGAGCTTGAGCCGGAGGATTACAGCATCAGGGAAAATGATGTGATTGAGACAAGAAATTACTATACAGTGCGCCAGATTGCGCAGTTTATGGATCTCGTTATTGACACAGACCAGATGATATTTGTAAACAATGAAGAGGCTGATCTCGACACTCTTGTATACGAAAATTTCTCTGTTGAGTGGAAAACAGATGAATATGGTGTTGCAAGAATCGACAATAACACTTATAATGACACACAAGAGTCTGATACAGATGAGGCTTCGGTCACGGCTGAACATGATGAAAATGCTGACTCAGTTCACGAAAAAGCGGATGCAGATACAAATGATGCTTCGGTCTTAGCAGAGCAGGATGCAAACAGCACAGAGTCAGACAACACAGTGGCCAGAACATCAGAGCAGATGATGAATCAGGTGCTTGATGAGCTGCATGATGATTTTGCTAAAGAAGCTGAAGCACCTGCTGTGCCGGAAAACGAATTGCCGGAAAATGATATACAGGAAGAAATACACGAAGAAGACTCATCAGAAAATACAGTTACAGTAATTGTAAACGGTGAGCCTGTAGAGCTGTCCGGTAAGGACACATATATATTTGTCGATATATTTACCCATATCTCATTTGATTTACAGGCAGGAAAGGGCAGGGCAATAGCCACTGTAATAAATGGCAGAGATGCCCAGTTTTCCGAGGAGCTTCATGAGGGAGACAAAATAGAATTATACTGGAAAGAGAATTAACATGTTAGAATTATGCAGCATTGCCAGCGGCAGCAGTGGAAACTGTATATGCGTGGGTACGGATGATTGTCATGTGCTCATAGACGCGGGCATCAGCGGTAAGAAAATAGAAAACGGACTGAATGAATTTGATATGACGGCCACAGATATGCAGGGGATTCTCGTGACACATGAGCATATAGACCATATCGCAGGGATTGGTGTCATGGCAAGACGCTATCATATTCCGATTTATGCAACAAAGGCCACGATCGGGGCCATAAAATGTACCAAATCCGTTGGAAATATAGATGATGAACTGTTTCATCCTATTGAGGCAGGCGTCGATTTTACAATAGGCGATATAGAGTTTGAGCCGCTTCACATATCACACGATGCGGCTGATCCTGTCGCGTACAGATTTAAAAACGAAAATCATGCGATGGCGGTCGTGACAGACCTTGGCACGTATGATGATGCACTGGTTTCAAAGCTTCAGACCCTGGATGGGCTGCTGCTTGAAGCCAATCATGATATAAATATGCTCCAGACAGGGGCATATCCGTATCCGCTCAAGCGCAGAATCATGGGTGACAGCGGACATTTGTCGAATGAGAGAAGCGGGCAGTTGTTATGCGAGCTTCTTCATGATAAATTTGGCTCAGTAATACTGGGACACCTTAGTAAAGAAAACAACTACGAAAAGCTGGCGTATGAAGCTGTCAGGCTTGAGGTCACAATGGGAGACAATCCATATAAGGCAAGTGATTTCCCTATGTATGTGGCCAAGAGAGACAGGGCATCAGACCGCATAGCCGTAGAATAAGAGAACAGGAGAATAAGTTGTTATGGATAACACAAAGAACAAAGTAATCATCACAGTTGTCGGAAAAGACACAGTAGGAATCATCGCAAAGGTATGTACATATCTGTCAGAGGGCAGTGTAAACGTACTTGATATCTCACAGACTATCGTTTCAGGTTATTTCAACATGATGATGATTGTTGATATGGCAAATGCTACAGCTTCATTTGCAGAGATTTCTGACCAGCTTGATGCACTTGGAGAAGAAATTGGTGTAACAATAAAGTGTCAGAAGGAAGAAATCTTTGAGATGATGCATCGAATCTAGTTTAGCATAAAAATGTCATACACAGTTAAAGGAGAACAGCAAAATGATAAATATTGGTGAAGTAATTGAGACCAATGACATGGTGGAGAAGGAAAATCTTGACGTGCGTACAATCACACTCGGTATCAGCCTGCTCGACTGTATAGATTCAGACCTTGCAAAGGTAAATGAGAATATCTATAACAAGATTACAACACTTGCAAAGAATCTTGTATCAACAGGAAAAGAGATAGAGAACAACTACTGTATCCCTATTGTAAACAAACGTATTTCAGTTACACCTATCGCCCTTGTCGGCGGTGCGGCCTGCAAGAGCTCAGAGGATTTTGTTACCATAGCAAAGACACTTGACAGAGCTGCCAAAGAGGTAGGTGTCAACTTCATCGGTGGATACTCAGCACTTGTGTCAAAGGGCATGACAAAGGCGGATGAGCTTTTGATCAAATCCATCCCTCAGGCAATGCTTGAGACAGACCTGGTATGCAGCTCTGTAAATGTTGGCTCTACAAAAACCGGAATCAACATGGATGCAGTAAAGTTGATTGGCGAGATGATAAAGGAGACAGCAGAGGTGACAAAGCACCTTCCTGTATCAGGCTGTGCCAAGTTTGTAGTATTCTGCAACGCTCCTGATGACAATCCGTTTATGGCAGGAGCCTTCCATGGTGTGACAGAGGCGGATGCCATCATCAATGTAGGTGTCAGCGGACCGGGAGTTGTAAAGACTGCTCTTGAAAAGGTAAGAGGCGAGAATTTTGAGGTGCTCTGTGAGACAATCAAGAAGACAGCCTTCAAGGTTACTCGAGTAGGACAGCTCGTGGCAAAGGAGGCTTCAAAGAAGCTTGGAGTGCCATTTGGAATCATAGACCTCTCACTTGCACCTACACCGGCTATCGGAGACTCTGTAGCCGATATTCTCTGTGAGATAGGCTTAGAGAGAGCCGGAGCTCCGGGAACAACAGCAGCACTTGCACTCTTAAACGATCAGGTGAAAAAGGGCGGTATCATGGCATCCTCATATGTTGGCGGACTCTCAGGTGCCTTTATTCCTGTATCAGAGGATCAGGGAATGATAGATGCCGTAAATGATGGTGCACTCACTCTCGAAAAACTTGAGGCTATGACCTGTGTGTGCTCAGTGGGACTTGACATGATTGCAATCCCGGGCGATACAAAGGCCACCACAATTTCAGGAATTATCGCAGATGAGATGGCTATCGGTATGATAAACCAAAAGACAACAGCCTGCAGACTGCTTCCGGCAATAGGAAAGGATGTAGGTGATGTGGTAGAAATCGGAGGACTCCTTGGAAGTGCACCGGTTATGCCGGTAAACAGATTCTCTTGTGATGCATTTGTAAACCGTGGAGGAAGAATCCCGGCACCTATTCACAGCTTTAAAAATTAGTAAATAATGGCATTGTTTACAAGCATGTACTTATAAGAATAACTTATAAGTACATGCTTATTTTAAAGTGGCACTTGACAATGACAAAAATACATGCTTAAATAAAGACAGTTATATGACTGACGGAAGTGGATAACCACATGGAGTATAACAGTTGATTGCCGACCGTCTGGGTGCACATTTATATAAGTTTCCTGCAGAGCTTTATATTTTTATGTGTGTTCAGACGGTCTTTTTTATTCCGGCAGGCCCGAGTAATTTGGGGATGCAGACCACATTATCAGAAAACATGGAGGATGACATGGAAAGAGTATCATTAGCAAAGGAATTATCAAGCACGACATACCCTGGCAGAGGTATCGTAATCGGCCGCACAAAGGATGGTAAGAAGGCTGTAACAGCATACTTTATCATGGGCAGAAGCGAAAACAGCCGCAACAGAGTATTTGTAGAGGATGGCGAGGGCATCAGAACACAGGCATTTGACCCTTCAAAGCTTGAGGACTGTCTCTTATACACATCTCCGAGCCCACGAGACTA
>ENA-OWYG01000750-OWYG01000750.1-human-gut-metagenome-genome-assembly--contig:-NODE-750-length-19171-cov-6.867859_pt1 | contig 19171 bp, 20 predicted proteins | sample MGYA00249747_ERZ652080 | MGnify/ENA primary metagenome ERZ652080 (study PRJEB26925, sample SAMN05827071) | human gut metagenome | biome: ENVO:2100002; feature: ENVO:00000062; material: ENVO:00002003...
TCTACACTCGACTAGTCGTCGGCAGCGTCAGATGTGTATAAGAGACAGGAAAGAGAGAGACATTCTTCTTCGGCAAGTGACCTAAAGAAAAGAAAAGCATAAAAAGAGAAAATATAAATCCGTAAAGTGCAAAAAATCAATGATTTTATGAGAATTTGTATTTTCTCTTTTTCTCCATACTTTCTGCCTGTTTTCATATTTTTTTCGTAATTTTGTCCCCAGATTGTCCCCCGAAAGGGATGCAAGGGACAAAAATCTGTCCCCCGAAGACAATGAATCACATCTCTCATTAAAATAGGAACAGGCTATGACTAAGAAAACAACAATCCAGAAAGAACCTGTAAAATTACGGGAAAAGAAGTTGGCAAACGGTAACGTGAGCTTGTATCTCGACATCTACAGAAATGGGAAACGTCAGAAAGAGTATTTGAAACTTTATCTGATCGATGCCACTACTCCGTTGGAGCGTGAGCAGAACAGACAGACATTGGCAACCGCTCAGGCTATAAAATCCAAACGCCTCATTGAAATGCAGAACGGAGAGTATTCTTTCACTCGCCAATTCAAAGAAGATACTCCCTTTTTGGAATACTATCGGAAGATGGTTGAAGAAAGACACAAGAATCCAGAATCTGAGGGAAACTGGGGTAACTGGAGGAGCTGCTTGCGTTATCTCGAAATCTATTGTGATGAGAAAACCACATTCAAAGATATTACTCCGGAGTTTATAAACGGCTTCAAGGATTTTTTGAACAATGTGGAAAAAGACACTCACAAGCGTACCGGTCCACGTAGGGAAAGGGATGTGTTTCAAGGCTTGTCCCAAAACTCAAAAGTCTCTTATTTCAATAAGCTCCGCGCCTGTATCAACCAGGCTTACGATGAAAGAATCATACCTGTAAATCCTTTGCGTGGAATCGAGGGATTCAAAGCCGCAGAAGTAAAGCGTGACTATCTGACCTTGGAAGAGGTAAAACAGTTGGCTGCTACCCCTTGCCGCTATCCTATTCTAAAAAGAGCTTTCCTCTTTTCATGCCTGACCGGACTTCGTAAAAGCGATATTCAGAAACTCACATGGAGCGAAGTTCAAAAATTTGGAGATTACACGAGAATCGTCTTCAAACAAAAGAAGACTGGCGGACAAGAGTATCTTGACATTTCCTCACAGGCAGAAAAATACCTCGGTGAAAGAGGCAACCCGGAAGATCCCGTCTTTACAGGATTTACATACGGAGCTTGGACTTCATTGGAATTACAGCGTTGGAGCATGGCTGCCAATATCAATAAAAATTTGACCTTCCACTGCGGCCGCCATACCTTCGCTGTGCTTATGCTTGATTTGGGAGCGGACATCTACACTGTATCAAAACTATTAGGGCATAAAGAACTGGCGACCACGCAAATTTATGCAAAGGTGCTTGACAAAAACAAGCAGAATGCCGTATCATTGATTCCAGATATTGATTAAATCCCGTGTTTATGACAAGGCAAGAAACCGTTATAAAGATAACGAAGATTACCCGAATCGTCGGTGAAATGAAAAGTCAATTGGATTTGGATGATGAAATCGAATTTGAAGCACTTGACTCTTCGTGGATGAATATCGGGAAATGGGCGAATGAGATTTATCAATATATGGAACAAGCCCCCTCTCCTCTTTTGGCAAACCTTATAACAAATAACGAATTTACTGTTTCTGTCGTAAACTATGTACAAAGTCACAAACAGGAAATTGATTCTGCATACGTCAAGGTAATTGACTGTTATGCGAACAATATGCAAGCGTTGCTGTCACTTTGCGAAAGGCAAGAAGAAGAGGTGAAAGGCGAATATAAAGATTTGATTGAGCCTTTAGCCAATGAGCAGGTGGCAACATTATTACAAAGAGCCATACGCACAGGTCTTTTGGATGAACACTATCAGCCGATGCCGCAAACGAAGCCGCTGCAACTGAAAGTGATAGCCTATGCTGTATCTACCATCTGCAAACTTCCCAGCACCTACATCCTTTTTGAAAAGCAATGGAAAAGGGAAAATGGAAAGCGATTCAGCACTTGGCGTGTTCCGAGATACAATACGGGACTTTACGAAACGACCAAAGCCCTCTACCCGGAAGTTGACTTTACTGAATTTGAGCCAACGCATCAGACAGAGACATTCTACACACCACAGAGTGAAGAAGATATAGCAGTGCTGTATCGAGATTTAGTGAAATGCGGATACATCGCACCTGACACTGGCTTGAAAACATTTGTCGGAATTTTCAATAAAAAGACATTCAGCAAGCCGGTAGAATGGATTAAAACGCAACGGCAGTTGTCCTTTTTCGTATATCAGGCATTTTACAAATTCAACAAGAAGGATTTGTGGGTAAAAGGAGAATGTTGTTTCAGCATAAACGGACACACTCCGCACAAAGCTTGTTTTGTATCAGGTTACAGTTGGATTAAGCGAACCGGATGGTTGGATAGGTATGATGTTAAATTAAAGACTATCTGTGATAAGTTCAAACACATTGAAAATACGTTCAATGAAAAAACTTCTGATGAACGGCTCATTCATACGAGCAAAGTTGTATTTTACAGTCCGAATAGCGAAGATGAGATACATTTAATGTTCTCCGCCCTACTTGGCGGTGGATATATCTCCTCCGACACCACATTTGCCGCATTCAAAGGTATTTTCGATGAAACGGTATTTGAACATCCTATAGTATGGATGAAAACACAGACTTCACTTATGTACTTTGTACATTTGGCCTTTAAGCAACACAATCCCTATGATGTATGGGTAAAGTGCGTAAACTGCTTCCGCTTGCAAAATGATAAAGTGCCTAACAGAGAAAGTATGGATAGTAATTTTCGTTTTATAGTCAAAAAAGGATTGATGGACACATACGATATTCAACTAAAAACCATTGCAGATAACTATCTTAGCACTCAAAACAAAAACGCCATCAACGCAAAGGTGGCAAACAACAATACTTAAAATAATGTTTTATGTCAAAGAAATTATCTTTGCACCTCTCTCTTTTTGAAAAGAGCGATGCGAGGTTTCCAATGGACTCCTGCGCAGACCGGTAAAGAAGGGCTATTCCGGTTGGTTGAGCAAGCCCAAAAGTCTTACAAAGACGAAGTCACCACACGGCAAAAAAGTTACAGGCGATACGTGCTTGACTTTACCCATTCACATCGGTTTCACGATGCGATTGATGCCTGGAGCAAAAATGAACATCTAAAGAATTATCACACGGTAATAGAGCTTCTGAGAAAGCATGAAATTTTGATTCGCAAACATTTCGACCATGACCTATTGGACGAAAATGGGATCATAAAACTTCTGAACGAATTTTACGCCATTGACCTGTCGGAATCCACTACCGAGTCCGACAACAGCAGTCCGGGGAATCATATTCAGACCATTCAGAATACCAACATCAAACCTTTACTTGACAGATATACTCTGGACCTCATTGTGCAACTTGCCAATGAGGTCTGTTTGTTTAAGGAAGTTTTGGATGTAGACAATGTTGCCATTTGTTATGCAGCAGACAGATTGCAGACTGTGACTTCAAGAAACAACAGCAAATTGGTTTTATTGTTGGATAAACTGGCTTCACACGATGTGATAACCTATAACTGGCAATCGGTAATTGCCCAAAAACATCTTGTCATCAGTTCTTCAGGGAAGAAATTACTGACCCAACACGATATGTCATCAACCCTCAATCGGATAAAAGACACCACTCCCAACGCCATAGATAAGCAGTTTTTGGCAATCATAGACAAGTATATCACTCTAATCAAAAACAAAGAAGTATAACAAAGGAATAACAAATTGTTGAGAGTTGTATTGAGAATTGTGTTGATACTCAATAATCTCAACATAATCAAGCGAATATACTCATCTACCTTTGCCCTCCGTAATCGATTACTCACGGAGGGCATACCTCCCATTGTCAAATTTAACAGCATCAATCAATGAGACATCGAAGAACAACAAATGAAAATAAGATGCTCTCCAAAATGGAGAACATGATTTCGATGATGACAACGGAGAAACCTTTTGAACGGCTCCAATCGTTAGAACAAAAGATCAACGAAGTGGATAAAATCCAGACCATCGAGAATTACATTGCACAGCTGAAAGAGCGTATTTGGGCAGTCAAGGAAGTGCTGACTACCGCTGAAGCTTCTGCTTATCTCGGTTTGTCCGAGAGTTATATCTACAAACTCACTTCTCTCAAGCAAATACCACACTACAAGCCAAACGGCAAATTGGTGTATTTCAACAGAAAGGAACTTTGCAGATGGGCAATGAGAAATCAAGTACAAACAATAGGGCAACCTGCTGCTATAACAAAAGAAGAATTATGAATAGAAAAGAAATAGACTTACTACTCTCCCGTATCGAAGGATTGAAATCATTCCTCGAAAACAACTCCTTGGAAAATTTTCAGCAGGAAATTCTGAATGTTGAAAATTACCTGAAACGGTTCGGTTCTTTGGCCGAACTGCTATCCCATCTTGAAAATGTAGAAAAGATAGCTTATGCCGCAAAAGAGTTTCTCAATATAGACGAGGTAGCCGCCTATCTACAAGTGTCCAAAGGCTATGTCTATAAGTTAACCATGCAGAAAGAACTTACCGTGTATAAGCCGAATAGGAAAAACATATTCATTCTCAGGGATGACCTGAACCGATGGATAAAGCGCAACCCCTGTTTCTCCAATGCAGAAATAGAAAGGCAAGCCAATGTCATCGCTTACACATTGGGACAAAAAAGTAAGAACAAACCAACAAAAGGAGGGAAAAAATAATGCAACCTGATATGATACAACCCAACAATTATCGGATAGACGAAGCCAAATATAAGTCTTTATTGAAATATATACGGCTGAGTGTTACCGAAAAATATGAGTTTCCACAGGAAATCGTACAAATAGACGGCGTTACCATTGCTACAATTGGGAATTTCAGTGCTTCCACCGGCAAACCCAAAAGCAAAAAGACATTCAATGTCAGCGCCATTGTCGCATCTGCCCTTTCCGGAAAGGAAGTCCTAAAATATAAGGCAGAACTGCCGTCTTGCAAGAATCGAATTCTATACATCGACACAGAACAAAGCAAGTGCCATTGCCACAAAGTGCTTCATCGAATCCTCAAACTGGCAGGATTGCCTACTGACCAGGAAAATGACAACATCCAATTCTTGGTTCTGCGTGAATACACTCCTGACCAAAGGAGAGATATTATACGATGGGCACTCCACGAAGAGCAAAACATCGGGCTCGTAATCATTGACGGCATCCGTGATTTAATCCATGACATAAATAGTCCCAGTGAATCCCTTGACATAATCAATGAACTGATGAGATGGTCAAGCTATTACGAGCTACATATCCACACCGTCTTACATTTAAACAAAGGCGATGACAATACCAGAGGTCATATAGGAACAGAACTGAACAATAAGGCTGAAACTATCCTGCAAATATCAAAAAACAATGAAAATGGAAAAATCAGCGAAGTAAGAGCCATGCACATAAGGGACAGGGAATTTACACCTTTCGCATTTGAAATCGGAGAAGACTCTCTCCCTCACTTGGTAAAAGAACATCAATTCAAAAAGAACAAAATGGACAGACTGGCTTCTTATATAGATATGACCGAGCAGCAACACCGAACCGCCTTGGAAGTAGCCTTTGAAGAATGCGCGGAATATGGCTACCAATCTTTGCTTGAAGCTCTTAAAAAGGGATATGAGAGCATTGGGTATTCAAGAGGAAGAAACACATTGGTAAACTTGTGTAAGTTCCTGTTGGAGAATCATGCCATTACAAAAAACGGTCGTACATACTCCTATAATAGTTCATTCCATCTCTAAGCAGTATGGTTTAGTTTGTGGGTATATATAAGTAAACCATACTAAAATGAATATAAAAGAAGCGAAACAGATACGGCTCGTGGAATATCTGCGGATAATAGGACATTCTCCGGTCAATACGCGTGGCTGCCAGTATTGGTACCTCTCCCCATTGCGAGAGGAACGTACCCCCTCGTTCAAGGTCAACGATAATTTGAACGAATGGTACGACTTTGGTCTCTCTGCCGGAGGTGACATCATAGAACTGGGGAAACACCTTTATCGGACTGGCAATGTAAGTGTGGTATTGCTCCGCATCAGCGAGAATGCCATTGGCGTACCTTTTCAACAGTTACAAAGCCGGAGTGTCCGTCCCGGTCCTATCGAGGAAGAAATGGAAAACGTGGAAGTAAGAGAACTGAGCCACCATGCCCTGTTGTCTTACCTCCGTTCCAGGTATATCAGTGATAATATCGGCAGGCTTTATTGCAAGGAAATTCATTATGAGCTACGCAAAAGACACTATTTCGCCATAGCTTTTGAAAACAAGACCGGCGGTTACGAGGTGCGTAATCCTTATTATAAAGGATGTATAAAGGGAAAAGACATATCCGTCATCAGGTACAATAAGGATATAATCCAGAACCATGTCTGCGTGTTCGAGGGCTTTATGGACTTCTTGTCTTACCAAGAACTTCATAGAAAAGGAGACTATCATATCTGCATCGACAATCCTACCGATTTTCTTGTGATGAACTCAGTCAGTAATCTGAAAAAGTGTCTTGTGGAACTGGAACGGTACATCGTCATCCATTGCTATCTGGATAATGACCTTGCCGGGCGAAAAACAGTCGAAACCATTGCCGGACTTTGCGGTAACCGGGTAACTGACCATTCGGAATGTTATTATAACTACAAAGACCTCAATGACTATCTGAGAGGCAAAAGGCGTTAGTCTTTGTCTTCCCTTTGATAGGAATATAGTATCCACGAAAGGCTCTCCGCACAGGAGGGATTTTCGTGGATATGTGTGTAAGTAAACCTGGTTATGGATTTTTCCTACTATCTATTTGGCTATAATCTCCCAATAGCCGGTCTTAGTAGAACCTACCCTCTTAATAACATTCAATTCCTGAAGCTGCTTCATTGTTTGGGCGACCCACCTTCTTGAATAACCTGTCAGATTAGCAAGGTCTGTCATGGTTACTTTGGGATTGATTTGTATTTGTTCCAAAATTTGTAGTGCAGTTTCTGGTGCAGTTTGTAGTGCAGTTTGTAGTGCAGTTTTGAGTGCACCTCGCCTTGATGCCTTCACGGAAGCATCTTTGTTGGCTATGTCGGCTATTATATTGCCGGCTGCTTCATGGCAAGGAATCGTGATGCGGAAGAATGTGCGGTCTTCATCCGTGACAACAGTTGCACGAGGAGAACCGTTATTCTCCAATACATTTTGTATGGTCGGAATACCTGTAGAACGCCCTTCGGTCATATCCAGTTCTTTAAGATATTCTCCCAAGCGACGGTTGCGGTAACGTTTTGAGACAAGAATCTCACAACGGGAAATGTCAGCGGCAGATATACTTCGATCCGGACCACCCACATTTTGAATGGTAATACTATCCGGCTCTACTGTTATTACGACAGGTTCCCATTCCCGATAGTCACGATGATAAAGCGAGTTCGTGACACTTTCTTCCAATGCCTGATAAGGATAAGTATAGAATTTCCTGCTGCGATAGTCATTCTCCGGTTTGATGATACTCTGCATCACGAGCATACGCTTCAAGTATTCCAAGGTGCGGTCTATAATCTGCGGAACAGAACCTGTGATGACTGCTCCTTCGTAAAGGTTAGTCGGATTATTCAGCCTTCCTTCAGGGAAATAGACAATCTCCACATGTGTCCGCTTGAAAAATTTGCTTGGATTCTCACAGAACATCATGGCCGCCACGTTTCTCAGCATACGGTTTTCCTTCGGGCCGACAAACAAGTCCATCTGCTCCAGAATCTCTTGCAGTGGTCTGACGTTAATCTCGCTTGCCAGTTTGCTTCCGACTTTCACCAGGTATTCACGCAAAAGCAAAGCGGATATGTCTTCCAAACGAATGTCAGGGTTGCCCCTTTCATCAAATGGCACACGACTGGCAAGTTCGCGAAGTTCATCCAACACCTCACCTTTGGCGATAATGCTGCTTGTTCCACTGCGGATATAGAAGTATTCCTTGGAACCGTTCTTTGCCGTTACATTCTCCGGAACAGAATACGGACGGTTAATCCCGGCAGGGCACCATATTACGAGTACAGTCTTACCGTCCACTTCCTCCGTGCTTGTCCGAGGCATATAGTACGGGGCTATCTTGTTATTATAGCCGACCATATCCTGAAGGATGTTATCAATCTCTTCAATGGGTATTCCTTCAACAGGCCGAATGGCAACTCCGGTTTTGTCGTCAGTGTCAACGCCCACCACGATATAGCCGCCACCTAAATCGTCAAAATCATTTGCGAAAGCGCATACGCTGTGGTATATGCTCACCGGATTCCAACCTTTCTTAAATTCAATCCGATTGGACTCTATCCTCTGTTTGTTCAGCAGGTCGTCTATGTTGATAGCAAGTGCCATAATTATTTATCCGCTTAATGGTAATTGTCCTCTGTTCGTCTTTCAAAATATATATGGCAGTTTTGCGTTTTGTCTTTTATTACCACAAACACCTTGAAAATCTGTTGCAAAGTTAATGATTTTGCACGAGTTGAGCAAAGAAACGGGTGATTGGTTTAATAGTCATTGATGAATAAGAGACTTTCATCCTATCTTCTTATGGAAATCAAAAAAGACATAAAGCCAAGCAAAGCGGTCATCTTTCATCCTCGTCTTAATCCGGCTCGTATTTCGGTTCAAAATTGCGCTTAAAGTATGATAATTGAGTATGATTTTAGATTTTCTCGGAATAATGTTTAATATTCAGCTGCTTTTCACAAGGATATTTCGTAGTATGAAATTATTGTATTTCCTTTGCGTTCATATTTTAATCATATTCTAAAATCAGACTATAAGATATGAAAGCATATTTCATCTTCGCCATTGCGCTGACCGTGGCATACATCATCTACTACGCTGTGATGATAGCAAGAGACCTTTATGGTAAAAACGGAGAAAAGATAAAATCCGGAGAAGAAGAATTTGACGTGAGCGATTTTGACGAGGAAGAAAGCGTCAGCGTGGTGGAGAACGACAAGGGATTCAATATCGGTGACAACGAGTATGAGACCCACTACATCGATGAGACACAGAATGTGTCGGAGGGAACAAATCCCACAGACGAAAAGCCGAAACAGGATGTCATCGATGCTCTGAACAACAAGGTCAAGGCTAACATGGAAGAAACACAGGTCACCTTCTCCAATCCCTATAACTCTGCGGAGCTGTACAAGCTGATGATTCAAAACGGCATTGGAGAATTGCATCCGGACGGAGGTGTAACCACCAAGAACGTAATTGATGAACTATGACCCGACACAACGGCAAAAGAATACTAAGCGCATTATGTATGCTGCTCCCCTGTTCCGTCTTCGCCAAAAGCGGCGGCGTGAACTACTCGTGGGGAGCGGACGCGCTGGCTTCCATGCACGACTATGTGGTGACGATGATGCTCTATGTCCAGTACGTCATTTACGCGGTTGCAGGAGGTTTTGCGGTCATAGCCGCATTCCAGATATATATCAAGATGAACACGGGCGAGGACGGAATCACCAAGCACATACTCTCGCTGGTCGGGGCCTGCCTTTTCATCATAGGTGCGACAATAGTCTTTCCGGCATTTTTCGGCTATCGAATTTAGAAAATCACGAGTGTAAAACAATCAATAAAGTTCAATTAAAACAAGACAAGCATGTTTGAAAAAGTAAAAAGATTCGCAAAGAAGATCGCGACTTCAAAGAAAACGCAGATGACCTGCCTGATGATGGTGTGCGGAGTGACCGCTTTGATGGCACAGACTACCGCAGGAGACTACTCGGCCGGAACAGCGGCTCTGACCCAAGTGAGCGAGGAAATCGCCAAGTATGTTCCTATCGTGGTGAAACTCTGTTACGCCATTGCCGGAGTGGTAGCCGTAGTGGGTGCGATCTCGGTATACATCGCGATGAACAACGAGGAACAGGATGTCAAGAAGAAGATCATGATGGTGGTCGGAGCCTGTATCTTCCTTATCGCGGCAGCCCAGGCACTTCCTCTGTTTTTCGGACTCTCCTAAACCGCAGGTATCATGAACGGGAAAGAGGAACACTATCCGGATTATCCATTGTTAAAGGGGCTGCAACGTCCCCTTGAATTTATGGGTATTCAGGGTCGCTACATCTATTGGGCGGCAGCCACGATAGGCATCGCCATTGTCGGCTTCATCATAGCCTACTGTGTGGCAGGATTCGTCCTTGCCCTGATTGTCCTGTCCGTCACCGTGACAAGCGGTGTGGGACTGATTCTGTTCAAGCAGCGCAAGGGACTGCACAGCAAACGGCAGGAACGTGGGGTGTTCATCTATGCCTACTCAAAGAAAATGTAACAGAAAACCATTTGACCATGAATGGATATATTGAATGTTGAACGTGGGTGGGTTTGGCCTTTCAATAGGTCAGCCTGCCCTTAATTGTAAACAGCCGAATGATTATATATGTTTTCATAGTCTTCATTGCCCTTTGCGTGGGCATGGCCGTGTCGGTCTATGCCTTTGGAACTGGCGGCAAGCGGAAACGCATCTTTAAGGACATCTATTTCTCCGTGGAAGAAGCAGACAGGATTGGTGTGATATATACCAAGACCGGAGAATATTCCGCCGTGCTGAAACTGGAGAACCCGGTACAGAAATATTGCGCCAATATCGACTCTTACTATGAGTTCACGCAACTTTTCACCGCCATTGCCCAAACTTTGGGAGAAGGCTATGCCATACACAAGCAGGATATTTTTATCCGAAAAAAGTTCTCGGAAGAGAGCGACGAGAACCGTGAATTTCTCTCCACATCCTATTTCCGTTACTTCAACGGCAGACCTTATACCGACAACGAATGTTACCTGACTATCACTCAGGAAGTCAAGAAAAGCCGTCTGTTTTCTTTTGACGGCAAGAAGTGGCGAGACTTCCTTGTAAAAATACGCAAGGTTCACGACCAGCTGCGTGATGCCGGCGTACAGGTGAGATTCCTGAACAGGCAGGAAGTCAATGAATATGTTGACCGTTATTTCGCCATGAACTTCCGTGACAAGGTAGTCTCGATGACTAACTTCAAGGTGGATGACGAATGTATCTCCATGGGAGACAAACGGTGCAAGGTGTATAGCCTTGTGGATGTGGATAACGTGAGCCTGCCGTCTGTCATCCGTCCCTATACCAACGTGGAGGTCAATAACAGCAGTATGCCGATGGATCTGGTGTCGGTTGTGTCCGGCATTCCCAACACCGAAGCGGTGGTGTATAACCAAATGATATTCATTCCCAACCAAAAGAGAGAACTGGCCTTGCTTGACAAAAAGAAGAACCGCCATGCAAGTATGCCCAATCCCGGCAACCAGATGGCGGTAGAGGACATCAAGCGTGTGCAGGAAGTGGTGGCAAGGGAAAGCAAGCAACTGGTCTATACGCACTACAATCTTGTAGTAGCCATGTCCGCGGACACCGACATCCACAAATGCACCAACCATCTGGAAAACCAGTTTTCAAGGATGGGCATCCATATTTCCAAAAGAGCCTACAACCAGTTGGAGCTGTTCGTCAACTCCTTTCCGGGTAACTGTTACGGTATGAATCCCGACTATGACCGTTTCCTTACCTTGGGTGATGCGGCAGCCTGTCTGATGTACAAGGAACGCATCCTGCATAGCGAGAAAACTCCTTTGAAGATATATTACACGGACAGGCAAGGCGTGCCTGTGGCTATCGACATCACAGGAAAAGAGGGCGCGGAGAAATTGACCGACAACAGCAATTTTTTCTGTTTGGGTCCAAGTGGCAGCGGCAAGTCGTTCCACATGGAAAAAGGCAGGACAAAACGGAAGCAAGCAGTTGTAAAATACAGCGTTGCAATTACTTGATTTTCAGCTAATATGTTTTAACAAACGGAAAATTCGACTATTGGCGTTTAGTCCTTATTGGAGTAATTTTGTACCACGGTTGTACCTCGCAGGAGGGGTCGCACGGTTCGATTTCCTTTCAGCAGCGTGCAACAGCGTTCAACAATGTGCAACTAAATTTCTTCGATGATGGACCGTCAGAATGAACACAAATTAACAGGCCAGCCCGACTTCGGTCGGGATATGCCAGACAAGCCGTTCCTCACCATTGGGGAGGTGGCGGACATTCTGCAAGTGAGCAGCCGTACCGTGTATAACCTGATTTATAAGGGTACGCTCCGGGCTTGCAGGATTACATACCACATCACGCTAATCACCAAGGAGGATTTCTTCCTGATGATTAAGGAAACAACCTACTGCAAGCGGAGCTTTTCTGTATTCGCAAGGCAGGGGAAAAAGACAAAGAAGAAAATGAACGGAGAAAGACAGGAAAAAGAGCAAACAGCCCTCATCCGACAAGAGGGAAAGAAAGGAACAAAGGGCAGTCCGACAAAGCGGCGGCTCATTCCGGCGGCAAGCTACAAACAGTCCGTGCGTGACACGTTCACGGACAGGGAGAGTGTCGGCGGCGACCTTTATACGATGGCAGAGATATGCCAAAAGTTCAATTATACTTACGGACGGTTCTACAACCTCCGTATGCGGTACTCTATACCGTGCATCAAAGCCAATGCCACCAAATGCTTCCCGAAAGCGGAGGTTGACAAGGCGATGGCGGAAGAGGACGAGCGGCTGGGCAACAACCTTTCGGAGCATTGGTATTCGTGCTTCGACATCATGCGGCTGTTCGGGCTGGGCAAGACGCAAGTCCGCAGGTTCGCCCTCACGCACGAGGTACGGACGAAGCGCATACACGGCAACCGCCTGTACTACCTGAAAGCCGACTGGGATGCGGCACGTAAGGAAGCGGAGCGGAAAAGCGCAAGCACGAAAGCCAAACGGGAAGAATAAGCATTTATAACCAATCAAATACATTAGCGATATGACAAACATTTGTACGAAAGTGACGGTCAGGAAACGACCTATCAAGAACGGGCAGTTGTCACTCTACCTTGACTTCTACCCACCCGTCAGGCACCCGAAAACGGGCAAGCTGACAAGGCGTGAATATCTCGGCATCTACATCTATGCCAACCCGACAGAGAAGTTTGAAGCGGAGTTCAACAAGACCATGCTGCGCAATGCGGAGCTTATCAAGTGCAGGAGGACGGAGGCCATCATCAACGAAGAGTTCGGCTTCCTCGACCGCAACAGGGGCAAGGAGAGCTTCTTGGAATACTTCCGCTCCAAAATGGCGGACGATGACAATTTCAGGAATTGGAACGCCGCCTACAAGCACTTCGAGAAGTATTGCGGCGGCAGTTGCACATTTGACGACCTGACGGTGGAATACTGCCAGGGCTTCCTCACCTACATGCTGTCGCTCACCACGCAGACCCACACCAAGATGATGGCGTCCACCGCCAACAACAACCTGAACAAGCTGAAATGCGTCCTGCGGCTGGCATACGAGGACAAGCGGATTAAGGAGAACATCGCACCGAGGCTGAAACACGCCAAGGAAGCCAGCACAAGGCGTGAGTTCCTGACGCTTGACGAGGTGAAGAAACTTGCGCACACGCCCTGCGGAAAGCCTGTCGTAAAGTCTGCGGCACTGTTCTCCTGCCTTACCGGACTGCGCATCAGCGACATCATACGCCTGCAGTGGGAGAACATCATCAGGGGTGCGGATGGCGGCTGGTGTATGCACATCGTGACCAAGAAAACCCGGACGGAAGCCGTTTTGCCGTTATCGGATGAAGCCCTCGCACTCTGCGGCGAGCGTTCCACGGGGCAGGTGTTCAAGGGAATGACACAAGCCCTGCTTCCCTTGTATCTCAAAGACTGGATTAAGTCTGCCGGGATTACGAAGCACATAACCTTTCATTGCTTCCGCCATACCTACGCGACCCTGCAGCTTGCAGCCGGAACAGACCTTTACACCATCTCGAAAATGCTTACGCACAGCAAGGTGGCGACAACGCAGGTTTATGCGGATGTGGTGAACGACCTGAAGCGCAAGGCATCGGAACAGATAACGCTAAAATGACTTACATATGGAAAGAATAACATTTGAACAACTGCCACAGGCTGTCTCCACCCTGATAGAACGGGTGGAACAGCTTGCCGGAAAGGTGGACGAAGTGCTATGCAAGGCGGCAGGGAAAGACACGGGCAGGCGTAACCTGCTTTCCCTTGATGAAGTCGCCGCCCTGCTCGGCAAGTCGGCTTCCACCATCTATGCCATGACTTCCGAAAAGCGCATACCGTACCGCAAGCGTGGCAACAAGCTCTATTTCTTCGAGGATGAGGTCATGCAGTGGATTGAACAGGGCGGGACATCGGGAACGGGCGGAGAGGAGGATTTCAACAGACGGCTCGAAGCATTGCGCAGCGGCAAAAAGCGCAAGCCCGGCTCATTACAGAACAACAGGTGACCACGGTATCACCATAACACCATAGATTATGTGCAAGAACGAACAGACTATACATTACTGCACCATTCTCTCCGCCCGGCAGTGGGATTTTCTTTTGGACGGCAAGTCTTCAGCTCTCAGGCAGAAATGCCTGCACAGGCTGATGACCGCCGCCGTAAGGGCAAAGACCGTTTACCGCATCAAGGGCATAGAGATTGTCTTGGAGGTGGGACAGGCGGCAGCTTCCGATGTGGAAATGGCGGAATACCTGAAATGCAACCGAAAGACGGTCGGCAAACTCATAGACAGCTTTAACAGGCTCGGTATGCTGACCACCCGAACCAACAACCGCACTTCCATCCACGCCCTGCATTTCCTTACAGGGTGGTATGTGGATGGTGTCCTTCTGACCAATCCCCATTATGTCAGGCCTGCGGCTGTTCCCAAAGGACAAAGTGACAATGTGCGGACACCATACTCTAATGATGCACCGTTAAAGGATAAGCCGTGTACCGTACCTGACGACTGCCAATGCGCAAGGCATGATACGTACAGCATTACAGGCGGAGCAGCCGCCCTTTCTTCTTCCCTTTGCTCGCCCGTGGCATCCGGCAGTCAGGATGCAGAATACAGAACAAGAAATCAGCATATCACAGACGACGGCAAAGGGCTACATGGCAATAATTCCACAGGAAGCCTGAAAGAGGCACAGGACAGCACGGTTGGCGGTGCAGATAATACCGGCATTGGCACAGGGAAATGACAGGCGCAGCAGGCGTTTTTCAGCGGTACTCCGTTGTCGTTGCGTTGACAGACTGGGCTTGCCCAGATATAGCCCACTATAACTTCTCCGCAAGCTCCGAAGTTGTGGGCTCTCCCGAGGGGCTGGGCTTTGCCCCGTCCCACTTAGGACGCTGTCCTAAGAACCCGGCAAGGACTTTCTGCCCTGTGCAACCCGACCAAAGAGTGACCCTCTCTTTGGAAACTCCGCTCAGTGGCTTTTGCCCCTAAGAACCCCAAGCAGGAAGTGACCCTCTCCCTACACCCTCTGATTAAGGCGCAGCCCTAATAACCCGTTTTGTGAGACTCAAAAAAACAGACAAGCTATGGCACAGAAAACATCCGTAAACATCAAGCCGTGCAACATCGGCAGCAGCGAGGCACACAACAGGCGGACAGCGGAATACCTTACCAATATCCGCAAGGAGAAATTCTACATCCGCACAGACCTCATGGCTGGAAACGAGGCGTGGGTATCACCTGATTTCGGTGAGGCCACGCTTACCGACCGATACAACCGGATAGCCGCAATGGTCAAGGAAAAGACAGGCCGGGCGATGCAGACCAAAGACCGTGAACGGGTAAACAAAAAGACGGGCAAGGTGACCATAGTCCGTGGCAGCACCCCGCTCAAGGAGGGCGTGGTGGTAATCAAGGAAGATACCACGATGGAGCAGTTGCGGAATTTCTGCGAGGTGTGTAAAGAGCGTTGGGGTGTTACAGCCCTGCAGGTGTTCATCCACCGGGACGAGGGGCACTACGGAATACCCGGCGACAATGCCACATGGAAGCCAAACCTGCACGCCCATATAGTATGGGACTGGATGAACCACGAAACGGGCAAGTCCTGCAAGCTGGACGAGAAAGCCATGAGCGAGATGCAGACCATTTTGGCTGAGTGTCTTGATATGGAAAGGGGCACCTCAAAGGAGGTGACGGGCAAGGAACATTTGGAGCGCACGGACTTCATCCTTGCCAAACAGAAGAAGGAAACGGAACGGGTTAAAGCCGAAAAGGAAGCAGCCCTTGCAGCCAAAGAGAAAGCCGAAAAGGAACGGCAGACCATCGAAGGTGAGAACAAGGCGAAAGAAAAATACCGCCAATCCCTTGACAAAAACATTGCCGAAAAGGAACGTCAGTTAAAAGACGAGCGCAAGGCGAAAATGGACAGCATATTGGACAGTGTAAGTAGCCTTGTCGGTGTGGGTAAATCCGCAGCAATCGAAAAAGAAAACACCAGACTTAAAGTCGAGAATGAACGTATCAGAAAAGCCTTTCCGAATGTTGTAAAAACTAAGGTGGAGGAACTGACAAAAGTTTTGACAACGGAGAAACAGGAAGCCGAAGCGGAACGTGACAGGGCTTTGGTGCAGAGCCGTACACTTGTCATTGAAAGGGACAAGGCGGTAACGGAACTTCAGGAGCAAAAGGACGGCGAGCGGCAGCGCATTGACTTTGCCGTAAGTCGTGCCACGGCGGAGAAAAACAAGACAATCCGCCTGTTACAGGATGCGCTGAAAGCGAGCCGGGATATTCTTAATTTGCTTGCCGACATTCTCTACAAGACAAACGAGGTCTTTAAGCGAGCCATTGATGCAATTATCCATTTCGGCACGGAGCGGCATAAGTCATTCTTTGCCCCGTCCGAAGCCGCCGACATCAAGAGCGTAATGCAGGAATACGGGGAAACAGTCGAACAGCAGAAAGCGGTCGGTGAATGGCTTTGCGGTTATGCGGAGAGCCGACAGCCTTTTGACAAAATGAAACATCGCCATACACTCAATGAGGTTAGCGATGTGGCGGAAGGAAAATATGATTGGAGAATTAAACAGATGCAGAGAAATAATATTAGCATATAATACTCTTGTATATTACGATATAAGTTAATAACTTTGCAGCATACTTAAACAAATAAGCAATGAATGGTTTAAATCGAATTAAAATTGTTCTTGTGGAAAAAGACAAAACAGGACGTTGGTTGGCTGAACAATTAGGAGTTAGTGTCACTACAATAAGTCGTTGGTGTTCCAATTCGACACAACCCGATTTAATAACATTGGCAAAAATTGCATCTTTATTAGACATTGATATTAAGGAACTTCTTGTTTCAACTAAAAAAGTATCAAAGGAATGAAACACATTATTTATTTTAATACGGCTCAAAAAATGAGCCAACTTAGTGATAATTCTATCGATATGATTGTTACATCCCCTCCTTATCCAATGATTGAGATGTGGGATGATATTTTTGCTGCACAAAATCCAGATATAAGAACTGCTTTTAAACAAAATAAGCCAAGAACAGCTTTTGAGTTAATGCATAAAGAACTTGATAAAGTATGGTCTGAATGTTGGAGAGTGCTTAAAGATGGTTCTTTTATGTGCATTAATATCGGGGATGCAACACGAACTATTAATAGTGAATTTGCACTATACAATAATAATACAAGAATTATTCTGGCTTGTGAAAAGTTAGGATTTATTAATCTTCCCAATATTTTATGGAAAAAAACGACCAATGCCCCAAACAAATTTATGGGAAGCGGTATGCTTCCATGTGGTGCATATGTTACCCTTGAACATGAATGGATTCTTATTTTTAGAAAAGGTGGTAAGCGAGTGTATAAAACAACAGAAGATAAAGATGCGCGAAGAAGCAGCTCTTTCTTTTGGGAAGAGAGAAATATTTGGTTTTCTGACATCTGGGATATAAAAGGAGTTAAGCAGACTATTGATAAAGCCCCGTCAAGAGAACGCAATGCATCTTATCCAATTGAACTTCCTTATCGCCTTATAAATATGTATTCACAAAAAGGCGACACTGTACTTGATCCATTTATGGGTTTGGGAACCACTGTGATTGCATCCATTCTTAGTGAACGGAATAGCATTGGTTATGAGATTGACTCCTTACTCAAACCCCTCCTTAAGGAAATATTGAATACCATTGATGTATTAAAAGCCAATTCACTTATTAGAGATAGATATACCAAACATTTAGCCTTTGTGGAGGATAGAATCAGACAAGGAAAGGATGTGAAGTATGTCAACAACCACTTGCAATGTAAAGTCATGACAAAGCAAGAAACTGATTTAACATTCCATTATCTCAAAAATATTATTCTCAATAATGAAGTAGGAGAATTGGAGTTTGAATCCAATTATTATGTAAAAAGAGAATTAAGCGATTTTCCAATGAATAAAAGGGGCTCTCTCTTTGAATTCGCTATTTAAAAAAACGCCAAAAATTGTTTGATTTGAACAAGCGATTTTTGGCGTTTATTTTAAGGATTTGCCTCACAATTGTTTTATTTTGGTTAGAACCTCTTGATTAAGAATATTGCCCCTACTATTTGATATGACAATAAATACAGGAACACCAAATTTCTCTTTATAAAGTTCATATTTTATGGCATTTGCATTTCGTGCCTTAACAATATATGGGGCATTTTTAGTATATGATTGAGGCTTTACTTGAACACCGCAAATTAATTGAGTTCCTCTGAATATTTCTAAATCAACAGCATATGTGTGGTCAACCTCTCCAACTGTTTCCTTAATTGTTAATTCTGGGAAAATTCTGAGTAAAGTTTCCTTTGTGTTATGTTCTCGAAGAATAATTCCATTCCATGTTTCACAAATAACGCGAAATCTTACACATTCAACGCATTCATCAAGAGTTAATCCATAACCATTATTTTTAACTGCTTCGTATAAAATCTTCCCTTTTTCTCTTAAATCTTCTTTTGTGCGCCCTTTTTGAGTGTTGATATTTTTTACATCCCAACTGAGAGCGTAGTATTTCTGTTTATTATAAGGTATTGTTATATCATTAAAAAAAGCTTTTGAATACCCCAATTTTGCTGCATTTTGTTCAATATACAGACTGTCTCTTATACACATCAGACGCTGCCGACGACTAGTCGAGTGTAGATCTCGG
>ENA-OWYG01000757-OWYG01000757.1-human-gut-metagenome-genome-assembly--contig:-NODE-757-length-19039-cov-7.195744_pt1 | contig 19039 bp, 9 predicted proteins | sample MGYA00249747_ERZ652080 | MGnify/ENA primary metagenome ERZ652080 (study PRJEB26925, sample SAMN05827071) | human gut metagenome | biome: ENVO:2100002; feature: ENVO:00000062; material: ENVO:00002003...
CTCGCCTAGTCGTCGGCAGCGTCAGATGTGTATAAGAGACAGCCTTTAGCATCTACCAGAGTATTCTCCGGAGAATAAAATGAAAGAGGTTTAGGTTCCAACCAGCTGTCCCCACAACTCGAAAGAGTTATCGCAACAGATCCTATTATCACTAATTTACTAATATTATTCATAACATTGATTCTTAAAAGTTAATTACATAGTCACATTAATACCAAAAGTATACGTACGAGGAGTAGGACTACTATTTTCCGGATCCCAAAGTTTAAAATCCGGAGCCCAAACCGCTACATTTCTTACATTAGCATAAACTCTCAATGAGCCTAATCCCAATTTAGTAATCCAACGTGATGGAACATTGTATCCGACAGATATATTATCTAATCGAATAAATGATTTTTTCCGATATACAGAAAAACTGTTTCCTCCTGTACTGGAATCAATTCTTGCCCACTCATTTGTCGGATTTTCCGGAGTCCAGTATGGTAACTTGTAAGCATTCTGTCTATCATTATATACCGTGGTTCCACTATGCTTAGCTACATCATATGTACCTTTATGCCCCCAAAGAGAATACAACATGAAAGAAACATCTATATTCTTATATATCTTGAAATCATTGCGCAATGTCCATGTAAATTTCGGACTAGTTGTCCCTTGGAATACTTTATCCTCATCTGTATACTGTCCGTTTCCATCAACATCCCTCAACTTAAAATCACCAGGAGCTACACCATACTTCTTTGCTTCTTCCGCTTCATCCTGTTGCCAGACTCCAATAACTTCCAATCCCCATATTTCATCCAAAGACTTACCTATAAACCATTTATTCTTGATATCGTCAGCCTCTTTCTGTCCTACTACGTTCCCATTTTCATCTAAAACATCAACCATATCTCCGTACAGGTGAACAATCTTATTTCTGTTCAAAGTAAAATTGAATGTTGAACTCCATGCAAAATTCTTTGTATCAATATTCTTCGATGTCAGGCTAAGTTCAATACCTTTATTCTCTACTTCACCTAAATTAGACATCACTGAACTGAATCCGATCAATTCGGGTAATGTACGTTCAATAAGAAGGTCTTTCGTGTTAGCTTTATAAATATCGATATTTCCTTTTAACCGTTCATTAAATATAGAAAAATCCAATCCTAAGTTGAATGAAGCCGTACGTTCCCATTTTAATTCTTTATTAGCCAAAGAATTCACATAAAGATAGGATCCATTATAAACCTTTCCATCCGGACTTACATACATATATTTACTATTACCCATTCTGGCTAAAGCTCTATAAACCCCAATGTCTCTATTACCATTTAATCCCCATGAGAACCTTAGCTTTCCATAGTCCAACCAATTTAACTTCTTCAAAAAAGGTTCATCAGAGAATACCCAGCCGACAGCAACTGAGGGGAATACCGCCCGAGGATTTTTTTGTCCAAACGCAGAATAGCCATCTCTCCGAACCGTACCGGTAATCATATAACGGTTGTCATACGAATAAAATAAACGTGCCATCAATGCATCACCGGTTCTATATTCATCATTACTACTAATTGTAGGCAATATTCCACCTTTCATATAATGATATCCAAGATCATCATTTGGATCAAATCCTTCATTATTCATTTCATCACTCCATCTTTGAAACTTCTCCGCATTAAATAAGAAAGTGAAATCCACGTCATGTACTTTGGCGAAAGTTTGTTTCCACTTTACTATATTGTCAAGTTGCCATAGAAAATCATTTCTAAAAGTTCGTGAAGCAGAACCCCCAAAATCTTTCCAGCTTGGATGTTCCGAAGATTTATGTACATAATCTGTAGCCCACTCATATCGTGGAGAGAAATTCATCTGATAAGATATATTAAAAGGTAAAGATACCTTAGCATAGATATTAGCATTCAAATTATTTATCACATTTCTCTTATCTGTATAATAAGAATCGATCAAAGGATGCTTCGCTGACGTGTCATCTCCCGGATTCAACTTCATTGTTCCATCTTCATTAGTAGGACTTCCATATGGAGTCAGCTTCTGATACTGAACCCAATCCGCTCCGATAGCACTGGCATCACGTTGTACAAATTGCGCATTTAATCCCACAGTCAGAAACTTATTTATTTTGGCATCCAGATTTAAACGAGTCTTAAATGATTTATATCCGTTATTTACAATAATGCCCTCATTGTCTGTCCATCCCATAGACCAATAATAATTTACCCCTTTTGTCTTTCCCGAAATACTTGCATTATAATCCTGACGAAGACCATTCTGAAAAACCATATCGGCCCAATCTACAGATTTACCATCCAAATAATTCTGTATTTCCAAGTTCTTAAAGCCAATTCGACGCAACCAAGTCTCTACAGGATCTCCTGTCGAATTATCATATTTCATCCAATCTTCAATAGAAACATCTGCGGGTAATTTACGAGGGTCATTAAACTCATAAGGTCTATGGTTCGGATTTGCACTATTAAAGACATCCGTCCTCCAAGCAGTAAACTCATCTCCCTGATATACTTCAGGAACTATAGCCTGAGTAGCTACACCTATAGAAGCATCAAAACTAATTGTCGGTTTTTCACTTTTACCCATCTTTGTAGTGATGATAATAACTCCACTAGCAGAACGCGCTCCGTAAATAGCAGCAGAACTAGCATCCTTCAACACATCAATTTGTTCTATATCATTCGGATTAATATCGGCCAAGTCACCCGGATATATAACCCCATCCAATACAATCAACGGATCAGTTCCAGCATTAATTGAGTTCTTTCCACGAATCAAAAGACTTCCACCCGGTTTGGGACCTGCACTAAAACCAACACTCAATCCCGGAACATTCGCTCTTAATAAGTCTTGCATGGAGGAAGGACTTTCATTTTCCAACTGCGCAGACTTTACTTGCATTACTGCACCAGTCAAGTCTCTTTTGCGAGCACTACCATAACCAATCACAACTACTTCATTCAACGTTTCTGAATCTTCTGCCAGACGAATCACAAAATCGCGTTTGTCTTTGACAGGAATTTCTTGCTGAGCAAATCCTATATATGATACTACAAGGGTAGCTCCGGAAGAAACATTTAAAGTAAAAAATCCGTCAAAATCAGAAATAACTCCATTCGTTGTACCTTTCTCCATTATATTAGCCCCAATAACAGGCTCATTATGTTCATCAGTTATCTTACCTTTCACTGTTACTTTTTGTTGAGCAGACAGTTGAACGGTAAACAACAGAAAAGCGATTAACCATAAGATTCTCACTTTCATAAAACAATGTCTTTCCATTTCGTATAAGTTTAATTATTATTAAAAGGCTATTTCATTTTCAACATCTCAATTCCTGCCATCAAGAATGCTCCAACCCCATATACCTCAGTCATATTCTGAGTCACTTGTTCAGGAGCAGCACTAACCGGTTGGACATATCCAAGCATGCCATCTTCATGAACATAGCTTTTCAAAGCCTTCCAACCCTTACGGGCAGCTTTTTTATATTTTCTATCTTTCAAAATTCCTTGATTCACTCCCCAGCCCAAACCATAAACAAAAAACCCGGAAGCACTATTTTCAGGGGAAGGATATGAATCCGGATCAAGCATACTGGCATGCCAAGAACCATTCTTATCCTGACACTGAACTATAGCGGAAGCCATTTCTTTATAAATGTTCAGATAATAATCATAAGTAGGATGATCTTTAGGCAAAGTTTGCAACAACAAAGGTATTCCTGCAAACACCCAACCATTACCTCTTCCCCAAAATACCTTCTCGCCATTCTTCTCTCTTTTGGGAATATATCTTCTATCACGATAGTATAACTTAGCATCCGCATCATATAAAGAATCTGTAGCTTCTTTAAATTCCCTATCCATAAAAGCCAAATAGTTTTTCTCCGGATAGAGCTTATTCAACAACCCGTATACCGGCGGAGCCATAAATAACGCATCACACCATGACCAACGTTCCGACCAATTCTTTGCTCCGAGCCACAAACGGGCCTTCGAAGGTTTAGCAACAACAGAATCTACACGGGCAATTGTAGGCTGAATCATTGCAGGATCATGGTATTTCTCATACATACGAATATACATCTGTGCTATAACAAGATCGTCCGCATGATAGAGACGTTTTAAGAACCCCCAATGATGTTTCTTCCCTATCTGCATCAGAAAATCATAATAACGGGAGTCTTGAGTATAATCTGCCCATTCTACCATCCCCCGGAACAAGACTCCGTTTGTCCACGCCAAATCATGATGTTTAACTTTTGACTGATGATTTACCTGCCACATGGCAACTTTATCAATTAACACACGATCTTGTCCCTTCTTACTTTTCGCTTCTACTGTAGAGAATATCGAAAAAAGACTAAAAACCAAAATAAGTATTTTTCTCATGGTAAATATAAAATCTCTATATTTGTTATTTTAACGTTTTACAAATCTCATTATTGATCTTCTTCAATGTTGCTTCATCCAGCTTTATTACTTTACGGTCATAAGTCATCAGTCCATTCACTTCTACTTCTACATCTGTCGTTTGTGTGTAAACAGCTGCAGAAAAGCCTTGCTTTATCATTTCTTTCAGCATTTCTGCATACTTCAGATATTCAGCAGTAGCTTCCGTAGATGTATTAAACTGGATGTATCCCCAATTCCGGTTAGGTTCCCAAAGATGATTCTTCAAAACCAAACCAATCCCCCCATATTCTCCTAGTACCGTAGCACGTTGTGCATCATACAAATACATTTCCGGCCCCGGATAATTATGCAAATCAAGCATATCACCGCAAGTATAATGATTTCCACCACTTGCCGGATTGACCAAACGTGTAGAGTCATATTGTTTGGTCCATTCTGCAATCTCACTTGTCTTAAATTGCCCCCAAGCCTCATTAAAGGGCACCCAAGTCCCAATACAAGGATAAGAATAGAGATAATCAATAATTTCTTTCCATTCCTTACGATAAGTAGCCTCAGATTCAGGAGAACGTGCCAGTTCCGTTCCATCAAAATACTTCTTTCTCTGCCACTCCAAGGTTTTATCACCATTAGGCATATCCTGCCAAACAATTACTCCCATTTGATCACAGTATGTATACCAACGTGCAGGCTCTACCTTTACATGTTTTCTTATCATATTAAAGCCCAAATCTTTCGTTTTCTTGATATCATAACACAATGCCTCATCCGTAGGAGCTGTATATAATCCATCCGGCCACCAACCCTGATCTAACGGACCAAATTGAAACAGATCTTTATTGTTTAACTGTAAACGCACAATACCTTTTTTGTCTCTTTTCATAGAGTACTTACGCATCGCCATATAACTCCTTACACAGTCTACCCGTTTTCCTCCCTCAAATAAAGAAACTTCCATCTGATATAAGAATGGTTCATCCGGCGACCAAAGTTTGGCATCAGCCGGCATGGAAACCTCAACTGGTAACCCATTAATTGATGTTCCCACAGCCACCAGACGCCCTCCTTCAAACACTTTTACCTCAAATTTATCTGAATACCTATTGTCATCTGTTTCAACCTTTACTTTAACCTTATTCAAATCTATATCAGGTGTTGTTTTTATATCTGTAATATAGTGTTCAGACACCGGTTCCAACCATACAGTCTGCCAGATACCACTCACCGGCGTATACCAGATACCATGAGGATTACTCACTTGCTTTCCGCGTGGCTGCGTACCTTTTTCTGTCGGGTCCCACACTTTGACAACCAAATTATTTTCCGAGTTCTTCAAAGCTTGGGTTATATCAAATGTAAACGGAGTAAATCCTCCTGTATGTTCTCCTACTTTTATATTGTTAACCCATACCTCAGTTTTCCAATCAACAGCTCCAAAATGAAGCAAAATCCTTTTTCCTCTCCATTTAGAGGGTATAACAAACTCACGCTGATACCATAATTCTTTATCTTCTCCCAATGTCTTTCCGACTCCCGAAAGGCTGGATTCGACAGCAAATGGTACTAATATATCACCTTCAAAAGAATCCGGAATTGATTTTCCCAACGGTAAAACTGCATACTTCCATAAACCATTCAAATTAGACCACTCAGAACGCTCCATAATAGGACGCGGATATTCCGGTAATACATTGTTCACATCTATCTTCTCCGCCCAAGAAGTTTTGATCCTATCTCCTACAGGGGTCCATTGTGCCCATAACATCTGAGAAAATAATGACAGAGCTATTCCTATTGAAAATAATTGTTTTATCATATATAACTAGTTTTATCATTTGCAGTAATCAACACAGGCAAAATTAGAGGTTCGCACAATATATAGATGATATAAACATCCCAATAAATCACAAAAACGTCTCAAAATAAAATGATATAGACAAATGAAACATGAATGGGATAATTGATGCATATAGCATAAAAAAAAGCCTTGTACCATTTGTAGTACCCGTTACTACAAAAGATACAAGGCTTTCATATAATTCTATAGTAAGAAAAATGACCTTATAAATCCTTTTTGTTATCTCTGCTATTTCTTTTAATTGATTTCAAGCTCATCCGACTCACTATAAAAATAATCTATGGCGGTTTCTTCCGGCAAATAAACGGAACGATAAGTGATATGGTCTCCTGCGAAATCATCTATCTTCACCTGTGTTGCGGGAGCTTTCAAAAGCACAGTTTTATTTTTCCCCTCAGAACTCATATAAGTAATTTCAGAAGCAAAAAAAGTTGGTTCAAGCGAAGCTGCAAAAGTAACGGTCAATACATCATTCTTTAAAACCGCCGTCTTTACTTTTGTATTGAACAACAATTTCTCATAAACATCACCATATACTGCACAAGGAACCTCCGACATAATAGAAGAATTACCATACGTATCGTATGTACAGATTTCAAAGACATACGAGCCTTCCGCCAAATCCTCTACTACAACCTGAGTAAGAGTTGCTTTATCTGTCAATTGTAATTCAGTAGACTTCGTTCTGTTTTCCCAGAATATTTTTGCCGTTTTAGCACGAGGATCAAGTAATTTCTGCCATTCGAGCATAACCCGATTACGTCCTGCATAAGCTTTCAGTGAATCTACTTTTCCAATATATACAATAGGCCCTTCTTCTATAAACTCTTTATACGTGGCATCCATACCATCGCAAGAGATCAAGGCACCTATACTTAAAAATATAAAAATCAGTTTTTTAAATAGTTTCATAGCATTATCTTTTACTTGTTACTAATTATGCCTCGCACCGAAAAACGTAAGTTCGTGAAGATGCATATAACGTGTTTTCCCCCATGTGTCATTCGTTTTAAAACGAATATAACGTACAGCCGGAGCATTATCAGGAATAATAAAATTCTCACCATTTTTCGCAGCTTCCTGATCCTCTGTTGTAAGAGCATCGTTTACACCACCTCCTGAAGGTTTCACCGACTCATATTCAGAAAGTAATACCCAAGAATCATCAAAGCTACCATCTGGATTTGGATCATTACTACCCCACAGTTCAAAATGCTTCGGGTGTCCTGCTTTAAATGTATTACCATACTTACCCGGATAATAACGTGAAACCATTACAAATCGGCTCAATTTATACTTTTCCCCCATATCAAAGGTAAACCATTGCGGCATTACTGTTGTCGTCTTGGTTTGAAAACAAGGATCTGTATCTGTGATTCCATCCCAAAGCCGCGTCATATCATTTCCTTTCGTCACTTCATTCCATGAGTGGCACTCATAAGAGTCAGTCGGCAAAGCCATCTTCCTGAACAAAGACTTATCGCATTGTTCTTCATACAAAGGAGTCTCAGTGACATACAATGTATCAGAAAGATGTCCCCATCTATCTCTGACAAAAATACCAAAATCTGTAGTAACAGCATCCAGGCCGCGTACATAGAAATCACCACCTTTAGCCTCAGTATAATGCATATATACCTGTGTCCAAATCCCTTCTGCCTGTTTCTTTATGACCCCCAGTCCCAATTTAGCCTTTTCCGGGTTATCAAAGTTCACTTTGATACCGCCAAATGTTTCAGCTGAAATTAATGTTCCACGCACTTTCTGATAAGGAGGAGTATCCGGACTTACTTTTACCACAAGCGGAGTAGAGACAGCCTCACCATAACTAACAGAATAAAGTTCAACGTCATACTCTCCCTTAGTAGGGAATCCTTCTACTACCAAAGAATCTGTATAGAAAGAAGCATTAACTGTACGAATCATATTATCAACTTTATAGCTAGCCCGAACATATTTTAAATTTTGATCATCCGGCAAATCATAATAGATAATTGCTGCACCAGGCAGATTCTTTACCGTCGCATTCAGCACCTGTGACGGTGGTGTCGTACTTCCCGTAGGTTCGTTCAGATCAGCATTGTCGGCACAAGCAGCCAAAACAACTCCTATATAAAACAACCCATATTTATAAAATTTCTTCTTCATAACGTTTTTATTTTAAAGTTTACCAACCATAATTCTGTACCAGGTTTTTATTCGAATATAGTTCCTTATCTAAAATCGGCCAGAAATAGTTTCTTATTCTAAACTCTTGAGTATAAATCAATTGTTCTGTATAGTAATCTTCATTTGTGCTATACTGAGTATTCCAACCGGTTATCGGCTTATTCTGTTCCTGAAATGCCAATTTCCATCTACGTAAGTCCCAAAATCTCTGTGCTTCGAATGCCAATTCAATTCCACGTTCCTGTTGTATGATCTCACGTCTGCCATCTATTGTTTCATATTTCTTATTGTTCGTATATGTATCCCAGCTTTCTTCCACACCTTTCAGTCCTGCTCTTTCTCTGATCAAATCGACCCAAGTCAGAACATCAGTTTTAGTAGCACCACTTTCATTCAAAGCTTCAGCATACAACAGATATAAGTTACCCAATCTCATCACCGGGAACGGATATGTAATCTTAGTAAAACCACTGGTCTGCCCTACCACACTCTTAAAATGAACTAGTTTTTTAGGCCATATACCTGTTTCATTCCATGAATTCGCAATCTGATTGGCAGCAGACTGTCCTTGTTTACATTGCACATAAATCGGTTTCGTCTCATCTGTCACTCCCTGCCCGAACCAGACTGCACCATCAAATCCTAAACTTGCGTAATAGCGTACTTCTCTGTCAAAATTCAGATTAGCTGTTGTATACCCTTCCTTGATAAAGTACTTATCATTAGCTGTTGCTTTTCTCAATTCAAAACGATCATCATAATTCCATGTCTTATCTTCTGTAATAGGAACTCCATTTTTTGTATAAAACAAATCTGCTATTTTTAGAGGGACAGCCAAATTACCACCAACACTCGCATTTCCTTCTTTTCCCGGTTCCAATCCACGTGGAATAGCATGATCCTGTAACTGTCCGATAATACTATTTGAATTAGCCCAAATAATTTCTTGATTCCACTTTTCCGTCACAATGTTACGAATATTCATTTTCGCACGGGTCTGATCGGATATTGTGTATTCAAGAGAAGTATATTTATATAAATCATGTCCCTGAGCTTTCAGAAAATCAATAGCCTGCCTACAAGCTTCCGCAGCATCTATCCAACGCTGTTTTTTGGCCTGTTCCGATTTATTCGGATTGAATAGTTCAATACCTCTGGAATCAGTATATCCTTTATAATCAGCATTTCCATTAAATAAAGGACTGGCAGCAGTTACCATCACTTCGGCTTTTATTGCCATTGCAATTCCTTGAGTAATTCGTCCCAACTCTTCAGCCTCATTCATTATCTTATCAGGCAAATGATTACTGTTGATAATCTCGGTTAAAGAATTGATTACATAATCAAAGCATTCGTCTATAGTACTCCTAAAAACCTTTACTTCATCCTCACTTGCATTTACCGGAATATTCCGATCCATAATAGGAATTGGTCCATACATTCTAATCAGCCAATAATGGTAATAGACTTTCAAGAAACGTACTTCTGCCGCCCAACGGTCTTTCTCTGCTTGTGTCATATCAGGTACCTTCTGAATATTCTCCAGAAAGATGTTACAGTCACTGATTCCTTGATACAATGATTTGTTATTCTGTTGATCGGCTCCGGTCCAATAATCACAGCGTGGTCTTGCCGAACTTTGCATATTATGTGAAATATACCATGCATGTACGTGTGCTACACTACGAAAAGACTCCGTAATATACAGTTCGTCACCACCGGCAATTGCCGGATTTGCCTCCAACAGGCCATGAGCCGGAAGATAATAATAACAGGTAAACAAATATTTCTCTGCCTGTGCCCTCATTGTAAATGCATTATCGATTGTAGCAATATCATCCGGAACAATATCCAAGAATGAATCACATGAAGATAAAGCGATAATCAAACAATTTAATATAAACAGTTGTATTTTTTTCATTTTATATCAAATTTAGAAAGTTAAATTTAGTCCTATATTATACACACGCTGTACAGGATAACCTAAGCCGGAACCTGCCATTTCAGGATCCCAAAGTTTAAATTTACTAAAGCATAATAGATTGTTTCCTGTAACATAGAATCGAAGGTTCTTGATTCCTACTTTATTAGTCACTTTTTCAGGAATAGTATAACCAATCTCCAATTGTTTTAAACGCAAGAACGAACCATCCCGCATAAACCAAGTACTCGTTTTACTGTTATTCTCAATAGAAGTCGGGCTTAATCTCGGCCATACCGCATAAGCATCTCTATTATCCTCCGACCAATGACTATCTGCAATAAACTTTGCAAGTGCATTATGCCCAACTCTATTACCTACAACTTTTGTATCAACCGTGTTAAAAAATGGAGATACATTATTATAATCAATCCAAAATGATTCTCTAGCCAATCCTTGGAAAAACACTGATATATCCCAATTCTTATATCCATAAGAGGCACCAAAACCATATACAATTTCCGGTTCTTTCGGATATCCGATAGGTACCTGATCGAGATCAGTAATCTTACCATCCTTGTTCACATCACGATACTTAATATCACCTGCACCATATTCTCCAAATTGCACAGGAGAATTAGCCACTTCATTGTCGTCAACAAATAGACCTTCTGCTATATATCCCCAAGTCTGATTAGTTGGATAACCCACTTTCTGTTTCCACCATGCTCCCGGATATTCATAATCCTCATACACCATATATTCACTTGTCGCATAAGTAAAGTTTCCTCTCAACTGCAACCATGATTTATTGGCGAAATATTTATTATAATCTAACGATAAGTCAACTCCGTGCCCCTTGGCCTCTCCCAAGTTTGCATAAGGTTGTACCCAAAGTCCCATAGATGCCGGGATCGAAGTTCGTTGTTGCAAAATACTCTTACGGCGTTCCGTATAATACTCTGCCGTCACATTCAAATCATTAAATAAAGTGAACTCAAGTGCAAAGTTTGTTTTAGCAGACTTTTCCCATGTAATTTCAGGATCAGAATATCGCTTTACCGAAATACCATCCCGATGATAATCATAATTATATCCGAAGTTTGCCCCATACTTACTATCATTCATATTGATATCCGACAAATACAGGAAACGCCCGCTTCCGATAGCATCATTACCAACAATACCATAAGACGCTCTCAATTTCAACTTGGATACTACATCTTTAAATGGATCCCAAAAAGACTCATTAGAAACAACCCATGCCAAACCGGCAGAAGGGAAGAAACCGAACCGTTTACTTTTATGGAAGCGTTCGGAACCATTATAACCGAAGTTGAACTCTGCAAAATAACGATTATTATATGCATAAGTGAAACGCCCCGATAAACCGACATTGCGGTAAGGCAGAGATGCCTGAAGCGAGCCTGCATTCGGCTGAAGGTTATTTCTCAACTGATAGACTAATAATCCGCCTACTCCATGTTTTCCGAAATCACGATTATAATTCAATGCAGCCTCTATATACATATTAGCCGTAATACTCTTACCACCCGGATCATAAATCAGATATTCCGAACCATCATCCGGATTAATGATATCAATGGCATAATCACCGGTCAGATAATCATAATTAGTCATCTTATAATAATATGGATTCAGTTTACGTGAAACATCATAACTGGAGATACGGGAAGTATTAAACAACAAGCGTGCCGATAAACCTTCCGTCAAGAATTTCAGATCCTGTTTCACTTCAAACTGCGCACTCAAATTAGAACGTCCGGATTCTTTATATCCTCTTACCATTTCTGCATACGGATTCAAATATTGTCCATTTTCAGCATTACCAAATAAAGTATGTTTCGTGTATGCATGAGCTTCATCTTTGGGATATTTAGCGGGAAACAATACCGGATTACTCTTCATAATCAGATTGTACATAGCCGAACCACCATATAACGGTCCGTTATAATCATCGAACACACCACTTAGACGGACAATCAATTCTGTTGTCTTGGTAGCGTTGATATTTACATTAGAACGAAGAGTATAAACTCTCTGCTTGATATTATTATTAAAATTACTGTTCTTATCAACCTCCAGAATACCATTGTCTTGACTATACGAAGCTGCCACATAGTAACGTGCGACATCACCACCACCTGTAATATTCAGGTTGACGCGCTGGTTCATCGTAAAATCTTTTAATAATTCCTTTCTCCAATCCGTAGCCGGATAAATTACAGATCCCGCCCCCGGTACAGTATTGTCTATTTTTTCCTCAGAATACATCAACGGCGCCAACGGATTACGAGTTAAATAGGCCTCATTGTGCAGACGCATATAAGTAACAGGATCTGCCAATTCTATCTCTTGAGTCGGAGTGGATATTGAGTTCTCAACTCTTAAGCTTAACCGTGCTTTTCCCTTCTGACCTTCTTTGGTTTTCACCAGAATCACACCATTTGCACCACGGGCACCGTAAAGAGCGGTAGCAGTAGCATCCTTCATAATAGAAAAGCTGGCGATGTCATCTGGCTGTAAACGAGCCAGATCGGTAGAAGTTAACTCAATGCCGTCAATCAAAATCAACGGATCTTTTTTATATCCGAAAGTTGTAACACCGCGAACAAAGAAAGAGGCGTCATCCACCCCCGGTTCACCAGTTCTCTGATAAGAGATTACTCCTGCAATACGCCCGGCAAGTGCATTCGTAAGATTACTGGAGGGTGTTTTCAGTTCCGCCACTTTCACGGTTGAAATAGCACCAATAACACTCTCCTTTTTCTGTGTACCAAAAGCCACAACCTCAACTCCCTCCAACATCTGAGAGTCCTCATACAGAATCGCATTTATGGTTGTTTCATTTCCTACGGTTTTAGTCAGCTTTACATAACCTACATAACTAAATTCCAAAATAGCTCCCTTAGAAACGTTAGACAGTGTATAGTTACCATCCAAATCAGTAACAACTCCAGTAGTAGAGCCTTTCACCAATACAGATGCACCGATAATAGGTTCACCGTCTGTACCCAAAACCTTACCTTTAATCACCATTCCTTTTTTTTGCTGCTGGACAGTCTGATTATCACTGACCGCATATGCAACAGATACAGAAAGAAAAGAAAAGGTCGTCAGACATGCACCTACAATCCACAACCGCCTTTTTAAGCATGTGCTTAGATCTCTTGTTTTTGTTTTCATAATTATTAATAAAAAGGTTATTTCATTATAAATATTCCCGATATCAGTTGATAAGAAGCCCACAAAGGATAAAAAGCTTCTTTAATTGATGCAATGGTTTTATCATACTATTTTTGATTGATTAACATAGGCAAAATTAACGGATGAGAGGATTTCCTAATAAAATAAATATCCCAATAAATCGCAATACTGTCTCAAACAAAAGAAAGAATAGCAAATTCGTTTCAAATGAAATATAAATGGAACAAATATCTCATAGATTAATCATAACAGCCTATTTTTTAGAAAGATATAAAGCTCCTTCGCTGTATTATTCCAACGTGCCAATCCCTCTATCTATCAAGCATATAAGTCTACGATCTGCAGGATTATATACCCTACAAATATCTATAAACAACACCAATACTTTTGTGAGAACCCAATAATAAACTTAACCGGCAAACTCTTTAGGGAGCACTCCAAATTGCTTTTGAAAACATTTAGAGAAATAGGAAGGAGAATTAAAGCCTACCATATAACAAATTTCATTTACTCGCCCATTTCCCTCTTTCAATAACTGAGCAGCCCGTTTCAATCTTTCCAACCGTAGATATTCATTCGGACTTAAATCAAGTACACCTTTAATTTTCCTATAGAAATTAGAACGACTCATATTTAAAGAGTCTACTATATCATCCATACTAAAATCCGGATTATGCAAATTATTCTGAATGATTTCATTCAGCTTTTTCATAAACTCCTCATCAGCTTTTGTCAAAGCCATCGTATTAGCTGCAACAAAAGGAGATTGGGCGAAAGCTTGCCGCAACTTTTCACGACTATTGATCAGATTGGAGATACAAGCCTGTAAATACCCAACAGAAAAAGGTTTTTCAATATATGCATCTGCCCCTAATTCCAGCCCTTCTATCTTCGATTGAATATTCGTTTTAGCAGTAAGCAAAATCACTGGAATATGACTATAATCCAATTTAGACTTTATCAACTTACACAATTCAAATCCATCCATACGAGGCATAACAACATCACTTACCACTAATGAAACCTCCTGATTATCCAATACTTTCAATGCTTCCACACCATCATTGGCAGTCACAACGACATAATTACTTTCCAACTGACGAACAATGAAAGACAACATATCCGGATTATCATCCGCTACCAACACTACCGGTTTGTCTCCCCTGCTGTCCGCTAGTTCCGTCCGCCGTTCCACCACATTCTCCTCTTCTACGGATTTATATTCCGAAGTCAGCTTTATTACACTATCCTGTTCCACAGGAAGCGACAGACAGAACACATTTGCCTCTTCACCTTCCAACATCATCAAACTTCCCTGATGTAATTCAGCTAATGAACGTGAGAGAGCTAATCCGATTCCTGTTCCTGTGGTAACTTTACCATCTTCTTTTTCATTGAAACGGACAAAAGGTTTAAAGATTTCCTCTTTCATTTCATTCGGGATGATAACGCCATCATTCACTGTACGAATATAAAACATCCTCTTTTCTCCTATCCCGTTCATTTCCAAAAACACATGTACATATGTTTCTGCATATTTCACAGCATTATTCAACAAATTACTAACAATCTTAGTAAATGCTTCCTTATTGACATGTGCATAGAAGTCCTGTTCGCCTACATTCAATACAAAGTCCAGTTCTCTCTGTCTCGCCAAAGATGTAAAACGGTTATAAGTTTCTTTCAGTACCTCAGTAACATTACACTCGGCAAAGTTCAAGCGGAATCCCTGACTCTCTGTTTTACGGAAATCCAGCAACTGGTTCGTTAAACTTAACAACCGTTCCGTATTCTGTTTCATGATATTCAAATCCTCCCGTATCTCAGGATCCACCGTCTTTTTCAGAAGAATATTCTCCAGAGGACCATTAATCAACGTCAAAGGAGTACGTATCTCATGAGCTACATTCGTAAAGAAATCTATTTTCGCATAATATATTTCACGTTCCTTCTCCTGCTCAAATTTCTCCATTTGCCGATGATGTTTTCTATTACTACGGCGTTTTAAATAAAGAATCAAATAAACGGAACATCCAATAATCAAAAGTATATAAATGCAATAAGCCCAAATTGACAGATAGAAAGGAGGTAAAATCCGGATGCTCAACGAGATTTCATTATTATTCCAAACGCCATTGTCATTTGCAGCTTTCACCCGAAATACATAATCACCATAACGCAGATTAGCATAGGTTATCAACGGACTCTCACCGATAGATAACCACTCATTATCAAACCCTTCCAATTTATACATCAGTTTATTCATTCCGGGAGCTTGATAACCAAGAGCCGAGATGCGGAAAGAAAACGAATTCTGATCAGCCCGGAGTACTATCTTATCAGAAAAAGTGATATTCTTTTCCAAAGGCGAATTAGGTTCATCTGCATACACTTCTTTATTAAACAGCAAGAAATCTGTAATCACTACTGTGGGAAGATTCTTATTCTCCGAGAAGCTTTTAGGATTAAAAGCTATAAAACCATCAATTCCACCAAAATAAATCATTCCATTTTCATCTTCAAAACTGGACCGATAGTTAAACTGATCACCCAACAGACCATTGGCAGTAGTGTATACTTTCATCGTTTCAGTTTTTGGCTGAAAATAGACAAGTCCATTGTTAGTTGTTAGCCACAGCTGTCCATCTTTATCCTCTACAATCTGATAAACAACATCGCTAGGTAGTCCGTCAGTTGAGTTATAACTAGTAAACGTCTCTGACTCCGGATGAAATAAGCAAAAACCTCCTCCCTGAGTTGTTAACCAAATCCGGTGATAGGAATCTTCAAAAATACTAGAAACCTTATTATATGAAAGACTTGTGGTATCTTTTTCATCATGCACATAGTTTTTCCATTTCCGATCGTTCACATTATAACAATAAGCACCATTAGCATAAGTTGCCAACCAGATATTACCGCCGGAATCTTCCTTTATATCATATACAAACTTCCCATTCAATTCCGGTATACGGTCAAAATCGTCCGATTGCTTATTATATTTGACCAGTCCGAACATCGTTCCTAAGTAGATGTCACCTGTGGCGGTTCTACAAATTGCAAAAATACTATTATCAATCAAAGAACGGGGAGAGCTGTTCTTCTGATATGTCTTCAAAACAGTCCCTGTACGGGTATCTATAATCTTCAATCCTTTAGAGAATGTGCCAACCCAAAGTTTATCGTCCACTAAACATAACCCATGTATATTGGTAAATCCCGCACTAGGAGCAAAAAAAGAAAATTCTTTTGTATTCAAATTAAAACGGTTCAACCCGCCATCTTCCGTACCAATCCATAACACACCATAGTTATCACGACAAAATTCACGTACCCGCTTACCATGTAGACTATTTTCCTCTCCTTTCGGATAATATTTCTCAAAATGGGTATACGAGCGCGGATAATAGTTTACTCCGCCAAAATACGAACCGATCCATATACCATCTTCACGGTCTTTGCAAAAAGAATAAATTGCATTATCAGACAAAGAATAGGGATCATACTCAGAACTACGCAAGTGCGTATACTTCCCCGTACGGAGATTATAAATATAAGCTCCGCTTTCTGTACCTATCCATAACTCATTATCCGTAGCAAAAAGTAATGTCCGACAATAGATGGATTCATTATCTTCATCTTTCAACAACAAATCCCGTAATTTACCCGAAGTCAGATTCAATTCTTTCACTCCTCCTTTTAAAGAACCAATATATAAACAATTGTATGCTCCCGGGAGTATTTCGCTCACAACGTCATTATTATAAGTTTCCTCATTATCAATAGGTGATATATAAGGATGAAGAGTTTTCAACTCATCTTTCGAATAAAACAATCCGTCACCGTAAAAGCCAATCCAGATAGTACCACTATTATCAACCGTCAGGCATTTCACATTGGTAGAGACCAATGGATGATCGGTCAGAATATAGTTTCTCAAGGTTTGCTTTTTCAAATCATAACAAAACAAGTTTTGCGCCTCTGCAGCTATCCATACCCTTCCCTGACTGTCTCCTGAAATCATAGCAACGGCTCGTTCCACCCTTGTGTTTTTGTCACTCTGTTCTACAAAATGACGAAAAGTATCTTTCTCCGGATAATAGATATAGACTCCCACATCAGTCCCTACCCAGATATTACCTTCGATATCTTCATAAAGAGAAGTCACAAAATTATTGCCCAGACTTCTCGGATTGTTTCTATCGTACTTAAAATGCCGGAAAGATACCCCATCATATCGATCTAATCCATCTTTCGTACCAAACCACATAAAACCTTTCGAGTCCTGCAAGATAGCACTGACTGTGTTTTGTGACAACCCATTCTGGCTACTAAGATTCTTAAAATAATAATGTTCATTAACCGTTTGTGCACGGCTAAGAATTCCAATTATTAAAGAAATAAACGTTATTATAATTTTTTTCATATATTCGGTTTATAACACTTCTTTTATTCAACTTACCAAATGTAGGTGAAATAACAATCGAAAAATAGAAGATACGTCCCAATGAATGAAAAAATAGTCTTATTTCTCTATTTTAATACGTGCATCTACGGCCACAACAGCCTTTTCCGTTGCGAGAAGCGGATTGATATCCATTTCTTTGATTTCCGTTGCAAACCGGAGCAAGGTAGACAAACGGACAATAATTTCAGCAAATTTATCCTCGTTTACTCCCTTCTGGCCTCGCGTTCCCTGGATGATTTTATAGGCGCGCAATGAGTGAATCATCGAATAAGCCTCCTCATAAGAAAGCGGAGCCAAACCGGAAGATACATCTTTGAGCACTTCCACAAAAATACCCCCTAAACCGCAAAGCACTACATGGCCGAACTTCTCCTCATATTTCGCACCAATGAACAGTTCTGTCCCTTTCAGCATAGGCTGCACCATTATCGACCTGGCATCAGGGATCTGCATCATCCGGTCAAATTCCAGCGCCAAGTGTTGCTCGCTTTTAATATTCAGCACCACTCCGCCGACATCCGATTTATGCACCGGACCGACAACCTTAGCCACTACGGGGAATCCACATCGGCGGGCGAAGGCTACGATCTCTTCCTTATTATCCGAAACAAATTCGTCTACCAACGGGATACCTGCCGCATGGAGCAATGCCTGTACATAATGAGGCTCGATATATCCGTCTTCCGGAATCGAATCAATAATACGACGAATCCTCGGGACATCCACTCCAAACAATTCTATTTCAGGAACAGCCGGTTTAGGAGCATTGACGATACGCGAAAGGGCCGTCCCGAGTGTCACTTCATCGGCAAAGTTCACGTGCCCTTTAGCAAGAAACGCTGCAACTTCAGCTCCGGCAGTATTGATAGAAGGAAGAATCGGGAAAATCGGTTTCTTGCAAGTTTGCATCTTTTCGTGAAGCACATCATACATTTCAAACATAGTAACCAATCCCGGAG
>ENA-OWYG01000794-OWYG01000794.1-human-gut-metagenome-genome-assembly--contig:-NODE-794-length-18504-cov-6.942924_pt1 | contig 18504 bp, 10 predicted proteins | sample MGYA00249747_ERZ652080 | MGnify/ENA primary metagenome ERZ652080 (study PRJEB26925, sample SAMN05827071) | human gut metagenome | biome: ENVO:2100002; feature: ENVO:00000062; material: ENVO:00002003...
TCTACACTCGACTAGTCGTCGGCAGCGTCAGATGTGTATAAGAGACAGGATTAATATCCGCCTCCTTATATCCTTTTTCTATAAAAAGGGATAAGATTGTCTCCGCCTTTTCTATGGACGGAGCTATGAGTTGAGGAACTAAATGAGGCACCTGATTACTTTCCGGAGCGATCTCACGGACATCTTTATTCCGGAAACTGTCTTTTTCCAGTCGTACGAACGGAGTATAATAACTGTCTATGCCACCGAAACAGGCAGCGTGTGCATTACGGTAAAAAGCATCCGTATAGCCTTGCAATGGAGCGAAGTGAATGGGTAGAATGTCTTGCATTACGTTATTTTTGTGCAAAGATACATCGAATATACTTTGGTATATGTATGTTTTTGTATCATAATTGAATAATTTTGGCCTGTAAATTAGGGTATCAGTACTTAATTTTGCGCATTGACAAATCTAATTAAAAATGTAAAACTAATAGTATGCAAACCGGATTCCGAACAAATTTTTCATGGAAGAGAGGCTTCAGTATGATGCTGTTAACCTTATTTTCTTTCTCTGTGGCAGTAGCCCAAGTACTTGTACGGGGTACAGTCGTTGATCAAACCGGGGAGTCGGTCCCAGGTGCCAGTATTCAGATCAAGGGCGGTACTCAGGGTACGATAACAGATCTTGATGGTAAGTTCTCGTTGAATGCTCCTAATAAGAAGTCTATTCTTATAGTCTCTTTTATCGGTTATGTAACCCAGGAATTGCCGGTCGAGACGGCCAAGCCCATGTCTATCATCTTGAAGGAAGATACGAAGACATTGGACGAAGTCGTTATCGTAGGCTATCAGGAGGTGAAGAAGAAAGACCTGACCGGTGCAGTGGCGAAAGTAAATATGGAAGATTTGCTGAAAACGCCTGCTTCTTCATTCGACCAGACTTTGGGTGGACGTATTGCCGGAGTAAACGTAAGTTCGGGCGAGGGTATGCCGGGCGGAACGATGAATATCGTTATCCGTGGTAACAACTCTCTGACCCAGGATAATTCACCTTTATATGTTATTGACGGGTTTCCGGTAGAAGATCCTGCTATTGCGGCTACCATTAACCCTTCCGACGCTGAATCCGTTGAAGTGTTGAAAGATGCTTCGGCCACTGCCATTTATGGTGCCCGTGGTGCTAACGGTGTCGTTATTATCACGACCAAGAAAGGAAAGGTTGGAAAACCTCAACTCAAGTATGACGGAAGTTTCGGATTTCAGCAGGTCACCAATACAATTCCAATGCTGGATGCGTATGAGTTTGTGAAGTTGCAGAATGAACTGTTTCCGGCAGATACCCAAAAGAACTACCTGATTGAGCATGAAGGCAAGCAGTGGACGGTGGAAGATTACCGGGGTGTTCCGCAGTATGACTGGCAGGACGAGATTTTCCGCACAGCTTGGCAGCAAAGCCATAACGTCAGCCTGATGGGCGGAACGGAAGGGGTACGTTACAATGCGTCGGCTTCTTATTTCGATCAGGACGGTATCGTGCTCAACTCCAACTACAAACGTTTCCAGACTCGTATGAATACCGTTGTCCGCCGTGGCAAACTGAATATGAGTGTTACTGCCAACTATGCACGTGCCATTCAGACCGGTAGCTCTACCTCTTTATATTCATCCAGCGGTATGAATAACTTATTTTATAGTGTATGGGGTTACCGCCCTGTTACCGAACCGGATGTTCCGTTGAGCACCTTAATGGACAATGCGCTGGATTCATCAGTAGAACCGACTAATGACTATCGTTTCAACCCGATTATGTCATTGAAGAACGAATATCGTAAGAACTATACGAATAACCTTCAGTTGAACGGTTTTGTAGAATATGAATTTATCAAGGGATTGAAGCTGAAGGTATCCGGCGGTTACACGTACGATGCCCGTAGCAATGATACGTTTAATAACTCAAAGACCCGTTATGGTAGCCCGATCTCAACGGATAAGGTGAATGCACAGGTAGTCCGCCAGCAACGTCTGACCTGGTTGAACGAAAATGTATTGACCTATCAGGTTAACATTAACAAGAAGCATTTCTTTAATTCGTTGCTTGGTATTACTTTGCAGAATTCCGACTATGAATATTATTCTTTCAAGACCACCAATATCCCCAATGAATCTTTGGGCATGGCCGGCATGAGCGAAGGTATCCCAAGTACGACAAGCTCTGAAAAGTCCTCATGGTCTATGATGTCTTATCTCGGACGTGTGAACTATAATTATATGTCAAAGTACTATGCAACGGCTTCTTTCCGTGTCGACGGTTCTTCCAAGTTTGCCAAAAAGAATCGGTATGGGTTATTCCCTTCGGCTTCTCTGGCGTGGAACTTCAGCGAAGAAGACTTCATGAAGGAATATAAGTCCATTCTTTCCAATGGTAAGTTGCGTGCCAGTTGGGGGTTGACTGGTAACAACCGTGTAGGTGAATATGAAGCCTATGCTTTGTTGAAAATGGCGAAAGCGGCATCGAACAATCTTCCTTCGGGAGTTTATCCGTTCGAGAACAATCAGAACAGCATCGGTATGGTACCTATCTCGCTGGCGAATAAAGATTTGAAGTGGGAAACGACGGAACAGTGGAACGTCGGTCTTGACCTGGGCTTCTTTGACGAACGAATTGGCATTAATGTAGACTGGTACATGAAAACGACCCGCGATCTGCTTCTTGATGCAAGCTTGCCTTATTCTACCGGTTATTATAGTGCAATGAAGAATGTAGGTAAAGTGCGTAACTCCGGTTTGGAATTTACCCTGAATACAATAAATATAAATAGAAACGGTTTCCGTTGGAGCACAAATTTCAATATTGCCTTTAATAAGAATAAGGTATTGGAGTTGGCGGAGAATCAGACTTCCTTGTTGACCTCCGCTTATTTCGACCAGACGTACAATTCACAGCCTACTTACATTGCGAAGAAAGGCTATTCAATGGGTATGATGTACGGCTATATGTATGAAGGTACTTACAAATACGAAGATTTTTATAAGTCCGGTGATACGTATGTGTTGCGTCCGGGAGTTCCTTACTTCTCCAGCGAGAACAACACTCAGCCGGGTATGCCTAAATATAAAGACCTGAATGGCGACGGTATAATCGACACGAACGACCGCACGATGATCGGACGTGGCTTGCCTATCCATACAGGTGGTTTCACGAATGATTTTGAATATAAAGGATTTGATTTGAGTATCTTCTTCCAATGGTCTTACGGAAATGATGTGTTGAATGCGAACCGCTTGTTCTTTGAAAACGTCAACAATTCACGTAACCTGAACCAGTATGCGACTTATGCCGACCGTTGGACACCGGAAAACCCGACAAGCAATATACCGGTAGCCAAGAACTCAAGTTCCAACAAGGTTGTATCTTCACGTGTGATCGAAGATGGTTCTTTCCTGCGTCTGAAGACATTGACGCTGGGTTATACTTTGCCGAAGAAAGCGCTTAGGAAATGGGGAATCTCTACTGCCCGTGTTTACGTAGCAGGACAGAATCTCTGGACAATATCCGGCTATTCCGGCTATGATCCTGAAGTGTCTATCCGTAACAGTGCCCTGACACCGGGACTTGACTATTCCGCTTATCCGAGGGCTTATGCTGTCAACTTCGGAATTAATCTTGGGTTTTAGTATTTAGTTGAAATCATATAAAAATAGAGAAGATATGAAAAAGATAAAAATAGCATTCCTTTCTTTGTTGGCTACATGTACGATAGCGTCATGTGACTTTTTGGAGAAGGAACCATATAAAATAGTACCGGAAAACTATTTCCAGAATGAGGCGGAAGCACAATCATTCCTGACCGGTATCTATTCGAACTTAGGACAGTCAACTTTCTACGGAGGTGATTACATGGTTCTTGCAGGCGGTGACGACTTGGAGTTTTATGGAGGGTCTACCGGACGTATTTCCAATACAGGATTGATTTGTAATAACACTACCACCAGTGATGCGGCGGTTACCAACCTCTGGCTCAATTTGTATAACGGCATCGAGCGTGCCAATATGTTTCTGGAACAGATAGACAATGTCCCCGGAATGAGTGATAAGAGCCGTTTGCAATACAAATCGGAAGCTCGTTTCTTACGTGCGTTTTATTACTTTACGTTGGTGCAGTGCTGGGGAGATGTGCCGTTCAAGACGGAGTCTACCTATTCGTCCGGGACGGTGACTAATAAGGATATAGCACGTACGGATAAGAACGTGATTTATAAGTTTATCGTGAAAGAAATGGAAGAGGCTGCCGATGAAGAAACCGGAGGGCTGCTCTCTGCCAGAGAGTTAAGCTATAAGCCGGGACGTATCTCCAAATCGACGGCATGGGGTATGTTGGCACGTGTCTATTTATTCTGGGCCGGTGAACATAAGCGCGACGGTAAACCGGCCGATGCGGAAAACAAGTCGTATTTCGAGCGTGCCAGCTATTTCGGCCAGAAAGTGCGGACACAGGGGCATACGCTTGCCGCTAATTACTGGGACCCGTTTATTGATATGTGTTCCGACAAATACAATACGACTGCCAATGAAAGTATCTGGGAAGTTGAGTTTGCCGGAGACGGAACGGGAGACGTGCGTTCGGAAGGCCGTATCGGAAATACGATCGGGCTTCAGTGTTCGGACTTTTCTTCTTTATCTAATGTTGTAGGCAAGGCTGACCCGGGATATTCTTATGGCTTTATTTGGGCAACTCCGAAACTTTATGATTTGTATGTGGCGAATGGTGATAATGAACGTTTCACCTGGAACATTGCCCCTTTTACATATCGTAGAATTGCGGACCGTACTGACTTGGGAATTGTAGGAAGAACTTTTGAAAACAAGGCGTTGTATGATCTGGTGAAAGGTGCCGGCTGGTACGGAGACAGATCGTATAATTATGAGGGGGCCAATGAGGGTGAAGAATATAACAGTAAGGTGGAGCAGATTGGAGATGTTTACAAAAAAGCGGTTGCTGCCGGTAAGGAGAGGAAAGATTTGTGTTGTGCCAAGTTCCGCCGGGAATATGAGCCTGCTGCAAAGAAGGACAAGAACCGTACTTCTATCAATTTCCCTATACTTCGTTACTCGGATGTGTTGCTGATGATTGCGGAAGCGGAGAATGAATATAACGGTGCCCCGACGCCCTTGGCCGAAGAATGCCTGAAAGAGGTACGTGACCGTGCCGGAATCTCAGATCTTACAGGTCAGATTACTTCAGGTGAGGACTTTCTTACTATTATAAAGGATGAGCGTGCAATGGAGCTTTGTTTTGAATATCTCCGTCGTTTCGACCTGATTCGTTGGGGAGACTTTGTAGATAAGATGAACGAGCAGGCAGTGCTGGCACAGAGTGGAAACAACTGGACTCAGGGAGGGCAGGCTGCACCTTTCTTCCGGGTATCTTCCGCTTATCAGTACTTCCCGATTCCGGATGCCGAGAAAGCTGTCAACAAACTGATTACGGGCAATAACCCCGGTTGGTAATCCGCTTTAATCCAATTAATAATTTTTGAAGAGAATACAACGATGAAAACATATAAATTCTTAATACTAACTCTGGGAACTCTCTTGTTTGCTTCATGCGAAAAAGAGTTGGACCGGGATCTGACTGATGTCAGTGTAACTGTGGCTACCAATGAGAATGTACGGTACAAAGGCAATATCCTGACTGTAAAGAAGGGGACTCCTGTCGAGTTTCTCTTTCACGGTGATCCTGATTACATTTCTTTCTTCAGTGGCGAAATCGGTCATCAGTATATTTATCGTGACCGGAAGGAGATTTCGGTAGAAGATATTGTGTCATGCGACTTTAAGTTTTCGATTTGGGCTCAATACGGGGTAGCCAATTCATGCAAAGACCAGTTTGATGTGTTGTATCTGGCGGAAGAAGAAGATCTTGATAATCCGGGAAATACGATCTTTTTCCCGGGAATGAGCAAGAATAATTTCGAGGCTGATTCTGTACTTGTGGAGAAGAATACTCCCTGGAAGGAACTTATCACACGTGCGCAACTACCGCAAGCACCTGTGACCAGTGCAGCCGGAGCTTTGAGTTTCAGTAAATCGGTCAAAGAATATATTGGAAAGAAACTGACGCTGGCTTTAGTGCTGAACAGAGATCAGAAAGAAGCAATAAGTGCCAATAATCCGGAAGATCCGGAGGCTACTATTGTTCAGTCTACATTCAATATTCTGAATATGTGTGTGGAAACCAAATGGAAGAACGGACGTGTCACTACTGCTTATGCAAGTTCTTTCGGCTTTACTCCATTGAACATGAAGAATAAGACGAAGTATGAAGAACAGGCTCCGGAAAATATGCCTAAAGATCTTGAATATGGTTCTGTTTCAACGGGAGTGACTGGCATGTGGAACTTGAGCAGTATAAAAAGCGGCGGATTTACTATTAACGGTACGGCTGCTAATAATCCTTGGAAGTATAATTGGCTTGTTTCCGATTATCTGAATCTGGCAGAATGTCCCGAACCGGATTCGGGAGTGAAGGTAAAAGACATTTCTCTGGATCTGGAGTCTTACTCTTATACTTATAATCAGGTGGGTACATATACTGCTACGTTTCTGATGAATAACGCAAATTATTCACATGTGGCGTCCAAGACTTGTGAATTGATAATCAATGTAACAGAATAACTTTAAATACTAATAGATTATGAAGTACATAAAATCGTATATACTTTTCGTTATCATGGGCTTTGCGGTTGCGGGGTGTACTATGGACGACCTGAAAGACGATGTAAACGACCTGAAAGATAGGGTGACGCTTATCGAGCAGCAGGTGAAACTTTTGAATGATAATCTGGCTGTGATCGGCTACATCCTTGATCCTCAGAATAAGACAGTCAGTAAAGTGGAGACTGTTAAAGAGAATGGGGTTGCTGCGAAATATGTCATAACTTTAAGTGATAATACCCAACTGACATTGACTATCGGTAAGGAAGGAACAGTCAACGAACCGGAGATTACGATAGGAGATGATGGGAAATGGTATATCAACGGTATTTCTACCGGCGTAGTAGCCGTAGGAGAGAACGGTAAGAATGGGGAGGGATATCCCGAATTTCGTGTACAGAATGGAAATTGGCAGATACGTTTCGGTGACGGTGAGTGGGCGAATGTTCCCGGTGGAGAGGGGATTGCCGGTGGCAGTTCTTTAGGCGACCAGATCTTTGAATCTGCCAAAGTAGACGGTAGCAACTTTGTTGTGACTCTTAAAGATGGGACTGTGCATACACTTCCTATCGTGGCAACTTTGGTTTGTGCTATTGATAGAACAGGTCTTGCATTTGATGATGAGGACTTCCTGATTATCAATAAAGGAGAAAGAGTGGTGATTCCTGCTAAGATTGAAGGTGAGAATCCGCAGGTTACTTATCCGCAAGGTTGGAGAGCTACTTTGAACAAACTGGATGTTGCCGATGAAAAAGGAAATAATTATCATTTGTTGATCTTTGCTCCGGCTGCTGAGAATAAAACGTTAACGAGAGCCGCGGCGGATAATACTGCCGATGTAACTGTTCAGGTACAGGAAGGCTTGTTCTGGGCAGTTGACAAGATAAAAGTGAAGAATCCGAAAGGACTTGCTTCTAATCTGGATATGTATAATGAAGGACAGGCTGTTATTGTAGGCGGGCTGGAGATTACAAAAGAAAAGTATGGTGAAGCACAAGAGATTACTACTAATGGGGCGATAGCCGGTGGTGTTTATTTCGTGTCTGCAAACGATTTGACATTGACATATAACCAAGGAACCTCAGTTGTGGAAAATCTAATTATTATTCCTAATTCAGATGAGGTTACTTCAATAAACCTGAACATAGATAAGTCTATTTATCTTGGTAATGCCTTGATTTGTAAAAATACAAATATAAAGTATACAGCAACAGCAACTTATCCTGTACGTGTTCAATCTAAGGAAGCTAGTATTATAATCGACCGGTGTACAATAAGCGGCTTATTATTTGGATCGGGTTTTGCTATGCCGGAGGTGAAAGATGAGGCTAGTATTGGCTATTTTGGAATGACTGATACTAATATAAAGGTTGAAAATACTGGAACTAATTTGTACTTGGTTACTAATATGAACTGTAATGAACTTCGATTTGAAAATAATATTGTATATTATTCAGGAGTTCCGGAAGCCACTTCTAACGTGGAGAATTTTAAGGTGTTCCAAGGGCCAAGTTATAGTGTGAATAAACTAACATTAACTTCCAATACCTTTATTGATATTGAATCAGGGTATTCAAATGGGAAAACTTCCGCTATTGTTTATCCTTCGAAAATTGGTGATATCACAGTCAATAAGAACATTTATTATTTTACTTATCGTGAATATCCGGCATTCCTTATAAGAGTGGCATCTGCGGCAGAATCTAAGGTAACAATAGCCGAGAACAATTATGCTTATCTTTTTGAAACCGGATTGAATCTGAATGTTTTCCAAAATAAGATAGGTGATACTTCAGTTGGTTTTACAAGTAATGATGTTGATCTTTATGATACCACTGATCCGGCTACTTTTAACAAATCTACAGGGACATTCATTCCCAAAGAAGGTTACACTCAATATGGTGCACAACGCTAAAACTAAGAATTATGAAAAAGATATTGATACTATTAGTTTGCTTATTGCCTGTCATCACCTTTACCTCCTGTGATGATAAGGATGATATACGTAAAGACATCGACGATCTGAATGCTCGTTTGGATGCTTTGACAGATGATCTCGAAAATTTGAATACGAGCATCAAATCTTTCCAAGATGCAGTGAAAGGACTTGTTCTTGTAACCGGATATACAATGGATGAAAAGGGTAACTATACACTTTCACTGAGTGACGGTACGGAATTGGTTGTTTATGGCGGACAGCCTGCGGGAGATATTCCTACACTTGGCATTAATGAAGCCGGAAATTGGACATATACCCTTGACGGTAGAACCGTTGAATTGAAAGATAAAGAAGGCAATCCTTGTCCTGCTGTTCCCGTAGACGGTTCCGACGGACAAACTCCAACCATCTCGATTGATGCGGACGGTTACTGGTGTTATGCCGTTGGCGGTGGAGAACCTCAACGTATAGAAGGGCGTTACAACATTGCCAATATTGGAGAGATTCCGGGAGGTATATTTGCCGATGTAACGGTGAACGGTAATATCGTGACCTTTGAATTTACAGACGGCTCGAAAACCGAGATCCCTTTATTGGGAGGGTTGGATATGACTTTCTCTCAAGGTGATTCATCGAATATTACTTCTGTAAATGTAGCGAAGGGAGGTTCAGCGGTATTGACGGCAAAACAGACGAATGTAGCCAGAGTGATTATAGATCCCACACCTGTACAGGTAGTCTTGACTGATGACGCTTCCGATAATCTGACGATTAAAACAAAAGGACTGGCTTCCGGCAAATATACTGTTTATTTCCAGATATTCTCTAAGGAAGGATATCGTCTGATTAAATCATTAGAGGTGACGGTTGCTGAATAAGTTGAATTAATAATTAAGCGAAGAAATCATTATGAAATACTATAAATCATTCATATTATTCAGTTTGTTTGCATTGGCTTTTGTGTCATGTAATACAGACGATTTGGAAAGAGACATTGATGCCTTGAAAGATCGTGTGACGAATGTTGAGGCACAGGTACAGCAGTTGAACGATGAGATGAACATTATCCGTGTGCTGTTGGACGGCAACAAGACTATTACCGATTACTCTATCAATGGTGATACTTATACCTTGACCTTAAGCAATGGCGAAACATTGACTTTGACTCCGGGAGTGACCGGAGGCAACTATCCTTCTATTGAGATCGGTGCAAATGGTAATTGGTTTATTGGCGGTACAGATACAGGCTGGCGTGCTCAAGCGGAGAATGGGGAAGATGCTACCATTACTCCCGAATTTAAGATTGCACCCAATCCGGCCGATGGAGATAAAAAGTATTGGTATGTGAGTTATGACAACGGTTCAACCTGGAAAGTATTGGAAAACGGTCTGGCTGAAGGTATAAATACAGGTTCGAATCCTATCAGCAACGCAACTGTTGACGGAGATAATTTTAAAGTTACTTTTGGCGGAAAGGAGTATCTGATTCCTATTGTGAAAGGATTGGAATGTGCAATTAATGTTCCCGAAGGTGTAACAGATGATCTTTGGTTGGTAGCCGGAGGAGGTGCGTCTTCCTTTACTGTGAAAGTAAATTTGGCTGAAGGTGATTTAGTAAGAGTAAAAGCACCTGCTGATTGGAATGCAAAACTGTCGGAATATGTGGCTGGAACAACGGAAGTAACAGTGACTGTGACACCTCCTGCAACTCCGAGCGAGTGTACGATTATTGTAGAAGTGACTCATGGAGTAAATTCAGCAACAGATCAGATAAAGGCAAAAACTTCCAGTGATAGTTACTGGGCTGAATATCAGGCTGGATTTGATATCAGGATCGGTGATGTAGTACTTAATAAATATGATAACCCGAATGGAGTATTGGTAAAAGAAGGTGAATCAATCTCCGAAAGCGGTATTTACTTTATTGCCGAAGGTGCTACGGCTTATTGGACTGGTGCAGTGAGTGACCTGATTCTGATAGGAGAGAAAAAGAATAGTAATTATTCTTCAAAAGTAATGACCAAAGGGATTGTCTCTTTGGAAAATGTGGAGTCGAAAATTGGAATGTTATGTAAGGAGATTACTTTATCTCCTGATGAGTTAACCGCAAATTATTGGTTTAACTTTCCTAGTTCAAGTAAAGATGTAATAGAAAGACTGTATTTAGATCATTGTAAGATTGAGATGATGGCGGACAAGATGTTCTCTTATTTTAATAATGCATCGTCAGGTATATCAAAATTGTTGGTTGAGTCTTGTTATATTGCAGTGCCGGCTCCATCGGCAACTACTAAAGTTATTAATTTCTTGAATTTTAATAATGGGAATTATGGAGATATAATGATTCATAATAATGTTTTCTATTGCTCTACACAGGATCGCTCTGTTCTATTTGTGGCATTACTGAAAGGAACGAATGCAAAGTTCTCTGATAATGTGAGTATTGAAAATAACACGGTTATTAATATTCTAAGTAATCATGGAAATAGCTCCGGCTTTTTTAAAGTAACCGCTGAAGAAGGATGGACGATGAAAAATAATCTATTCTGGTATGATACGGATTGTGCAGCTAGTGGGACTTTCCCAATGTTATCTACTTTAATGATTGGTGCAGCTACTTTCAATGAAACAGACTTTTCTAATAATAGAATATTTACCTCTCTTGAAAATACTCAGATGACTTGGCAGTATTTTAGAACCGCGCCGGTAGGTTTTAAGGATAATGTAATAACCATAGAAAAAGAGACTCCTTTTGAAACGTTGGTTGACATTGAAGGAAAATATACTCTTAAACCGGAATATCAAGGTATAGGTGCAGTTATCGAATAGTTGCTGCAATTAAATTTGATAAAGGCGAAGAATCTATTAATGCTAATATTGGGTTTAACGGATTCTTCGCCTTTATAACATTATTAGACTTTAGAAATATGAAAAACATGAAACTTGATTTACATAGTATAGCGACAACTTGTATGTTGGTTGCTGTCATAGTTTTCACTTCCTGTTCGGACGATGAAGCAATAAATAACCCAACTATTCCCGAGCAACCGGAACAATTAACAGAACTCACTGCGCAATACAATACTAATATCGCGGCTTATCAGGCCATGATGAATGGCAAAGCCGAGATTGTAGACTACACCTCTGACGAGAAGGGTAATTACAAACTTCAATTGAGTAACCGACAGATAGCGGATGTTTATATTCAAACTGCCGACGATAAAGATATTCCCCTTCTTGGAATTGATAAAGAAGGTTACTGGAATTATCAATTGGAAGGTACTTCACGCATTCTGACAGATACGCATGGCAATCCGGCTCCTGCTTTAAACAAGACAGGAAAAGGTATCCTTACTCCTCAAATTGCATTGGGGGAGGACGGCTGTTGGCAAGTTTCTTACAATGGCTATCAGTGGCAACGTTTGAGTGACACTCCGGTTCCGTCATTGGAAGGAAAAACGGCTGTTGATTTCTCTCTTTACCGTTCGGCTGTTTTAGATGAACAGACGAATACAATCACTTTGGAATCCCGTACAAGCGGGAGTGTGCTTAAACTGGATACCCGCAATAACGGCACAGCACAAGCGTGGAAAAAGTTCCTGATGAATAGTGATGACAATGTATTGTTGGATTATTCGTATGCCGGATATAAACATGGAGAAGTGACACCTCCGGAGGCTTTCTCATTAGGATATAAAGTTTTCAATGTGAAAGAACGTATGGAAACCCGTGGCATGACTGCCCGTGAAGCCTTGATAAGCATATTGCCTGTCTCTTATACACATCTGACGCTGCCGACGACTAGTCGTCGGCAGCGTCAGATGTGTATAAGAGACAGGTGATGAAGCATATTCTTTGGATAGTAAAGGAAATAATAAAAGTTCCAGTATCTATATATTCGCAGGCCATTTTGTAGTTAAGGGAGATGGCGCAGGAAGAACAAAGCTGATAATGGATACTCCGAACTTGCCGGATGATATTACTACCATGTATTCGTCGCCGGTAATGATTGATATTAAACATAACTCCGGGTTGTCGAAACTCTGTGATGTCACGGGTAACGCAGCTAAAGGTACTTTTAGCGTGGAAGTATCTGATGCGGCCTCGCTGAGTAAAGGTGACTGGGTATGCCTGTATTTACAGAACAATGACCCGGAACTGGTACGCAACGAGTTGTCTCCCTATGCACCCGAGCCGACAATGGAGAATATTATAAATGTAGGTGTGCAGGTGCAGGACTTCCACCAAATTGTGGCAAAAAGCGGGAATGTAATCACTTTTAAAGAACCTATAATGCACGAAGTTGATTCTCGTTGGGGTTGGGCGATCCACAAATATCCGCATTATGAGGAAGTCGGTATAGAAGACGTGACTTTCGTAGGACATGCCACCGATGATTTTCAGCATCACAGAAACTGGGCGCATGACGGTGCTTATAAACCGATAAAGATGACACGCCTGACAAACTCGTGGATGCGCCGGGTGAACTTTATAAGTGTTAGTGAGGCCAACTCGATTACGTCTTCCGCTAACGTGTCCGCCTACGATATTAAGATAGACGGTAATCGTGGCCATGCCGCCATTCGGTCGCAAGGGTCGTCGCGGGTGTTTATCGGCAAAGTGACCGATCGTACCAACGGACCTCTAATAGATAATAGAGGCGTCATACAGCAGGGGGCAGGACAATATCATGCTTGCGGAGTCTCAAAACCGAGTATGGGTGCTGTCATTTGGCGGGTACATTGGGGATTGGATGCCTGCTTTGAGTCTCATGCCACGCAGCCGCGTGCTACGCTGATTGATAATTGTACGGGTGGATTCATGCAGTCTCGTCAGGGAGGTGATTACAACCAACTTCCCAATCACCTCGATGACCTCACTATTTGGAATATGTATTCGGAAAGATCGCGCACGGCAAGCGGTAATTCGGCTCCTGCCGGTGTATTCGACTGGTGGCGTATCGGCTTTAAAGGTTGGAAGTTCCTTCCGCCCGTTGTTGTCGGTTTTCATGGCGAACCGTTGAATTTTGTGCAGGAGCAAGTAAAACTGGACGAAAGTAATGGAACTCCGGTAGAGCCGCAGTCTCTTTACGAAGCACAGCTGGAGAAACGCCTGGGCTTTGTGCCTGCCTGGTTGAAGGCATTGAAATAAGAGGATACGAGAAATATCAACTAAAAAAAGAGAGGGGCTCGAAGGGCCTCTCTCTTTTGGGGGTAAATTGATCAAAGTCTGATTTTTATATAAATCTGTTGATAAAGGTTAGAAGAATTGTGCAGTATATTACTTTGGTTGTAATGTGACTTTATCGTTTCTCTGTTACAAATGTATGCAATTTACGCTCTCTCTCCTGTGGATAGAATGATTCAGGATTGGTATAAAATCATACAATTCTGTTATTCCGGTATATTTATTTCTCTTTTACAGATTCCAATAATTCAGCTAATTCTTTTACGATGTCAGGATGCTGTTTCGCCACATTCGTTTTCTCCGAAGGATCGGACGATAAATCGTAGAGCTGAGGCTGTTGGTCGTTGCCAAGTTCCATTTTCGTCCAGAACTCAATGGCGGGAGCATCGCTGGGCTCGATATATTTCCACTGCCCTTTTACAATGGCAAGCGTATTATTAAGATTCTGTTGGACGATGTATTCGCGACCGGTATTGTTACTGCCTAAGAACGTGTTCAGGTGTTCCTGGCTGTCGGGGGCTGCACCTTTGCGCAAAGGCTGATTCAGCAGTGAGGCGAGTGAGGCGTATACATCAATCTGTGAGAAAAGAGACTGTTGCTTGCTCGGTTTTACTTTGGCAGGCCAGCGGACAATGAATGGGATACGTGTGCCCGCTTCATAAGCGCTGTATTTCCCTCCCCGGTAGATTCCCATTGGGGTATGACCGTTGAGAAGCTCGTAGGCATGGTCCTGATAGCCGTCGTCGATGACGGGACCGTTGTCGCTGGTAAAGACCAGAATGGTATTGTCGGCGATGTTGAGGCTATCCAACGTGTTCATAATTTCACCGATGGTCCAGTCCAGTTGGAGGATAACGTCACCACGGGTGCCGAGTCCGCTTTTTCCTGCAAAACGCGGGTGGGGGATACGTGGCACGTGTACATCCTGCGTACCCATATACAAGAAGAAAGGTTCTTCTTTATGGGAAGTGATGAACTTCTTCGCTTTATGGGTGATGATGTCGGCTATATCCTCGTCTTTCCAGAGAGCGGACTTGCCGCCTGTCATCCAACCGATGCGGGGGATACCGTTGATAATGGTATTGTTATGCCCTTGGCTGGGTTTTAACGTTACGAGTTCCGGATTTTCTTCTCCGGTGGGCCAGTCGCCTACTTTATGCTCATAGTTGACGGTGATTGGGTCATTAGGATCGAGACCCACTACGCGGCCGTTCTCCACAAACACGCATGGCACACGGTCTACGGTTGCCGGAATGATAAATTCATAATCGAAGCCGATACTTTGTGCATTCGGAGTGATCTGTTTGTTGAAATCTGTCCCTCCTTTCGGTCCCAGTCCCAAATGCCACTTGCCAACGGCACCGGTGGCGTATCCTGCATCTTTCAGCATATCCGCCATAGTGACACAGGCTGTATCAATGATAAGTTCCGAGTTGCCGGGAGCGATACCTGTGTTCTTTTGACGCCAGGGATACATACCCGTGAGGAGCCCGAAACGAGAAGGAGTGCTGGTGGCGGAAGTTGCGTAAGCATTCGTGAATTGCACGCCTTGTCCGGCCAGACGGTCGATATTGGGTGTGCTCACTTTGGTTGCTCCGTAGCAGCTCAAATCACCGATACCAAGATCGTCGGCGAATATGTAAATAATGTTAGGCTTCTGGTCGTTTTGTCCGTTACTCTTTTGAGCGGCATTATTACATCCTGACAACATTGCGATGCCGGGCAATAGCGGAAGTATACGTGATACGTTTCTCATGAAGTTGATTTTTAAGGGATGAATTATTGGAAGCAAAGGTAAATGATTGAAAGGAAAAGAAGGAGCAGGAATGTACAAGTGAAGTACAAAATAGTACACGAAAGGTTTTACTCTGTGATGTGAAGTGTGAAGATTCTACGCTTGTTCTCCTTAATAACCTTGCTTGTTTTTCGAAGTTATCTTGCTGACCTTGTGCCAACGTATTGGCACGACCCTGCCAAGCCTTTGGCACAACTGTGCCAGTGCGTTGGCACAAGCGTGCCAATAGGGTGGCACACTTGTGGCACAAAAGGCCCTGTTTTATGGCTGCAAGAGCGAATCGGCAGTATCTTTAATTCTCCTCCTTCGGGAAGGAGGAGTACCCGTAGGGGGAGGTGGTAGGTGAATACATGAACCGCTTATTATCAACATTGTGTAACTGCCTGCCTACCACCCCGGCTTTCAGCCCTCCCTCTTTTCCGAAAGGAGAGGAATCAGAACTTTAAACTAGATTGAACCATGGAAGCGTAATTTTGTTAGGACAAGGACAAACAGAACTTCCATTAAAAAAACAGAGGTTCTGTTATTTCTAAAAACAGAGCCTCTATTTAGTGTAAACAGAGCCTTCATTTCACTGAAACAGAGCCTTCGTTTTCCCTAAATAGAGCCTCTGTTTGGAGAGAGTGAAAACAAGGATTCCGCTCTTCTTTCGCATCGATAAGAATAATAATTGTCTAATTGTAACAAATATGTATGCAAATAAAGTAAAGAAAATAGCTGCCGTTCATGACCTTTCCGGTATGGGGCGTGTTTCTCTCACAGTCGTTATCCCCATTCTGTCGTCTATGGGTTTTCAAGTTTGCCCCTTGCCGACGGCGGTATTGTCCAATCATACGCAATATCCCGACTTCTCCTTTCTGGACCTGACGGATGAAATGCCCAAGATTATCGCCCAATGGAAAAAGCTGAATGTGCAGTTCGACGCTATTTACACCGGTTATCTGGGTTCTCCGAAACAGATTCAGATTGTTTCCGATTTTATCAATGACTTCCGCCATGAGGACAGCCTGATCGTAGCCGACCCTGTACTGGGAGATAACGGCAGACTATATACCAATTTTGATATGGAAATGGTGAAGGAAATGCGTCACTTGATAAAGAAGGCGGATGTGGTTACACCCAATATGACGGAGCTGTTCTATTTGCTGGATAAACCTTATAAAGCGGACAATACAGATGAAGAACTGAAAGAATATCTTCGTCTCCTGTCCGACAAAGGTCCGCAAGTCGTTATCATCACAAGTGTTCCTGTGCACGATGAACCTCACAAAACCTCGGTTTATGCGTACAACCGTCAGGGAAATCGTTACTGGAAAGTAACCTGTCCGTATCTTCCCGCCCATTATCCCGGCACGGGAGATACTTTCACCAGCGTGATTACCGGTTCGTTGATGCAGGGCGACAGCCTTCCAATGGCTCTAGACCGTGCCACACAGTTTATCCTGCAAGGAATCCGTGCCACTTTCGGCTATGAATATGACAATCGGGAAGGTATCCTGCTGGAGAAAGTGCTCCATAACCTGGATATGCCGATACAAATGGCCAGCTACGAATTAATATAAGAGAAATCAGATGAATGCAAGAGAAATCAAAAGTCTACCGTAACTCTTGTCGGAAGGTCGCCGGACGTCCACTTCGGGCCTTCTTTGACAAGACGGATTGCTTCTTTGTCGGCAGATTCGCATAACCCGTGAACGACAGTGATATTCTGTGGCCTTCCTTCTTTATCTACAAAGAAAGAGAGGACTACTTCTCCTTTCACATCCTTACATGACTCGTCATTCGGACGAATCAGATTTTCTTCCAGATATTTCTTGTATTTGCGCTTACCTATCACCGGTTGCGGCGTCTTGTATTTTTCTTTTGCCTTTAAATTTATTTTTGCCGTAGCACCGGCGACGTTGGACTTCTTCTTTTTGCCATACCCCACTACCACTACTTCACTAAGTGCTTGTTGGTCTTCATTCATGGCTATCAGCATTGTCCGGCTGGTATCTACGGGAATCTCCACCGGTTCGTAACCGATGAACTGTGCTGTCAGTTGCTTGTTGCCTTTTTCTTTTTTCAATATGAACTCACCGTTGAGGTCTGTTACTGTACCAATATTCGTACCGGTATATGCTACACTGGCTCCGATGATAGGTTCTCCTTTTTCATCCGTCACTTTACCTTTTATCAGGTTCAGATTGGGGGTGGCTGCTTTGGCTGCCTTCAATTGATGAACTTCGGAAAGTGAAGTATCCGTATCCGCTACTATTCTTTCCTCTTGTATATCTGTCCGCCCGACGGTTTCCTCAATAACCGGCGTTATTGCTACCGGTGCACTTTGAGTTTTTGGAATAGATTTGCTCTTGGCTACTATATCTTTTTTATCCGTTGGCGTCGCAGTGACTTCGTGAGTGGAATCCTGCTTTATCTTAGTTTCTGCTAAAGAAGAAATTTCTTCTTTCGGACTAATAGGTTCAAATACCGCTGAAGGAATCTCTTCTTTAGCGATGAATACATCATCCGTCATCCTCTTTTTAAGGAACAGGAAATAACAGCTGATACCGATACCGATTACCAGGCAGGCGGCAATGCTCCAAGTGACAGCATACGAATTCTGTTTCTTTGAAAGATTCCTTTTCTTTGTGGCACGAGCCGAGACCTGCATCCGCAGTTGCCCGATTCGTTGTTCATGATTTCCCTCCACTTGACCATATCCGTCCATAGCATCGGCCAGAAAAGGGTCTTTCATCGACTCTTTCTCCAGTCGATGTGCCTCTTTTCCTTTGCGGAGTCCTCGTATGTAGTCTAATAGTTTCATAGGGCCTGTTTCTTGATACAATTTTTTAAGTTTCGCTTTCCGTTTTGGATATAGCTTTTCACATTGTTCAGAGTAAA
>ENA-OWYG01000832-OWYG01000832.1-human-gut-metagenome-genome-assembly--contig:-NODE-832-length-17940-cov-7.423372_pt1 | contig 17940 bp, 15 predicted proteins | sample MGYA00249747_ERZ652080 | MGnify/ENA primary metagenome ERZ652080 (study PRJEB26925, sample SAMN05827071) | human gut metagenome | biome: ENVO:2100002; feature: ENVO:00000062; material: ENVO:00002003...
CTACACTCGACTAGTCGTCGGCAGCGTCAGATGTGTATAAGAGACAGAAATAAGTCCGAAACGGAGATAAGTCCAATGGAAATTAATACTAAAACCAATGGATGAACAGCTTATACAACGGCACACAGAGTAGTCTGAATTTAAAGAATGTAAGAGGCTGAATTTAATAAGCAGTTCAAACGAAATGTAAATTTGGAAACTTATAATACAGAGTGAAACCGTAAATTTCAATCTGATTTCTAAAATTCAAGGTAAACTAAAGTGTCAGGAGATAATTCCGATGAGATAAGAACTTAAATTAAATCTCGCTTATGCGACAAGATTGGAGATATTCCGATGTATGCTTGAGATTTTAAACCGATACAAGGTCAAAAATAAAATCCATTAACGGGAATTGACGGTATACGGTTACTGATATTGATTTGACGAAAAGTTAATATAAGTCGTAAATAAAGCATTGATTAGCAGTAAAGAAAATGTCGTGATGACATAGAAATCTGCAAACAACAGGAGATTATTCCAATGAGAATTTAGGTCTTATAGTTTGATTGTAGTGTACATACTCAGATGTATAAACACAGTTAGTCGAAGCTAAAGTAAAAGGAGTTAATTCCGATGACTATATAGGCTGACAGTCCAAAATTCCAAAGACTTAGTTTAAGGACAGGTACAATTGATTCAGAGGAAAAGTTGATAAGCTTTTAAGCAATCTTTGTACTGATTGATATTATGAATTTTAACGGTCAAAAGACTTTTATATTCAAATTTAAGAACGGAGATAAGTCCAATGTAATACAAAGTTATTATTGTCAAGGACATAATATCCGATATTGGAGATGAGTCCAAAGGGCATATTATTTAATTTAAAATAACAACATACCCCTTTAAAAATTGCTATTTATAAATCAACCGATTACGGAGGTGACTGCAACAGCAGTCACCTCTGTTTTGCGTGTTATACAATGTATTATCACGAGAAATAGGGGAATTGCGTTTTTGATAAAATACACATAAAAACAGGGGACAGAAAAATCTGTCCCCTTAAATTTAGGTGCAACTATTATATGTCGATTCCAATTACTCAACGCCGAGAATCTCTTTGCTTGCAACAACAAGCTTTTCACAGATTTCTGAAGCATTATCTTTATCCTTACCAACTGAAGTAATATAGAGCTTAATCTTTGGCTCAGTTCCGCTTGGACGGATAATAACAGCGTTGTCATCCGCAAGGTGAAGAGCAATAACATTTGACTTAGGAAGGTCAATGTTGGTAACGCTGCCTGTTGCAACATCTGTTTCTTTCCTGAGAAAATAGTCGGAAACCTTAACAACATCGTAGCCTGCAATGCTCTTTGGTGTGTTATCTCTTACAGCTGTCATAATATCAGACATCTTTTGCATACCGGCGGCACCGTCAAACTCGAATGAGTATGTCTGATTGAGGTAGTAACCAAATTCTTCATAAAGACCGTCTATAACCTCAGCAAGTGACTTGCCCTGTTTCTTATAGTAAGCTGCCATTTCACAAACGAGCATTGATGCAACAACAGCATCCTTATCTCTTACATATGTGCCTGAAAGATAGCCGTAGCTTTCCTCAAAACCAAAGAGATATCTGTTTTCTTCATGCTTTTTCTCGAGGTTGAGAATAACTTCACCGATATACTTAAAGCCTGTAAGAACATTCTTGAGTTCACAGCCGTATTTTTCGCAAAGCTTGTTGATGAGTTTTGTAGTAACTATAGTTTTTACTACAACAGGCTTTTCAGGAAGCTTACCGCTTGCCTTTTTACAAGAGAGAATGTAATTTGTGAGCATTACACCGTCCTCGTTACCTGAAATGAGTCTGTAACTGCCGTCATAATCCTTAACGGCAATACCTACACGGTCAGCGTCAGGATCGGTTGCAAGGAGAAGGTCAGGCTGTTCTTTTTCACAAAGCTCAAGACCTTTTGCAAGTGCCTCTTTGATCTCAGGGTTCGGATAAGGACATGTTGTAAAGTTGCCGTCAGGAAGTTCCTGCTCGGGGACAACAACTACATCATTAACACCAATCTTGCCGAGAACCTTTCTTACAAGCTTATTACCTGTACCGTTAAGCGGTGTATAAACAACTTTAAGGTCTGCACCCTTGCAAACGCCGGGGTTAACCTGCTGTTCCATAACTTTTTCAAGATATGTGTCATAAACGCTCTCGTCAACATATTCAATCATACCGCTCTTAACTGCCTCGTCAAAATCGGCAATTTTAACATCCTTGAACATATCAAGCTTTGAAATCTCGTCATATACAGTGTTTGCGGCAACATCAGTCATCTGGCAACCGTCCTCACCATATGCCTTATAGCCGTTGTATGCTGCAGGGTTGTGGCTGGCTGTAACCATAATACCTGCCTGACATTTAAAGTAACGAACGAGGTAAGAGAGAACGGGAGTAGGCTGAAGTTCTGATGTGATGTAAACTTTAATGCCGTTTGCCGCAAGAACTCTTGCCGCCTCATTCATAAATAAATCTGCTTTAATTCTGCTGTCGTGAGAGATTGCAACAGAACCATTGCCGTACTTTTTAAGCACATAGTTAGCAAGTCCCTGTGTAGCCTGACGAACAACATAAATATTCATTCTGTTAGTACCTGCGCCGATAATGCCTCTGAGGCCTGCAGTACCGAATTTTAAAGCTGTGTAGAAACGATCATAAATTTCATCTTCGTTGTTTTTTATACTTTCAAGCTCTGCCGTAAGGTCTTTATCCTCAACTGCGTTTTCAAGCCATTCGTTATAAGTCTGCTTAATATCCATGATTATGCCCCCAACTTAAAATTTTCACAAAAATGCGACCAAATTCTGTGACAAGCCCTTCTTGCCTATCATAATTCACTATACCATAATTCACAAAAAAAAACAAGTTTTTTATTTGTACATTTTCAAGAATATGTGCTGAAAAACAAAAAAATATCACGCAGAAATCATAATTTTTATCCCTGCGTGATATTTATGTCTGAAATCTGTAAAATATTATTTATTTTACAAGTTTATACGAAACTTCGTTTTCGCTCAAAGAGTAACCGTTCTGCTGTGCCTCAAGAAGAATCTGCTGAAGATTATCCCACTCTGAGTCCTTCGGAATGTAGATATATTTCGGAATTTTTTTGCTGTTTACCGAATAATATGTGCGAAGTCTTGCAAGACTGTTCTGATTTTCACCCGTAACATATGCCGAAAGCGTTCCGTAAGGAAAATCCTCCGCCGCAAGATAAGTCCATGTTTTTTGCGTAAGGAACAGTATGTTTCCTTTTTCAAGATTCTGATACTGACTGATATCGGCATAAATCTGCTCATAGGTTTGTGCGTTATTCGGTGTTGTTTTTATACCCTTTGCAGGACCGTTCTGAATTGTCTGTGTCAGCTGTTTCGGTTCACTGTCCCAGAAACAATGTTCTGCCTTGACGGTAATCTGAAAACAAGCCTGCAGAATAATCAGAAACGCAGTCATCATGAATGCTAAATATTTACACGGAACAGCGTAGTCAAGATTATCGGGATTTGCTTTCATTTCTTTAATCAGATTCCCGATGAATACAAAGCTTGCAATATTTGATGCGGTGCAAGCCATTGCAGTTACATAAAAATACTGATTTGAAGAGAAACACAATGCAACAGAATAAAAAATTCCGAGAACAAAGAGTGACGCAAACAGTTCTCTTTGCTTATTTTCAGAAAGAACATACGCTGTGATGCCCATGAAAATCATCGGGAACATAATCGCATTGTAGTAAACGCTTGTCATTGTCGGCATAAACATTACAAGCGACAAAATAACGATTGCACTTGTAAGAATAAGATAAACCGAACGGTGTTGTTTTCTCTTTCTGTCAAGCAACATAACAATTGCGGTAGCACCGTATGCCATAAGTACATATTTAAAATGAGTGTGACATTCTACGATTGTTTTAAAGTAGTAATTCATCTTTGCCATAAAGCCCATTTGCGGATGGTCGGGATCGGCAAGAAGATAGGGGAGATTTGAGAAAATCTCATTAATACTTACTCTTGAAAGTACAAATACAAGGAAAATAGCCGCAAGTATTCCTGCTCCCAAGGTAAACCACAGAAAAGTCTTAATCGAGAAAAGTTCAGAATTGAATACATTTTTATTAAGGGCAGTTTTCTTAATTACATAGTGAACTCCTACTGCAATAATATATATTACATAAACTGCCGCAAGGTACGGGCAGCAGAGAACTGCGCCTGCAAATGCAAGTCCGCTGATTATGAGCGGTAATTTCTTTGAATAATCGGCTGTTGCCATTAAAACACCCGTGAGCGCAATTAGGTCAAGACCCATTGTGTTATAACTCAATGCCATAATGTCAAATGGTGTAAAGAGGAAATAAAGCACACAACCGAATACTGTGAAATAGCCGTACTTTTTAAGTCTTGAATAGATAAAGCACACAATAACAGCGTGACAGATTACATAGAAAACTCTTGCCGCAAAGATTATTCCGACAGTAGATTGCGTAATTATTGTGTAGAGCCATACGAACGGCAAAAGTAGAAATCCTGAAAGCTGTGTGAGGTGCCATTCGTCACCGAGTAACGAATCACCGAGAGTTAATCGGTGCGGAATTGTAAGATAAAACGATTCGTCGTTACCGCCAAAACCGTAATAGCATTTCCAAAGTGAAAATCCAATAGCAAAAGCCATAAGCACAGCAAAAATTATGTGCTGCCACTTTCCTTTATCAGGCTTTGAACGCAAATCCTTTATTATGTTCGCAAGCGATTTAAAACCGTCAATAAGCAGTTTTGCAACAAGATTCATAATAAATGATGCGGCGGCGGAAAGCACAAAAACTATCGGAACCGTAACAAAGTAATACGGAAGTCTGTCAGGCATTAATATTACTTTTTCGCAGAGTACGGGGTAAACAATGCTGTCAAAAATAAAGGAAATAAGGTAAATTCCAAGTGCAAGGTCAGAAACTTTCCAAAGTGCAATTTTAGCGGCTTTCGGGAAGTTATCGGTCTTGATTCTCTTAATCAAGAGAAAAAGCAGTACAGATAAAACAAACGGTTCAAATCCGTACCAATAAATGTATGTACCCGACTTGAATGTTGTGCCGTAGCTTCTGAAATAATTGAATGTGCTGAATATGAAAAGTGAAAAAACAAAGAGTACAAGCATTGTTCTTGTTTTCATTTTCAATCCGTATTCTCTTATGTAACAACCCACAAAGTAGTATGCAACGGGGTAGAATCCCTGCCACCAGCTTGGGACAAGTTTCTGAAACTCATCAGATGAAGTCGGATTAGTCCACCAATCAAGTGAACCAAAATTGAAAATATTAAATAACGAGGGGATGATTGTCAGAAAAACAGCTGTTACAAGGAGTACCTGCTTTTGCTTTTTGTTTTTAAGTTTTCCGTAAGCAAGATTAAGGAACGGTGTAAGCAGAAACAACCCTATGTACATTTCAATGTACCAGGAGTAGTTTGAACCGGTAAAATCAAGCGTTCCGAGTATGAAAGATTTCAAGTCAAAAACATCACCTTGTGCAATGTTTTTGTAAATCATACACGCAAGTGTTGAGATTACAAAAACAACAAGTGTTTTCGTAATTCCCGAATAGTACTTTTTACTCAGTTCTTTTTTACTCATCAAATAACCTGTCAGCAACATGAACAAGGGAACGCAAACGGAAAACAGGGTTCTCATTACAACAGCAACATACATCGGTGTCCCTTCGATTGTTTGACTGTAAAATCCGTTGTGTAGGAAAAAATGAACCGATAAAACGGTAAAGACTGCGATTATTCGCAAAATGTCCAGCGAGGTATCCCTCTTTTTCAGCTTTTCATAATCCATAATTTTTACCTTTCAAGCTTGAAATTTGCAAATCATTGCACATATAGTAATAATAGCATAATTTAGGCAGCATTACAATAAATTGCAAACGAAAATATTGATTTTTAATGAAAAAGTTTGTAATGTTGTAACATTGATTTTATGACAAAAAACAAGTGACAGTTTCGGCTGTCACTTGAAAACTTTATTAAAATTAAATTATGCCTGTTTTTCTGTTTGTTGTTTAGGCTTTCTGAATGAATCAAGAAAAGCTTTTGCGGTATCCATACCGTCAACCGTAAGCAGAATAAACAGAGGCGTCATACCAAACAGGTATCTTGACCTTGTTTCCCATAAATTCAAATCTCGACTTCGTTTTAATCTTCTTGCAGCTTTAAATTCCTGTCAGGACTTTGGTGATTCTATTACTGTTCATCGTCATCAAGCACTTTTTCAACAATAAATCGTGGTCTGCGCTTTGTTTCCATATAAATCTTTCCGATGTATTCGCCTATAACACCGATTGCAAGGAGCTGGAGTCCTCCGATTGCCCAAATTGAACATAAAAGGCTTGACCAACCGCTTACGGTCCAACCGCAGAAAAAGCTGATGAGTGAGTAGATAATCATAATAAAGCTGATACCGAACACGATTGCACCGAGCCATGTGATTATTCTGATTGGCTGAATGCTGAGAGATGTAATACCCTCCCACGCAAGTGCAAGCATTTTCTTTAACGGATATTTACTTTCACCTGCAAGTCTTTCGGAACGCTCATATGTAACAATATCAGACTTAAAGCCGATCATCGGAACCATACCGCGAAGGAAGATGTTTGTTTCCTTATATAATGAAAAAGCGTTGAGTGCTCTCTTGCTCATAAGTCTGAAATCAGCGTGGTTAAAAATAACCTTAGCGCCCATATGATTAAGAATTTTGTAGAATCCTTCTGCTGTAAATCTCTTGAAGAATGTGTCTGTTTCTCTTTTAGAACGAACACCGTATACAACATCGCAACCGTCCTCGTACTTTGCCACCATTTCATCAAAGGTGTTGATATCGTCCTGAAGGTCTGCGTCAATTGAAATAACAGCATCAGCCTTATCTTTGAGAGTCATAAGACCGCAGAGAAGTGCATTCTGGTGACCTCTGTTTCTTGAAAGCTTGATGCCCTGGAAAATAGGATTTTCTGTATGGAGTTCTGAAATAATCTCCCATGTCCTGTCCTTTGAGCCGTCATCAATAAACACAATACGGCTGTCGGCAGAAATTTTGCCCTCTGCCATCATCGTGCTGTATTTGTTTAGCAGTTTTTCCGCCGAATCCCTCAGAACTTCTTCTTCGTTATAACAGGGAATAGCCAAATATAACTTAGTCATATAAATTATCCTCCCGAAAAATTGTCACTCAGGTGACTTGTCGCAAGACAGGCACAAAATCTGTCTTTTATCCAAGTATAATTATAAAACCTCATAATTTAAAAGTCAACAAACTTACATGCTTTGTTACAAAATATTGTTATTTTATCGAAATAGAGAGGTGAAAGCAGTGTATTTATGAACAAATTTACAGATTTTTGTAACGAAACGGTAAAAAGAATTAAATGCTTTTGTAATAAAATCTTTTATTTTTTTAAAATTGCGAAAATCCACTTGTAAACAAAAAACAATTGTATTATAATGGTAGAAGTTAATAACCTATGGAGGTAGATTATAATGTCACAGACACAGAAATCAATTGCAGTATTAACAAGCGGCGGCGATGCTCCCGGTATGAATGCGGCTGTCAGAGCTGTAGTTCGTGCCGGTATAAATAAAGGAATGAAGGTTTACGGTGTTTACCGTGGATATAATGGTTTGCTCAACGGTGATGTTGAGGAAATGAACCTCAGAAGTGTATCTGATATCATCGGTAACGGCGGCACAATGCTTTACACAGCAAGAAGCGAAGAGTACGCTACTCCTGCCGGTATTCAGAGAGCTGCCGATTTTTGCAGAAGCATCGGTGTAAGCGGTGTTGTTGTAATCGGCGGTGACGGTTCATTCAGAGGTGCTCGTTGCCTTACAAACGCCGGTATTAACTGTATCGGTGTTCCCGGCACAATTGATAACGATATTGCCTGCTCCGAATACACGGTTGGTTTTGATACAGCCATGAACACAGCTATTCAGATGGTTGACCGTATCCGTGATACAGCACAGTCACACGACCGTTGTTCTGTAGTTGAGGTTATGGGCAGACGCTGCGGTGATATTGCTCTCCAGACAGGTATCGCAACAGGTGCTACAGCTATCCTCGTTCCTGAGGTTCAGTACAATATCGAAAGAGATGTAATCGCAAGAATCATCAACACTCAGAAAACAGGTAAAAAACACTTTATCGTTGTTGTTGCCGAGGGTGTCGGCGGTGTAAGAGATCTTGCAAAGTATGTAGAACAGCGTCTTGGTATCGAGGCAAGAGCTACAGTCCTCGGTCATGTACAGCGTGGCGGTTCTCCGACACTTCGTGACAGAGTTGTTGCAAGCCAGATGGGCTTTAAGGCTGTTGAACTTCTTGAGCAGAATATCGGTAACAGAGTTGTTGCAATGCAGGGCGGCAAGATTGTTGATCTTGATATCAACGAAGCACTTGATATGCCTCGTGTGTTTGATGAAGAGCTTTACAAGATTGCTATGACAATTTCTATCTGATTTAAATATAACTCGATTATTTCAGGGCGGACATTGTTCGCCCTTTATTTTCTTTTAGGGTTACGCTACACAGAATTTTCTTGAAAGGAATAATTCATAATGCTTGAACAATCTCAAAAGCTGACTGACGGCTTAATTATATATTCCGTTCTTGTTTCAGACTATGAAAAACTTGATTTTAAGAATGATGCACTTGCGGGTGTCCGTGCAAACTATTTTAATTCAGGCTGCAAAGAGCAAAAAGAAATTACCGAAATCGAACTTCACGGTATGGATTACAAGATGTCTTGTCTGCTGACGAAGAATGAACCGTTTTCGTGGAAGGTAACAAGGGATAATCTTCCTTATCAGTCCGTAAAAAGGGCAACAGGCGGAGTTTATTCTGTTATAACTTACAATGACAGGGGAATTGTATTCAAAAGACAATTTTTTGACCGTAATCATACATGGTTACGCACGGAATATTTTAACAGAAGCATTGCCGATAAGCTTATCACGAGAATATATCCACGCAAAGTCAGCGGAATTATAACTCTTGTCACCGAAGATATTGACGATAACGGGATTGTTTCCGTAAAAACTCTTTTCCCGTCTGATAAGCAGTCAAACGAAAATTCAAGGGTTTTGATATATTCAAATGTGGGTATGCTCTGGTATGATGCAAGTTTTTTACCGTCAGATATGCCGTTTACGGAGAAAAAATCCTACGGCAACAGCGGATTTGTGTTTAACGGTGATTTGTTCAAAAATGATTTTGTTCCAGAAAATGCTTATAATCTCGAAGATTGCGCTTATCTTACGGATGAAGATATTCCAAATGTTTCCGACACGCCTGAACCCGTGAGTAAGAAAGATTATTCGGCATACGATATTATCGAGAAAATTCTTGTTGAGGCTCACAAAACAAATAAGGATTTGTTCGGTGAAATTATAAATCATACTGCCGAAGAAGATTTTGAACCAGCGGAAGTTAAAATTGTAACAGGCGAGAAAGACGAACAGCTTTCGGATGATGAGGTTGAAGAAAATTCTCAAATTTCAGAACATGAAATTGCAGATGATACAGACGCTGTCGCAGAAACAGCAGATGAACAGACAGAAGCTTCCGAAAGTGTTGTAACTGTTGACAGCTCCGGTGAAGCTTCCGAAGATGAAGAAACTGATTTTGAAAATGTTGAAGCAAATATCGGCACACATTGCCAAATAGATGATGTGCCGACAGAAGAATCCGATGAAGAGAATCCTGAAATTGTAAATGAAGAAGAACCCCATTGTGACGTGGTGATTCTTACTAAATCGGGAAGATATACCTATTTCGGTAATCTTGATGAAAATAATTGCAGAACAGGCAGAGGCAGAACGGTTTCTCCTGACGGTATGACCTCATATGACGGTGAATACCTTGATGACAGGCGCAACGGATTTGGCGTTTGCTATTATAACAACGGCAGTATAAATTATGTTGGAAACTGGACCGATAATTCACGCAACGGCGGCGGTGTCGGTTACAGGCTGAGTGACGGTACAATGCATGCGGGTAAGTGGGATAATAATACTCCTGACGGCTATGGTGCAAGATTTGACAGAAACGGAAATCTTATTGATGTGAGCAATTATGAAAACGGTGTTCGCACAGGTAAGAGCGTTTCTTTTGATGAAAACGGCAATATAGTGGTTTCTGTTTATGAGAACGGAGAGAAGATTTCCGAATTTCTTGTTGATGCAGAGGTGTAGATATGAATATCACTGAAGAAAAGTTGCTTGAATATCTTTCAAAGGCTCTTGTGTGTGTAGCTGTAATTGTTATCGGATATATAATTACCAGGTTGATTATAGGGATTCTCCGAAAAATCCTTAATAAATCACGAATGGACGGTACAGCCGAAGGCTTTGTATTGTCCGTTCTCAAGGTGATTTTCTATTTCATTGTTGCAGTAACTGCACTCGGGACAATCGGTGTGAATGTTGCGTCGCTTATTACAGCACTCGGTGCGGCAGCTCTTACGGCAGGTCTTGCATTACAGGATTTGCTGAAAAATGTTGTCAGCGGACTTGTAATTTTGATAAACAAACCGTTTGTGTCGGGTAATATTCTTGATTTTGAGGGAGTAAAAGGAACGGTTGAGGAAATCAATATCTTCTCAACAACCGTGCATACACTTGACAATAAGCTTGTGACAATTCCTAATTCAAGACTTACATCAAACAATGTTGTAAACTGCACAATGGTTGAGCAGAGAAGGGTTGACTGTACTTTCTCGGTAAGCTATGATGATGATATCGACAAGGTGCGTGAGATTATTCTCAACCTTATGGCAACAAATGAGATGATTTTAAAAGATCCCGAACCTACTGTGAGAGTCGGTGAACATCTTGACAGCGGAGTGCAGATTAAGGTTTTTGCATGGGCAACTCCTGATGATTACTACGAGGTTTATTTTTTCCTGCAAGAAAATGTCAAGAAAGAGTTTGATAAAAACGGTATCACAATTCCGTACCCTCATCTTGTTATTGCCAAAGATTAAAATTATTAAATTCCAAATTAAATATTACGAAAAATTCCGTAAATAATAATGGTGCTGTTGATTCAGTACCATTTTATTTTTTATAAGGATTGATTAGTTTGAAAAAAATTTTAGGTCTGTTTGCCGTAGCTTTAATTTCAGTATGTTTTATCACTGGTTGCGGCAATGATAAAAACGACAGTATGACTGACACAACAAGTCAGACTTCACAAACATCAAATACGCAGGAAACTTCAAAAAGTATGACTGAAAACGGAGAAGTTTCAGATTCGGATGGTTTCATCGGTAACGAAGAAAATGAAACAGGAAATTCGGGTTCGGATATGATGGATGATATTGAAGACGATATTATGGGTGACGGAGATAATAATGATTCTGATACTGTCACCAATCCCTCAGATACTGTTTTATAAAAAACGAGAGCAGCAGGACAAAATTGCCTGCTGCTCTCGTTTTTAATACGAAATATGTTATTGGTTCGGGTTCAGACAAAAATCATACTGCTTTGTCAAGGTCAATTTTTAATTGGCGAATAATTTTCTTTTCAAGCCTTGATATGTAGGACTGCGAAATTCCAAGCTTGTCGGCAACCTGCTTTTGCGTGTGTTCCTTTCGTCCGTTAAGCCCGAAGCGTAACTCCATAATAAGACATTCTCGGTCACGAAGCTTTGAAACTGCCTGCAAAACAAGACTTTTTTCAAGCTCGCATTCAATATTTCTGTTTACCGTGTCAGGATCGCTTCCGAGAACATCGCATAAGAGCAGTTCATTGCCGTCCCAGTCCGTGTTCAGCGGTTCGTCAATCGACACTTCATTTTTCAGTTGCGACGATTTTCGTAAAAACATCAGAATTTCGTTTTCAATACATCTTGATGCGTAGGTTGCAAGCTTAATATTCTTTTCGGGAGAAAAGGTGTTCACCGCCTTGATAAGCCCGATTGTGCCTATTGAAATCAAATCCTCCGCACTTGCATTCGGGGTTTCAAACTTTTTTGCAATATATACCACAAGTCTTAAATTGTGGACAATAAGCGGTTCTCTTGCCTTACTGTCTCCTTTTGCAATATTCTCCATAATATGCTGTTCTTCTTCTCGTGTAAGCGGTGGGGGAAGAGTTTCACTGCCGTTAATGTAGAATATTTCATTTTCAATAACGAGTGCAAATCGGATTTTCTGAATAACCTTCATTAAAAACATAACATTGCTCCTATTCTGATATTTTTACAAGTTCGTACGGTATGATTGCCTTAACATCTCCTTTCAATACATCATTACATATGCCTATATAAATGCTTTTGCAGATTTCCTTGCCGTCAATTTTAACCTTATCGGGAGGAAATCCTTTTACAATTCCGTTTCCGCCAAGGCTTTCAAACGGAATAATCCTTGTTTTGGTTTCATCGGGAACATAGTTATCAAAAATATTTTGTTCTGCAATAATGACATAATTTCCCGAAAACGGTTCAACAAGGTTGCAACCCGTATCAATCTTTGCAGGGAAAAAATAGCTTTGTTCGTTAACCTTGATTTCAACTTTGCAAACTCCCGATCCGTTGCCCCCCTTCGTCAATATTTTCGTCAATTTGAGAATATAATAACAGACAAGAGTTAAAATAATCAGGAGGACGGGCGAAATGTTAAAATACACTGTGTCGTTGTATACTTCCATACCTTTCGGTTTGAAAGCGTTGTACAGAAACATCATAATTCCGCAGAATGAAAATGAGAGAGAAAGAAACACGGATATTCGTTTGATAAAACACTTAAACGGACACTTGCCGAATGCACATAACACAATTCCGGCGGCACATAAAACATCGATAGGTATATTCAAAAAGAAAGGCAGTGGAGGGAAAAGTGCAATAAGACTTTGCACTCCCCCCAGAAGCGACGCAAGCAACATTTTTTTAAACGAAGTGTTGATACAAAGCGCCTTTTTGGTGCATAAAATAAGTATAAAGTCAATGAAAACATTTACGGTAATCAGTACATCTATGTAAACAGATTTCATTTTATTCCCCCTGCGGAATGCTGTTCTAATAACATTTCCATTAAATTTATTACCTTTGCTTATTATCTCACAAGCGGAAAATAATAATTGTCAAAATATGGTCAGGAGGTAAATTATTGATTGCAGGATTAATTATCGGATTGTTTATAGGCGGATTTGTCGGCGTAAGTGTAATGTGCCTTTTATATTACACAAGGGACTGACAAAAGAAAAGCGTGCAGTTTAATTCAGACTGCACGCTTATTGCATATTTTGCTGTATTTTGATTATGATTTAAGGTTTCTTGTGCCGAGGAAAAGGACTGCCAGCATTCCCGAACCTACATGAGTACCGATTACAGGACCGATATCCGTCATGACAACTTCCTTGCACTTACCCTTGATTGCCTTTTTAAGTTCTTCGGCGCCTTCCGGATTATCCGCATGGGCAACCATAACAACGCTGTCTTTGAGATTTTCGGCATCTCTTTCAAGGTGTTTTACAAGAGCCGGAACAACATTGCTCTTACCTCTGATTTTTGCAACATTGATAAGATGGCCTTCATCGTCAACACTGATGAGAGGTTTAATTTGCAAAGCTTTGCCGAATGTTGCGGAAACAGCGGAAATTCTACCGCCTCTCTTGAGTTGATCAAGGTCTTCAACAACAAACCAATGACATACTTTTATACGGGTGTCTTCAATGTATTCTTTTAGTTCGTCAATTGTAGCGCCTTCGCTGTATTTTTTGCCTGCAAGGTAGATGAGAAGCCCAAGTCCTGCCGAATCGCAAAGAGAATCAATTGCAATAATCTTTCTGTCCGGATAAACTTCCTTTAAATCCTTAACAGCCATCATACAGGTGTTGTATGTTCCGCTCAAGCCTGTTGAAATGCCTGTGTAAATGATATCTTTGCCGGCTTTAAGATAGTTTTCAAAGCTTTTGTAAAAGCTGTCATAGTTAATCTGTGTTGTCTTTGAATCAATACCCTCTTTAAGCTTACTGTAGAATTCCGAGAGGCTCATCATTCTGCAATCCGGATAATGAAGATAGGACTTGTCCTCCATATGAAATTCCATCGGAAGAACTTCAACGCCGATTTCGTTAACAAGTTCCTGTGTAAGGTCGCAGGAGGCATCTGTCATAAATACATAATTCATAATTATCGCTCCTTTTTTGCGAAAATATTGTGATTCAATTTTAACAAATTATGATATAAATGTCAATGAATATAATGACCGTTCCTTTTCATATATATGTATATCAAAAACAGATTTCGGAGTGGTTATATGAATTGCAGATTTACCGATTTAAGACATAAGGAAGTCATAAGCGCCTGTGACGGAACAAGAATAGGATTTATCGACGATGTTATTGTGGATACCAAATGCGCAACTGTTGTGTCAATTGTTATTTTCGGCAGACCGGGATTTTTTAGTTTGGTGGGAAAATGTCAGGACTACATAATTCCGTGGGAGAAAATTGACCTCATAGGAGAGGATACGGTAATCATCAGCTGTCAGACTCCAAAGCCAGTAAAAAAGCCGAAAAAACCCCGTTTTGGGGCTAAATTTTGAATTTTTTCAAATTTTCGCATTAAGGCAAAATGGCCTAAGAAATATTCGCTAAATTATGCATAATGCACAAATCATTATTTTTTTAAGAAATTAAAACCACATAAGTAACATTTCGGTTACAATTGTTACAATTTATCTTTCCCTGTCAAACTTGCAATTTTCAAAAGTTTGTGCTTTAATACAATTGCAATTGTGTGTTTGATAAAATTTTACGACTAAAGGACTTGGCACATTTTTAAACAGATAACTACATCTTGTATATACGCTTGCTTTTGATGGCAGTTATAGTAGTTACCTTAATGTGCAAAAATCACAGGGAGGATAAATTTTTGAGAGCGACAAACTATAAACACTACGGATGTGACAAAAATTCGGAGAGTTCAAAGAGAACTCGCAAACCCGAAAAGAAGTCAAAACGCAAAGGCTTTAAGGCATTATCCTATGCTATTGCGGTATCTCTGGCGGCAGCTGCTCTTGTTGTTCCGACAACAACTCTTGCACCGGATGTAGATGCTTTTGAAGACAGCCGTGCTGCTTCGCTTGCAGTTGGTAACATCAATGATTTTTCACTCGTTATTACAGATAACTGCGTTGAAGAAACTACTGCCCCCGTAACCCAAGAGATTACAACATCCGCAGCGACTACACAGAAAACAACTGAAAAGGAAACTAAATCTGCAAAAACTGCGAAGAAGAAAGCCGAAAGTTCACAGGCTTCCAAAAAGGCTGAAAGTTTAAAGTCAGAGCCTTCGGAGTCAGAAACTTCACAGAGCTATACAAGCTATGTTGACAGTTCATCGGACAACAGCAGTTCCGCATCTAATTCATCGGATTACGGCTATACAGACAGTACATCAAACTATCAGAGTGGCTACCTTGTAAGTATAGCTAATCCGGATCCGTCCTACAGTCCTTCTCCTGTTTCTCTTTCAAGCTATGACAGAGAGAAACTCGAAAGACTTGTAATGGGCGAAGGTGGTTCAATGGGTTACACAGGCTGTGCCCTTATCGCACAGTCAATCCGTGACGCAATGAACCGTTCAAACACAACATCAATTGACAGAATTATTTCGGAATATCAGTATTACGGTTCGACTGATTATGCACCGAATCAGGATGTAAAAGATGCTGTTTCCTTTATCTTCGATCAGAACGGCTCGGCAGTTCAGCACAGAGTTCTTTGTTTCTATGTCGGTTCAAGCAGCTGGCATGAATCACAGAATTACATCACAACCATCGGTAATGTAAGATTCTTTGATTTGTGGTATTGATCGGAGTTTCCGAATACAATTTAATATTTAAGAAAATATCAGGTGTTTTTGAAAAAACTTTTTCGAAAACACTTGATTTTTTTTACTTTTATGGTATAATATACAGGCAATTCGCACGCTGGTGCTTGTCAACAGGGTGGCAGATTCATAGAATTTGCTTATTGCGTTGATAAAAACAAAGGCACAGCGGAGGTTTTAACCTAAGGAGGATTTTTATTATGGCAGTAGTTTCAATGAAACAGCTTCTTGAAGCAGGTGTTCACTTTGGTCACCAGACAAGAAGATGGAACCCTAAGATGGCTGAGTACATTTTTACTGAGCGTAACGGTATCTACATTATCGACCTTCAGAAGAGTGTAAAGAAGCTTGAAGAAGCTTACAACTTTGTTCGTGAGCTTTCAGCAGAAGGCAAGAGCGTTCTCTTTGTAGGTACAAAGAAGCAGGCTCAGGATTCTGTTAAGGAAGAGGCAGAGCGTGCAGGCGCTTACTATGTAAACGCAAGATGGCTCGGCGGTATGCTCACAAACTTTGCAACAATCAGAAGAAGAATTGCTCGTTTAAAGCAGCTCCGTGCTATGCAGGAAGACGGCACATTTGATCTTCTTCCTAAGAAGGAAGTTATTAAGCTCAACCTCGAAATTGAGAAGCTTGAGAAGTTCATGGGCGGTATCAAGGATATGACAGAGATGCCCGGCGCACTTTTCATTGTTGATCCAAGAAAAGAAAGAATTGCCGTTTCAGAGGCAAAGAAGCTCAATATCCCGATCGTTGCTATCGTAGATACAAACTGCGATCCTGATGAGATTGACTATGTAATCCCGGGTAACGATGACGCTATTCGTGCAGTAAAGCTTATTGCAGGCGCAATGGCTAACGCTGTTATCGAAGGCAGAGAGGGCCGCATGGGCGCTGCAGCTGTTGAGGAAGAGACAGCTGAATAATCATTTGTGATTATAACCCCGTTTTATATAAATTTATTTGAAAGGATGTTTTCAAAATGGCAGCATTTACAGCTCAGGATGTAAAGACATTAAGAGAAAAAACAGGCTGCGGCATGATGGATTGCAAAAAGGCACTCACAAATGCCGACGGTGATATGGATAAAGCAGTTGACTTTTTAAGAGAACAGGGACTTGCTAAGCAGGCTAAGAAGGCAGGCAGAATAGCAGCAGAAGGCGTTGCGTACGCTTGCACAAACGATGACCTCTCAGTAGGTGTTGTTGTAGAAGTTAACGCTGAAACAGACTTTGTTGCTAAGAACGATTCATTTATGGATTTTGTTAAGGCTTGTGCTAACACAATTATCGAGCAGAACCCTGCTGATGTTGAGGCTCTCCTCACACTCAAGGCAACAGGTTCAGAGCAGACAATCGCTGAAATGCTTCAGGAAAAGGTTCTCACAATTGGCGAGAATATCCAGATTCGTCGTTTTGAGCGTATGGAAGGTGCTTGTGTTGCTTATGTACACGCAGGCGGTAAGATTGGCGTTCTCGTTAACTTTGATACAGACCTCGCTGCAAAGCCGGAGTTTGTTGCATACGGCAAGGATGTTGCAATGCAGATTGCAGCTCTTAACACTCCTTACCTCAATGAGAGTGAAGTTCCTGCAGAAATCATCGAGCATGAGAAAGAAGTTATGCGTCAGCAGGTAATCAACGAAGGTAAGCCGGAGCAGATTGCTGACAAGATTGTTATGGGTAAGATTGGTAAGTTCTACAAGGAGAACTGCCTTCTTGACCAGGAGTTCGTTAAGGACAATAAGATCAACATCAAGCAGTACACACAGAATACTGCTAAGGAGCTTGGCGGTTCTATCGAAATCAAGAAATTCGTTCGCTTTGAAAAGGGCGAGGGCATTGAAAAGCGTCAGGATGACTTTGCCGCAGAAGTTGCAAGCATGGTTAAATAATTATTTTGGCGTACAAAGCATAATAATCGGAGCAGAGAATGACTTCTCTGCTCTCGGTTTGCAGAAAACTCGAAATTCAGTTTCTGTCTCTTATACACATCTCCGAGCCCACGAGACTAGCGCTCATCTC
>ENA-OWYG01000848-OWYG01000848.1-human-gut-metagenome-genome-assembly--contig:-NODE-848-length-17730-cov-9.481075_pt1 | contig 17730 bp, 20 predicted proteins | sample MGYA00249747_ERZ652080 | MGnify/ENA primary metagenome ERZ652080 (study PRJEB26925, sample SAMN05827071) | human gut metagenome | biome: ENVO:2100002; feature: ENVO:00000062; material: ENVO:00002003...
TTTCTCTTGTCTGCCTCGCCTCTCAGCGCAACAGTTGATATTATATCAGCACTTCCCTTTTTTGTAAACCCCTTTTTGACAATTTTTTTATCTTTTTTACATTATCGGCAATTTCTACATTTTAAACTCGCTTGTTGTTTATTTTATCCCAAAATTCACTATATACACCCTTTTTTTAAAAATATACTTTATTCGACAGATTTTCAAAACAATTTTCTTGACAAAGAATGGGTATATATATATAATAGTATTAACAAATGAATCCCCTTAAAAACATTGACGGGAACAAGATGCAAATGAACCGGCAAAGAGAGCTGACGGTTGGTGTGAGTCAGCATGGAACATTGTATGGATAGCTCATCCCCGAGTTTTTCGTGTGAAGTATATATACTATATATATGTAATGCGAAACGCAAGACTGCGTTATCGGTCGGGACTTTGTCAGAAGTCTTTAAGGAGAACACAGTGATGTGTTCTTGAATACGGGTGGTACCACGGATTTTATTCGTCCCTTTGTTTAGGGGGGCGATTTTTTTGTGCTATTTAACAGGAGGTTATTATATGAAACCATCATTTGAAAAGTACATTCCCTTTAAGCAGATTAATCTGCCGGACAGACAGTGGCCAAACAATACTATAACAAAAGCACCGATCTGGTGCAGTGTTGACCTTCGTGACGGTAATCAGGCGCTTGTCGATCCTATGAACCTTGAAGAAAAGCTCGAATTTTTCCACGCTCTTTGCGATATGGGCTTTAAGGAAATCGAAATCGGTTTTCCGAGTGCGTCAGAAACAGAATACGAAATCTGCCGTGAGCTTATCGAAAACAACCACATTCCCGATGATGTAACAATTCAGGTTCTTGTTCAGGCAAGAGAGCATCTTATCAGAAAAACTTTTGAGGCTGTTAAGGGTGCTAAGAATGTTATCGTTCATTTCTATAACTCAACTTCAACTCTCCAAAGAAAAGTTGTTTTCAAAACAGATATGGACGGCGTAATCAAAATTGCCGTTGACGGTGCGAAGCTTATTAAACAGCTTACGGATGAATATGACGGAGATACAAACTTCAGATTTGAATATTCTCCCGAAAGCTTCAGCGGTACTGAACCTGAAAACGCTGTTGAAATCTGCGACAGGGTTATCGAGGCACTCGGTTCGACTGCCGAAAACAAGTTGATTGTCAATCTTCCTAATACTGTTGAGATGTGTACACCGAACACATATGCAGATCAGATTGAATACTTTGCAAGAAATCTTAAACACCGTGACGCCGCTATTATCAGTATCCACCCACACAATGACCGTGGATGCGGTGTTGCCGCAGGCGAACTTGCATTGCTTGCAGGCGCTGAAAGAGTTGAGGGTACACTCTTCGGCAACGGAGAGCGTACAGGTAATATGGATATCGTTACGATGGGACTTAATATGTTCACACAGGGCGTTGATCCTAAGCTTGACTTTTCAAATCTTCCAAAGCTCCGTGAAATCTATGAGCGTTGCACAAATATGAAGATTGATCCTCGTCAGCCATATATCGGTGAACTCGTATTTACTGCATTCTCGGGTTCACATCAGGACGCTATCAACAAGGGTATGAAGTATATGAAAGAAAGCGGAACTGATTACTGGGAAATTCCGTATCTTCCGATTGACCCTGCCGATGTCGGCAGAGAGTATGAGCCGATTATCAGAATCAACTCACAGTCCGGTAAGGGCGGTGCGGCTTTTGTTATGAACAATAACTTCGGTTATGACCTTCCGAAGAGAATGCATCCCGAATTTTCAAAGCTTGTTCAGGCAAAATGTGAGGAGCTTGGCAGAGAGCTTATTCCGAAAGAGTTGTTTGAGGTGTTCGAGAAGAATTATCTTGAGCATAAGCAGAAATATGTTCTCTCAAGCAGAAAGATTTACGAAGAGAGCGAAAACGGCAATGATTATGTTCACTTCAAGGGCAAGATGAAGATTAACGGCAACGAAGAGGTTTCTCTCAGCGGTGTCGGCAACGGTCCTATTGACGCATTCTTCAATGCAATCAAAAAGGTCGGTCTTGACAAGTATGAGTTCATCTCATACAGCCAGCACGCAATTTCTCAGGGTTCCGACTCAAAGGCTGTTTCATATATCGAACTCAAAAAGCCTGACGGAAAAAGTATCTTCGGCATCGGCATTGACTCAAATGTCAATGTTGCATCGGTACTCGGTGTTCTCAACGCAATCAACAGAGCCGAGGCTTAATCAATTTAACAATTCAATTTTCAGGGCTGTACATATGTGCAGTCCTGTTTTTTATGAAACAAGATGTTAATAATTGACTTTTGAAACGCAGACATATATAATGTAAACATATAATCGCAAATAGAAATGGTAGGGGTTAAAATGAAAAAGAAAGTAATTATAATTATTGCAGTGGTTTGTGTAGCGATTATTGCCGTTGTCGGTACAATCTTCGGCGTAAATGCTTACAACAATTACACCATACAGCAACAGACAGAACAGCAAGTCAAAAGCATTGACGATACATACTCAAAATTCACAAAGGAAACCGACAGAGCCAAAAAGTTAGTTATATTATCCGATTTCATTAAGAACAAGCCATCAACAAGTGATGAAATCAAGGTTGAAGTGTTAAACTCTGTTGAGCCAAAGTACAATGAAACACTTGCAAAAATGCAAAAGTTTTTCACAGATGATTATGATAAGACAATAAAAGATAACACTATTGACAGCAAAACTCTTGAAAAAACTGACGATAAAAAGAAGTTGCAGTCTTGTATTGATAATCTTGAGGCTTTAAAGAAAACAATTGATTCCGAAAAAAGCAATGTATTCTATAAAGAGAATATTGGCAACTACGATAAAAAGCCTGACGAATTGATTAGTTCGTATAATGACAGAATAACTGCTATTGAAAAAGCCGAAGCTGAAGCAAAGGCTAAGAAAGAAGCCGAGGCAAAAAAGAAAGCCGAAGAAAAAGCTAAACAGGAAAAGAAGAAGCAAACCTAGAGCAGTAACGCAAACAACAACGATAACTCCTACAGTGATAATACAAACAGTTACAGCGACAGCGGAAACAGCTACGACAGTGGAAACAATAATTACAGTTCTAACGATAGTAACTACAGTGGTGGAAATAATTACAACTATGATTCAGGTAATTCATCATCTAGTTCAAATTCAGGATCTTCTCATGGAAATTGGGTAAATAGATATGGAGATGATGAAAATGGATATACTTATGATGACGGAAATGGCACAGCATGGGATGATAATGGTCACAGTTGGAATTATAAAGATCTTTGGGAAAGTACAAATTAACAATTATATCTTAATATTTTTATTTTATTTCTAATTTTTAACAACCTGCTATAAAACTTTTATCGGTCGGATAATTTATTAAAATTGTCCGACCGATTTTTTGCGTAAAGTCGGATGTAATTTTCATTTAATACGCAATTCAAGCATTGATTTTAGAAAAATGTTACAAATAGGCTTGAAAAATCAAGAATTTCGTTACAAATGATTGAATATTTTCAAGAATAATGTTACACCGCCTTTATTTGTCCTTAAATTGCCTATAATAAGCCTGTGGGCGAAAAATAGGGACATACAGCTAACCATAGCTATATGCCCCTGAAAATCGGTTTTAAAGCTTATTTCATGCTGTTTTCGTAAGACTCAATCATCTTTTTAACCATCTGACCGCCTACAGAACCTGCTTCTCTTGCAGAAATGTCGCCGTTATATCCCTGTTTGAGGTTTACGCCTACTTCGTTGGCACATTCCATCTTAAAGCGTTCCATGGCTTCCTTTGCCTGAGGTACATTAATCTGATTGTTATTGCTTGACATAATTTGTTTTCTCCTTTTCAAAACTTTTAAATCTCGTTAAATTTATTAATAAAGCGGCGTTTCGGCATCCCGTTTTCATCGCCGCAATAGTATTGTTTGCGGTGAAATTCGTTTTATTATTTGTAATTTTTTCAAGTTTTAAATTCACAAAAAACATCATACAAAGCAAAAAGCAGCTATGCCAAACGACATAACTGCTTTTTATATTGTGTATGAAAGGGTTAGGGAAATAAGCCTTTCGTCTTGCTGTTAAAATATATTGAGTTACTTCTTCTCGATTGAATCGGTCTTGTAGATGAAGTCAACCTTACCGTCCATATCATCGGAAATACCGCTGTAGTTGTTGTACTTCTTTGATGCTTTTTGAACAGCCTTGAAACGGTCGATGATATCCTTGACATCACCGTTTGCGGCATCAACAATGCTGTCAATGCCCTCTTCCTTGAACTTCTTCATACCCTTGGACAATGTCATTGCACCGTCATTGAGCTGTTTAACTCCGTCAACAAGTGCTGCACTGCCGTCCTTGAGAGTACCAACACCCTCAAAGAGGCTCTTTGTACCGTCCGAAAGTGAGCTTGTGCCGTTTTTGAGAGTCTTTACACCGCTTTTAAGGCTTGATGTACCGTCCTTGAGAGTTGAAGTACCGCTCTTGAGTTCGCTTGTACCGCTCTTAAGACTTGAAGAACCGTTCTTGAGCTGACCGGCACCGCTTACAAGTGAACCTGTGCCGTCCTTGAGTGTATATGTGCCGGCGAGAATCTGCTGAGCTCCCTCGTTAGCCTGATCAACACCCGCCGTGTATGAAAGCACACCCTGATAGAAAGTGTTGTAGCTGTCAAGCTGAGTTTTGAGAGCCTGAAGTGACTTTCTGCCTGCCTGAGCTTTTGCAACACCTGCCTGAATCTGACTCTGAACCTCTTCGCTGTTCATATTTGTTTCGATAAGGCTCTGAATCTGTGCCTCTGTATTGCTGTCAATTGCAGTCTGAACCGCAGATGAACTCATCTGTGTAGAAACTGCAGTAGAAACCTGAGCCTGAACTTCTTCGCTCACCTGACCTGCGGCAACAGCGGCATCATACTGATCTGCCGTCATACCAAGACCTGCGGCTGCGAGAACCTGTTCCGTAACAGACTTTCTTACTGTTGCCTCAACGGCAGTTCTGATAACATCCTTCTGGCTGTTTACAGTTGCCGTTACTGTTTCGAGTGCTGTATTGTAAGCGAGCTTCTGAGCATTTTCATCGCTGAGTGATGAAATAAGTCCTTCAAGAACGCTGTCATAGTTTTTAATTGTAAGCTTGTCGGCTGTAAGACCTGCGGCGGCAATCTGAGTGTCGGCAGTTGAAAGAAGTGTGTTAAACACCTGTTCTGCACCGCCGTTTAGAGTTGCGCTGTTGGATGAAAGCTTGCCGAGACCGCCCGCAAGTGTTGCAACATAACTGCTGAGACTTGCCGCACCGTTGTCAACCTGTGACGCACCGCCTGCAAGTGTTGCAAGACCGCTGTCAAGCTGTGATGCACCGCTGTCAAGCTGTGACGCACCGTTTTTGAGCTTTGACGCACCGTCATCAAGCGTTTTTGCGCCGCTTGAAAGACTGTCTGCACCGCTGTCAAGTTTTTTTGCACCGCTGTTTACCTGTTCTGCACCGTCATAAAGCTTGTCAATACCTTCAATGAGTGTGCCTGACTTGTCAAGAAGTGTGCCGATACCGTCATAAAGCTGTGAAGAACCGTCAACAAGCTGTTCTGCGGCGTCTTCGAGTTCATCAAGAGAATCCTTAAGCTCGTCAACCTTATCGTCAACCTTTGAAAAATCAACATCGTTGAAAATATCGTTCATTGCAACTGTCATTGTTGTTGAAAGTTCAAAATCGGTTGTATCTGCTGTGATTTCAACATAATCAGGAATTTCCATTTCATCCTTGTCAATGTCAAGGCTGTCCTGCATACCCGGAAGAGCAAAACCGGCAACGATTGTTCTTGTACCGTCATTGATAGCCTTGCCGTTTGAAACCTCAACATTTTTGAAGTTGTCATCGTCAAGAATCATACCCGAAAGCATAAGGAACGGAACATTAACTTCTTCTGTCTTGCCGTTAATCTTAACCTTTTCCTTCTGTGTGTTTTCATAGTCAATGCGGATTGTAACCTTACCGCTTTTGCCTGCAATTTCATCTGCAGAAACAGTTTTGCCGTTGAGCTTGTAGCTTAATTTGAGCTTTACGGGAAGTTCGGTTGCGCCTGTTCCCTGATAGTAGATGTCATCGCCATTTGCAGCCCACTCATAAGCATTGTCTTCGTTTACCGTGTATGTTTCGTCACCCTTAACATTTTTAACATCCTTGAGGTTTGAAACATCCTTCACCTTGCCTTTTGTATCTACACCCTTGAGCCAGTCGCTTACAATGATTTTCTTAGCCGCACCGCTTGCGTCGGCAATAACATAAACGGTTTCATTTTTGCTGAGCTTTTTGAGAGCCTCTTTAGTTGTGCTTGCCTTCTTAACAGCCTCAACCGTACTTTCTGTCTGAACACCGAGAGCCTGTGCAGTATTGTCTGCACCGGCGGAATAAGCGGCAACACCTACTCCGCTGCAGAGAATCGTGAGTGCAAGCGCACCCGAAATAGCACCCTTAATGTAGTTTTTATTTAAAAATTTGTGATTATTATTTTTGTTAGTCTTTTTCATTATACAGCAGCCTCCGAATTTGATATTTTTTTCGGCTTAAAACCGAGAGTTGTCTTTGCAATTACCTTGTCGAACAGCATAAACATTGCCGGCAAAATAAGAGTTACGCAGAACATACTGATGACAGCGCCTCTTGCAAGGAGCTTACAGATTGATGAAATAAGGTCAACATCCGAGTAGAATGCGACGCCGATTGTAGCGGCAAAGAGTCCCATTGCACTAACGATAATTGACGGAATTGAAGTTTCAAGAGCCGTAATAACCGAGGTGCGTTTATCGTTTCCGAGATACCTTTCCTTCTTATATCGTGTCGTCATTAAAATTGCGTAGTCAACCGTTGCACCAAGCTGAATTGTACTTATACAGATAGGTGTGATGAACGGGAGCGACTCGCCCATAAGATGCGGAATACCGAGGTTGATAAAGATTGCAAGCTCAATAACCGCAACAAGAATAATCGGAAGTGTGATACTCTTTTCAACAATCGCAATGATAATGAAGATTGCAACAATAGAAATTGCATTTACAACCTGAAAGTCAACTGTCGTGATGTTTACAAGGTCGTTTGTACAAGCGGCTTCACCGATGAGAAGTCCGTCCTTATCATACTTTGTAATGATTTTATTCAACTCGTCAATCTGCTTTGCCATAGGATCAGTGGCTGTTTTGTACTCAGAGTTGATAAGCATAAGCTCCCATTTATCATTTTTGAGAACGCTTGTGATTGAATCGGGAAGAACTTCTTCCGGAACAAGCGAACCTACAACGCTTTCAAGACCGAGAACATATTTTACGCCGTCAACCTTTTCAAGCTCGTTTGTCATATTTCTTGCGTCCTTTGCAGAAAGCGAAGAATCAACAAGAACCATATGTGTTGTACCGACACCGAATTCATCTTTAAGCTTTGTGTTGGCAATTACATTTGCCATATCTTCGGGAAGACTTTCCGACAAATCGTAGTAAATCTCATTGTTTGTCTGGCTGTATGCCGAATAGAACGGATAAATAAGAGCCGCAAACATCACGAGAAATACGGGGAAAATTTTAACAAGTCCTGTTGCAAGCTTCTTTGTTGACGGAATAAGCGACTTGTGCATTGTCTTTTCAAGAGGCTTGTCAAGAACAAGAATGAGTGACGGAAGAACCGTTACACAGGAGATAACACCGAGGATAACACCCTTTGCCATTACAATACCGAGGTCAAGACCGAGTGTGAATGTCATAAAGCAAAGTGCGATAAAGCCTGCAACCGTTGTGATTGAACTTCCGATTACGGAACGGACGGTTTCGTGAATTGCAACAGCCATTGCCTGCTTGTGGTTTTCACAAATACCCTTTTGTTCTTCGTAGCTGTGCCACAGGAAGATTGAGTAGTCCATTGTTACCGCAAGCTGAAGAACTGCCGCCAACGCTTTGGTAATGAATGAAACCTCACCCATAAAGTAGTTACTGCCCATATTTACGAGGATAGCAACCGCTATACTTGCAAGGAACACAAACGGGATAATCCAGTTATCCATAAAGATCATCATTGCAATTACCGCAAGAACAACAGCGATTGCAACATAAGTCATTTCCTGTTCCTCAAACATATCCTTCATATCCGTAATCATTGCCGACATACCCGAAACAAAGCATTGTTTACCGGCAACCGAACGGATTTCTTCGATAGCGTTCATTGTTTCATCGGCTGATGTTGAGGTATCGAAGAATACCGCCATCATTGTTGCATTTCCCGAATTGAACGCATCATAAATTTTGTCGGGCAACATTTCCTTTGGAATTGAGATGTCGGCAAAATCGTCATACCAAAGAACCGTATCAACATGGTCGATTTCTTTGATTTTTTCCTCTGTTGCCGCAACATCCTTATCATCCATATTCTCAAAGATGAGGAATGAAAAAGCACCCTTTCCAAAGTCATCAAGCAGATAATCCTGACCCTTGATTGTGTCGAGGTTATCGGGAAGATAACTAAGAATGTCGTAATTAACCCTTGTAAATGCCATTCCCAAGGCTGACGGAATCATCAGCGCAACGGCAAGTATAAGGATTACGAAACGGCTTTTAACAACCGCTTTCCCTAACTTCATATTTCATACTCCTTCATATATGATTTGCAGACTGCACTCTGCATTCAAAGGAACGATCCGAGAGGTGAACCGTATTTCCTTTGTCCATAACATATTCTATTACGGCTTTGTTAAAATTTAAACAGACACAAAAAATGCCGTGTCAGGAATTTAGACACGGCAATAAATTTGTATGGAAATCAGACATTTTGTTTAATTCGTCTGCATTTCAGACACGCAAGCAAGCGCAAATATTCAATTTTAACCAATAAAACAGCAATCAGGCATTGATTTTGGCACATCTGTCCAATGCAGACTCCATTGAACCCTCAAACAGCTCACAAATGCGTTTCATCTTAATTTTGAGGTCATATTTCATACCTCCGCCGAGCCAGTCGATAATAAAACCGACAAGCTGACACTTGTAATACATAATCATTGCGTCAAGGTCATCTTCGGCAATATTTTTTGTAATTTCAAGCTTGTCAAAATAGCTTTTTATAGCGTGAGTACAAATCCTGTTGAGATACACATCAAATGTAGTTCTGTTCGCAGAATTGTAAATGTGCTGAATCACCGACTTGTTAGAAGAAGCATAGTCAATTACAGAAATCAGGCTTTCATAAACAGAGGTATTGTTGTCGGTTTCGGTCGCAACAAATCTGTCAGCCTCTTCAACGAGAATTTCCTCAAGAAGCGACGGAATGTCGTCAAAATGGTAGTAGAAAGAATTACGGTTAATTCCGCATTCTTCAACGATCTCCTTGACTGTAATTTTATTCAACGGCTTTTTATTCAAAAGCGAAATAAAGGTCGCCTTGATAGCCGCCTTGGTAAATGTCGGCATAGTGTCCCCCCTGAAAATTGCAAAACATCCGTGTGCAGACAGATATTTCCGTTCCGAATTTTTTCATACACAATATATGCAGCCGATTGCTGCACTAATCAAAGTAAATTGTATCACAATTATTCAAAAATAGCAATAACAAGCATATTAACAAAATCAGGGGTTTGTTTTGTATTTCCTATGTAAAAAAGCCCCGAAATTGATGTTATCCCCAAAAAAGTCAGACCAAAAATCTAATGGTTTTTGAGGTTGATTCAAAATCGTGGCTTTATAGTTATAAAGTGATAAATTCAATATCTTTCGGGAAATCATTTTGCACACTGCAAAGGCTGATTTCATAGTCCGAAAATTTATATTGTTTCATATAATATTCGGTTTGATTTTCAGAGAATTTTCCGCTGCTGACATCAACACTTTTTGCGCCACGGTGAAAACCGTCACCCATACATTTTAGGAGTGCCTCTTTTTTTGTCCACAATTCAAAAAATGTGCCGAGCCTGTCAAAAGCGTTGCCGAGCAATTTCATCTCGTTGTCGCAGAAAACAATTTTGCCGAGCCTTATGCCCTTAAGAAATCGAATTTCTTCAATATCACAACCGACTTCGGAATCCGACAACGCAAAAAGCACATAGCTTCCGCTGTGCGAAATATTGAAACAAAGTCCGTTGTCACATTCGGGCTTGCCGAATTCATTCACGGTGATTTTTGCACCGCCAAGAAATTTGTTCATAAACAAGCCGCCTGCAATGCAACGCAGTTTATCGTCAGCTCTGCGGCATCTTTGAACACGCTCCGCCCTTTCGGGAGAAAGCTCACCGACTCTGTCAAAAGAAATTTTGCGGATATCGGTTATAAAAAGCCGTGTTTTCATATCAATAGCCACGAAGTGCGTCAAGCGAATCATCGGACATAATCCAATCGTTCACATCAATTTCAGTAAATTCGGTTTTGTTGTTTCTGACAATAACCTTGTCAATACCTGCGTTGATAACCATACGCTTGCACATTGCACACGAAGATGTGTTCTGAACATACTCGCCGTTTGACATCTCCTTGCCGACAAGATAAAGCGTTGCGCCAATCATCTGTTCTCTTGATGCATGAATAATAGCGTTCGCCTCGGCGTGAACGCTTCTGCAAAGTTCGTAACGCTCGCCACGGGGAATGTTGCGTTCCTGACGGATACAAAATCCCAAATCACAGCAATTTTTTCTGCCTCTCGGAGCGCCTGTATAGCCTGTTGAAACGATCTGGTCGTTGTTCACGATAATCGCACCAAAATTTCTGCGCAGGCAAGTTCCCCTTTCAAGCACAGTTTCGGCAATGTCAAGATAATAATTAATTTTGTCAATTCTGTCCATATAAAAACACCGTCCGTTATCATAATTTCAAATTCGGTCAAGTATATTTTAGAGTAGTCGAGTAGCCGAAAGCATTATCAGCCTTTGAGCTTTTCAACACAATCTCTGCATACATATTTTCCGCCGAATGCAATCAGATTATCAAGAGTATTGCAAAAAACGCACTTGCTCTCTGCCTTTTTAATCGTAACGCACTCATCGTCAGCCTCAATGTGAAGAATGTCACCCGGCTTAATGTTGAGGTGGTTGCGGATATCCTTTGATATTACAATTCTGCCTGCTTTATCAATTTCCCTAAAGTTTGTATAAATCATTTTAATTCACCATAATCCCTATTTTTTAATTCACCATAATCCCTATTTTTACCTATACTACCATTTTTCGGGATTTTTGTCAACGATTTTATTAAATAATTTGATTACAAAAATGACAATATTGTACATTTTGTCGTTAATTGCAGCAAAAGGAGTAAAAATGCTGAATTATATCTGGAGCGGACTCATTGCCGTGAGCGTATTGTGTGCGTTGTTTATGGGCAACACCGCCGACATTTCAAACGCACTCATCGAAAGCGGAGCGTCATCAATACAGCTTATTCTCACAATGGCAGGCATAATCTGCCTTTGGTCGGGAATTATGAAAATCGCAGTCGAAAGCGGTTTGACAAACATTTTTGCAAAAATCTTTGCACCGTTGCTCCGTCCGCTTTTTCCGAGACTTGATAAAAAAAGCGACGCATTTCAAAGCATCACCATGAATATCAGTGCAAATCTGCTCGGACTCGGCAATGCCGCAACACCTTTCGGACTAAAAGCAATGGAACAGCTGCACACGCTCAATGACCGCCGTGACATTGCGAGCAACGAAATGGTTGTTTTTGTAGTTATGAACACAGCGTCACTCCAGCTGTTACCCACAACGCTTGCCGCACTCCGCCAATCCTACGGAAGCTCTGCACCTTTTGAAATTATCGTTCCCGTCTGGATAAGCTCTGCGTGTGCGTTGGCGGTGGCGTTGCTGATTGCCTGTACGCTGAATATCAGGCAAGGTAAAATTTGAGAAATGTGGTGAGCAAATGGAATTTGTAATGCCGGCATTTGCGTGTATTGTTGTGGTATTCGGGCTGATAAAAAAAGTTCCCGTATTCGATGTATTCATTTCGGGAGCAAAAGAGGGAGTAAAACTTCTGTACAACATTGCCCCTACAATTATGGGACTTGTGTTTGCCGTTGATCTTTTGCAGTCAAGCGGAGCAATTGACGCAATATGCGCACTGATTCAGCCGACAGCGGAATTTTTAGGATTTCCGAAAGAAATTGTTCCGCTCGTACTCCTCCGTCCCGTTTCGGGAAGCGGTTCGACCGCACTCCTCACAGCCCTTTACAAAACCTGCGGTCCCGACAGCTTTGCGGGCAGAACAGCATCCGTACTCGCAGGTTCAAGCGAAACAACCTTCTACGCAATCGCAATGTACTTTGGCTGTATCCGTGTCAAAAAAATTCGCCACACCCTCTTTGCCGCCATAACCGCCGACCTAACCGCTGCAATTATGAGTGTTATAACGGTCAGATTGTGGTTTAATATGTGATTGTAAAGTGTTCCCATTTCGGAACACTTTTCCTTGTCTTTGGGTTTTTGCTCGCATTTCGGCACGATTTTATTTTAACATTTTTCAATTTATCATTTTCCTTGCCAAACAGAGTTATTATTCCAAAAAATCCGATACTAAATCACAAAATTAAAAAGCCCTTTGAGAAAAGATTTCTCAAAGGGCTTGATAAACCGGAATTTATATTGCAATCATTTTTTCTTTAATTCTAGAATATTCTTCTCGATCTGCTGTATACCCCCCTGAAATCATCATCCGTTTTTCCTGTCGGATCTTCAAGTTTCCAGTTGTCATCAAACGCTCTGCCGATAAACGGACAACCTACATCACAACCCATGGAGATGTCTGGCTCCGGGATGCTTGATATCAGCTTAGAATACTGCTTTTTCTCCATGTCGATACGTAAAGCTCCTTCACGAGACGGACGGCATCATGATTGATCTGGGGCGCAGCAAGTATGATGGAATCCTTCAGGAAATCAATGCCCGTATGATTCTGTATAATTTCTGTGAATTAGTGACTTCTAACGCTGTGGTAAAAACATCTAAAAATACCAAACACGTCTATAAAATTAATTTCGCCATCGCAGTAAACATATGCAGGGCATATCTCAAACACGGTGGTAACGAAACAGAGACCATGCTTCTCATACAAAAGTATCTGACACCTGTCAGGTACAATCGAAATTATCCTATCCACCTCCGTCCAAAGAGAAATAGGGATTTCATGTATCGGGTTGCATAAATCTCGTTACCATTATACTCCATTATGAGGCAGATATGCAATCTGTCTTTTTGTCATACACAAAAAAATGATTTGAACTCATCATACACCTGCTTTCTACGCATTAGTGCACCTAAAAAATACAGCATTTCTTAACTGAACAGTATTTTCAATGCATGAACGCATATGATATACTGTTTTCATCATAAAAAACCTTATCTAAATGACATTGATTTTTAACACATTCATATAAGTAAACCAATTGTCCCACTATGCTTTCGCATACATCAATACAATCCAAGTTTATTGTAGCAGCTGAAACATATTCATTAACCGGAATAATCAAATCATCTTTATTAAACATAATTCCACTTCCTCCAAACAAGAAATAATTAAATGCAACTGAGTATACAAGATAACATTCTTTTTATCGTCCTTATCAAGTTTTTTAATTTCCTTAACAAATCTAACATGAATATCACGAAATTCTGCTTCTGAAATCAATTCATGATTCAATATTATTAAATTTATTACACATGAACAGATATAGTTCTGCGTTTTCTTTATGCAAAAATATCGTTTCTCTTGAAATATCATACTCTATTTCAGTAGTACCTTGATTATTATATCCTACGGCAAATACTTGCCAATATGTCCATAGGTTAATTTCCTGACACAAATCTTCTCCCTGACGTAAATCACACCAGCCAAGTGTCAGGCTCTTAGCATATATAGGATTTTTACGATATTTTTTTTACAATTTCTATCAGATTGCGATAATCTGCTGATTTTTTTGCATTCATTTATATATTCACCTCAAAAATGCACTGTTTTATTTTAACACTTTCCTTATCTGCTTATCCGTTGCATCCGGAAACATCTCATGCATATAGTCTACAAGAAGTTTCCATGAATCCTGTGGATTATCCTTGTAGCAGGAAGTCACATAATCGTATCCATAGATATGCTCAATGGATGAATATACTGCAACATCCCATCCGTATTCAATACCTCTCTTATTCACTCTCTTCTTAAAATCGCAGTTGCACAGGTAAATCTGCATCATAAGATTCGTTATTGCACCATCAAATCCCTTTTCTCCATCCTTACCAAATCCAGCTTGTTTTTTCAATTCATTTGAATAAATCTCTGAATCAGCATTATCATCCATAAAATTGACCATTATCTTTTTATGCTTATTAGGTGCTTTCTCATCATCATATAATGCATCAAAATCATATCCATCCCGGCGATAATTAGCAAATACAGGAAGCCACTTTTTTGATATAAATCCTGCCTTCTTATCAAAGAACTTTCCATAGACGATATCATGCCGCCTTGCTATAATAGCCCGCCACATCCATGGATCAATCTCCGGATTATCACTCCACCAGTACTCTGGAACAGTTCTTTCTTCAAGTGAAAACCCATCTATGTCATTCTTAAATAATGGTAAAAAGCCAAATTCATTTATATACTTGATTGCTTCATCTACAGAATGGATGCAATCCGGGTTGTCCCACTTCATGCCATGCATAATCCATTCACCTGATTCGTTTCCCATAATATGTGTACCTCATTACTCAGCGTACTTGTCAATCCAATTTTCGCCATCATATTCATCAATCTGTTTTACTAATCTCGTAAGATAATCTTGTAACCTGCTATCTTCTTCACTTGCATACCACACATTTGCCCGTCCAAATCCATAAGCCCAACCATTTGATTTTCTTGGGACTTCCCATTGTACCTTTCTTGATCTGATCCCTGCAGGAAGTAAGACACAATCAGATGAGTTTGCAATTGCATTGTAATATTGTATATCTTCTGGAGCAAACACTGCCTCTTGATAATGTCTGAAAACTGTAGCATGTTTATACCATCCCACGACCGTTGTAAACTTATGCGCCGGATGCTTTGCACAGTACACAACAAGCACATCATCTACAGATTCTTCTTTTTTTAATAGTTCACAACCTGCAATATTCTCAATCCGCATTTGATTGACATCTTTACCATTATGTGATTTTGTCTCGAAAAACCCCAGACAGTATAAGCCCTCCTTGCCCTCCATATTCACCGGTGTAAAATTATATTTTTCATGTGCATCTCCTGTCTCATCAACATAGCTTCCACCATTTAACGGAGTATCCTTTCCATCTTCATTTCCTCGATACTCCTTCATCCACGCTATGTTACAAAAAAGTATTCTCATCATATCAACCTTCTTTTCCCTTTGAAAATGGACTCAAGTCGATAAACAATTTCTTCAATCCACTTGTGTCCTTGAACTCCTTGAATAAATATCAGAAAGTGTCTTTGAAGGATAAAGCAGGGCAAACAGGCTCATGCCTCTTACTTCTCCATTTGAAACATTAAACCTGAGCCTTGCCACCGGGTATCGTCTCGAACCATCCGCAAAATACCCCGTATTCTTCTTATCCTGATTCTTTATCTGATGTACCAGTTTTCCAACTGTAAGTCTTTCCGCCTCATAGGAAACAAGCGCACCTATCATTCGTGGAACCATCTCCCATGCAGAAAATACAAGTATTTTTGAAAAGCCTTTGCTGTTTTTATATGCTCCCTGCATCTCATAATATGGCAATGATGGAGGAATCCACAGATATTTTTCTGCACCGCCGGTAAATGCTTTTTCTTTCAGTGCCTCAATCGGTTTGTTCAAAGAAGACTGGAGCAATATTCAAATTGTAAACTGCTGCATCTGCGCAATCATCAAATTCTTCGCAAACACCAGCCGCTTCAATATTAATTCTTTTGATATCATGGCCGTCAATAACAATAGAAGAAGACTGGTCAAGCATTTTCCCCGACCAGTTCTTTTTACTTTTAATAACAATATTTACTTCAGCTGTATTAATCTCCAATATTTTATCAGAGCCAGTAGGAAGTAAAGCCATCCTCTTCAAATCTCCTCATCATATAACATATTTTTTCTGCAGATTTTTTGTATACACATTCTTTATCTTTGATATACTTATCCATTTGACGCCATACAGAGTCTTGACTGATTCCGCTATAGTCTCCTGCAAAATTCTTAAAAAGAGCAATCAACAATTCTTTAACAGATATTCCGCTTCCCTGAATACGCGGAAGAATCTTTTGCATAATTTCGTTATCCATTGCTTCATTTTCTTCCAATAATCCACTCTTTTTGTTATTCAACATATAAAATACAATCTCATCCCTGACGCGATATCCTACATGCGAATTAGCCTCTTGCAATATTTCATTAATACTTTGCAACTGAGAACAAATTTTGATAACAAAATTCTGATCTTCTACATCCACATCCTTTTTTAAAACAATGTACTCAGATTTAAGAAAATCATTTGTTACTTCACAAGCTTCAGCATCTTGTACTTCTTCAAAATCAGGGACTAAATCAACATATGAAAACTCAATTGTGTTTGCCCTGTCCAGTACTTTCTTACTAAATGGGAAAGTAGTTTCATCCATATTGACCGTACCAATTAGATACAAGTTTTCAGGAATGTAAATCTCTGGATACAAATGCATCTGTTTTATAGATGCCTGTATCTACTCTTTTACGTCATCAAATCCGAAATCATATGCTTAAGCGTGCGGATTTCCAACGGATGATCTTCCGTTTCAAAAGTGAATAAAACATCTGTCCCCGGCAATAAATGGTTCTCATAATACAAACTGTTCTTCCAAACAAAATCAGAAACATACTCTGGTTTGCTCATCAGTCCCGCATGCTCCCAATAGGTAAACTTTCCTGTCTGTGTATTTAAAATTGTAAAATCCGGATAAACTATGATTTTACGCCCTTGATATCTTAATTTTAGCGGCCGCTCATATTTGTATAAAAGCTGATCTGCTTTCATATGTAATAGATTTGCTATAATCACCTCTGACTTAGAACGCACAAATTCACCTGCGTTTGTCTCATACCTCAATGTCTCCGGGTATTTATTGCATGGTTCATATGTTTCCTGTTCCCATGCCCGAATCCGATGTGTACAATTCTCTTCCAATGGTATAATCAACGACTGCCTGTCTTCTGTCATTGATTCATACTACTTTTTTCTTTTTCCCATCATGATTTGATATAAAAAGTAGTACTTAATTGCTTCATTCTTGCTTATAGTACTACTTTGCCTTTACATCATCTAAAATTCTTGCTTAAAGTAGTACTTTGCAATCTCTTTATGCGCTTTTAGTACCATTTCTTCCATGCCACCCTTTCTGAAAGCTTTCCAAAAAGCTGTTCCCCACACACAACAATTCTTTTGCTCCCTCTTCAAATATTTCTATTTCTTGGGCACCAAAAACTCACCCTATCATCCTTTATCTCACACAATCATTCAATTTTTATTTTACATCTGAGATTTCATCCGACACGGATATCAATAAGAACAATATCCCCAAAAGCATTTGAAATTGTTTATCCAAAAAAGTAACAACCACAAAAAGTGGCTCCCCACACAACATAATAACACTCTCAAATGCAGTATTGCTCTGTGATTTGATAATAGGGTAGAGGGAGAATAATTATCTCGCCCCTCCCATTGAACCGTACGTACGG
>ENA-OWYG01000873-OWYG01000873.1-human-gut-metagenome-genome-assembly--contig:-NODE-873-length-17333-cov-48.717039_pt1 | contig 17333 bp, 10 predicted proteins | sample MGYA00249747_ERZ652080 | MGnify/ENA primary metagenome ERZ652080 (study PRJEB26925, sample SAMN05827071) | human gut metagenome | biome: ENVO:2100002; feature: ENVO:00000062; material: ENVO:00002003...
AACATGATGACGCCGACCAGGATATACACGAAGACGATCGAGGGGCCGGTCAGCGCCAGCGACTTGCCGGACCCCAGGAACAATCCGGTGCCGATGGTGCCGCCGATGGCGATGAACTGCACGTGGCGGTTGTTCAGGCCGCGCTCCATCTCGTTGGTCCGGTCCAGGCTTTCGACAGACTTGAGTTTGCCCGTAGCCTGCTGTGCACCACCATTCACATTCGTATCGGCCATACTGATTTCATTTCTCTTCTCCGCCGCCCGATTGTTACGCACCGGACGCGATACTCGTTCAAAACAAGTTCAGACTGTATCACCGAAATATGTCACGAAAACGCTCAGCTCAAGAATACATGCGATGATGCTGTAAGCATTCCACCAAAAAAGTTCAATTCACCAACACCAAATTGAACTTCCGTCTCTATTCCACGGACTTGAGCGAGCTGACCGGGTCTACACGATCGAGCACTGGGTTGGTGAACAGCTGCACCAGCAGCGCGAACGCCAGCGTCGCCACCACGGCAATCGCATAGCTGTACCAGTGCACTTCCACTTCGAAATACAGCGACGGCATATTCAACGCAGCAGTCAGTAATCCGCCTATCCACCTGCCAAGCGGCAGACCAACCACCACACCCATACCGGTCAATATCATCATCTCGCGGTTCACGTAGTTGTGCACCTCGCGGTCATAGAAGCCCAGCACCTTCAGTGTGGCCATCTCGCGGATGCGTTCGGACACGTTCGTATTGGCCAACGTAAACAGCACCACCAGCGCCAGACCGCCGGCGAGCCCCACAATCAGCGCCACCACGGCACCCATCAGATCGAACTTAAACGTGGCGGCCAGATGCGCACAGCTCACGGCCTTGAGCACCGACGATTCCTCGCCCAACCGATCCGCATATTCGGCCTGTTCGGTCTCGGAACCTTTCAGCTTGACGAGCATCGCGTTCCACGTCAAGGTCGAGGCAGTGCCATCCCCCGAAGCCGAAGACGTCACACCGTCGGCCGCAAACTTCTGGTCGTACAGTCGCTCACTGATGTACACATCAGAGCCAACAAGATTGCGCGTCACGGCCGCGACCTGCACCTTGGCCCGGCTGCCGCCGCCATTGCCCAGCGTGACGGTGTCGCCGGCATGAATATTCAGCGAGTTGGCGGCGGACTGCGACACAATCACGCCACTATCGTCCAACGCTACAGTGCCACCACCCGCTTTGCCGAAGATATTGGGCAGTCCGAACCATTCATCATCGCCGGCTTGTTCCAACGTGACCATATCGTTCAGGACGTGCAGCGCATCGTTGGGCACGGTCATCAGCTGCACGGTTTCGCTTTCCTGCGCCGCATTGCTCATTTCGCCGCTATCCACGCGCAGATTCAGCGTTTCGGTGGCCTGGCCATCTTCTGCCACCTGCTTGCGCATCGCGGCGGCGTTATCGTCATTGGCCACCACCATCAAGTCATACTGGTAGATCTGCTCATATTGCTTGACGCCAATCGTGTCGACGGTGTCGTTAATCGCAAATCCGCAGATAATCAGCGCTGTGCAACCGGCCACGCCGCCCACGGTCATAATCAAACGTGACTTGAATCGGAAGATATTGCGCGCAGTGACTTTGCCGAGGAAGTTCAGCCGGCTCCATACCGGGCGAATTCGCTCCAACAATATGCGAGCGCCCGTCTTCGGCGCCTTCGGCCGCATCAGCGCGGCGGGCGTGTGCCGTATCTCCTCGCGGCAGACGAGCGCGGTGACCACTCCCACACCGACCACGAACAGCACGATGCCGGCCGAGCCGTACAGCCAGTCGTATTCAAGTCGCACACCGGGCAATATATACAGTCCCTCAATCACCACCAGCAGGAATGCCGGGATGCCGAGGAATCCGACCAGCAGACCGATGCCGCCGCCGAGCAGGCAGGCGAGCAACGCGAACAGCAGATACCGGCTGGACACGGCGAGTCCGCCATAGCCGAGGCCAAGGTAGGTGCCGATGAGTCCGCGATCTTCCTCGACCATGCGGGTCATGGTGGTCAGGCTCATGAGCACGGCGACCAGCAGGAACACAATCGGGAATGCGCGGCCGATGGATTCGATGGAACTGACGTCTGATTTGAGCGAGCTGAATCCGTCGATCGAGGCGCGCGTCTGCACATACCAACGTGCGTTGGCCACATCGTCGATGCGCCGTTGCTGCTTGGCGAATTCGCTTTCCGCTTCGCTTCGCTTCGCATCGAGTGCAGACTGCGCATCATCCAGTTTCGCCTTGCCGTCCGCGAGCTGTTGTTCGCCTTCTTTCAGCTGCCGCTCGCCTTCTTCGAGCTGCTGCTTGCCGCTGGCCAGTTGGGCGGCCTGCGCTTCAAGTTGCGCCGACTGGGTTTCGAGGGTTGCGGCATTCGCTTCGAGTTCCGCGGATTTGGTATTGAGCTGTGCCTCTCCTGCAGCCGCTTCCTGTTCCTTGGCGGTCAGTTGCGCGTTCTGCTGGTCCAAGGTGGATTGTGCGGGGGCAATGGTTTCGTTTAATGTGCGCTGCAAATCGGCTTTCTGCTGGGTCAGACTGTCTCGCTGCGTTTGCAGTTCCGTTTGCTTGGCGGCCAGCTGTTGCCGCAGCTCACTGATTGACGGCACTTCAGGCAGGGTAATGCCAAGGCGCGCGAGCAGTTGCTTGATGGCCTGCCATGTGGGTGAGTTGAGGTCGATATTCGGGTCAAGTTGCGCCAGTAGATTGTCGGCCTGTTGAATCATGGACAGCATCTGATCAATTTGCGCCACGCCTTGGTCGATCTGGGTAATGCCCTGTTCGATTTTCGTGCGATTGGCGGTCAGTTCCGTTTGCGCCGCATCGAGCTGTTTGCGAGCCGAGGTGAGCTGCGTTTTGCCTGATTCGAGCTGGGTGCGCGCTTCGGCTATCTGCTGGCGACCTTGCGCGATCTGTTGACGGGCCGATGCAATCTGCGCACGTCCATCGGCGAGCTGCCGTTCGCCATCGGTAATGGTTGTCCTGTTGTTCTCCAATTCGGTACGGCTATCTTGCAATGTCGTTTCGTTGGCTTCCAGCTCGGCCCAGTTGTCGTCGATCTGCTTCTGGGCTTCGTCCAGCTGCTCGTTGGCCTCGTCTTTGGCATCGTCCAGTCTGCGCTGCGCGCTGGAGACGATCTGTTGACGACGGGCTTTCTGGCGTGTGGCCTGTATCTGATGCTCGATACGGTCGGCCACGGTTTTGACGGCTTCATCGTAGGCATCGGAAAACGTGTCAAAATCGGACGCACCAGTGACGGCAACCGATATCGCAGTGTATATATTGCCGGTCACGCCGTCGCTGGGTGCAAAGAACGTATAGTCCTCGGATGAGGTGGACCGGAAGGAGGTCATGCCCGAATAGCCGTCTGGATTGTTGAGGTCGCGCGGGTCGAGTACGACGCCGGTGATGGTGAGTTTCGTGGGGAACTGCGGGGATTGCTCGGCGTCGGCGTCCGTATTGGCATCGTCAGTCTCCGTGGCCGCTACCGATATGACGGATGAAGAGGTGTCTTGTGGCGTCACAGTAATGGTGCCGCCAATCTTGAGTCCGCTATCGTTCAGGAATTGCTGCGTAACCGCCACTTCGCCGGCCTTGTTCGGCAGTTTGCCCTGCCGTATGTACGGCTGATCAAGCCCTTCGGTACCGATTTCCTGCATGGTCACGGTTTTCTTGGTGCCGTCCACCAACGTGGTCACCGTCTGAGAACGTTCGGGCTGCACGGTTTGCACACCGTCGATTCGGCGCAGTGCCGCTGCATCATCACCGGTCAGGCCGTATGTGGATAGCACCTGCAGGTCATGCAGTCCCTGCTGATCGTAAAAACGACCGGCCGCCAGAAAAGCATCGCGGCATCCGGCGTAGATGCCGGTCAGCACGGCCACGCCAAGCAGCGTAATGACGGCGATCGAGACGAACCTCTTCCAGCTGCGCAGCCAGCAACGCAACGTATCTTTGGCAAATACCGCAGAAACGCCCGCTCCTCGACCGCCGCTATCGTCGAGGTTCCGCCGTTTCACAGAATGTTTCACAGGTTGTTTCACGAATCGCCTCGCTTGTTTCACGGGGCGTTTCACAGAGTGTCTTGCAGTGAGCATCGCCAATCACCTACCATTCGATATCGGCGATGGGCTGCGGCGTTGCGTTGACCTCCTCGCTGGTCACCCTGCCGGAGCGGAAGCGAATCACTTTATGAGCCATCGGTGCAAGCGCGGAATTATGCGTGATGATCATCACGGTCATGCCTTGCGTTTGGCAAATATCCTGCAGCAGTTGCAGCACTTCCTTGCCGGTCTCGTAATCGAGCGCACCGGTCGGCTCGTCACACAACAGCAGCTTCGGCTTTTTGGCAATCGCGCGGGCGATGGACACACGCTGTTGTTCGCCGCCGGACAGTTGCGCTGGGAAGTTCCCCATGCGCTCCCCCAACCCGACCTTGCACAAGGTTTCCACCGGGTCGAAATGGTCGGGACAAATCTGTGAGGCAAGCTCCACGTTTTCCAGCGCGGTAAGGTTCGGCACAAGATTGTAGAACTGGAAAACGAAGCCGATGTCGTTGCGCCGATAGGTCACCAAATCGCGCTTGCGCAATCCGGTGATATCGCGATCGCCCACAATAACACGGCCGGAAGTCGCGGTATCCATGCCGCCCAGAATGTTCAACGCCGTGGTCTTGCCTGCGCCCGACTGGCCGAGGATGACGCTTAGCTCACCTTGATCGGCGGTGAAACTCGCCTCGTCGAGCGCTCGAATCACACTGCTGCCGGAGGGGTATTCCTTGACCACATGATCGAATTCGATATATGCCATCACGCACCTCCAACAGTTCCCACCACGGCCCGCTCCATTCGCAATGCCACCTGCGTTCCCTTGCTATACTCAAGTAAAACAACACTGTGTCGGTTCTGCAACCAACAGTTGGATTGTGAGTTGTCGGAACTTGGGGAGAATGCCATGGCCAAGGATTTGACGGAAAGCCGCCGCACCCGATACACACGGCTCGCCATGCAAGACGCGCTCGTCGAGCTGCTGCAGGACCAGCCGCTTGGGTCCATCACCGTCAAGGCATTGTGCGAGCGGGCGGACGTGAACCGTTCCACGTTCTATGCGCATTACACAAGCATTGAAGATCTACTGCACGATATCGAAGACGAGACCATGGCCTGGGTTACTGCCGCGCTCGACCAGTTGCTCGCGCAGCCTGATTCAGCCGGCATCGAGCACGTCATCGAACGTATCTGCCAATACATCGCCGACAATCGCAAGCATCTGCAGGTATTGATGAGCCCGAAAGCAGATATCGGCTTCCAACAGCAGCTACTGGGACTTATTTACAGCCGGCAGACAGTCGCCGAGCAGCTGCAGCCCGCCGCCAACGACCCGGTCGAGGCCCAAATGCGCATGCGCTTCGCCGTATCCGGCAGCATCGGCCTACTGCAATACTGGCTCGCCACCGACCTCGCAGCATCTCCGGAATCAGTGGCCCACACCATTTTCACCATGGGCATGCCCGTCTCGCAGTGAATTGGTGGGGATGGTTTGATAGGCCACTGCCGACTTTAGCCGTTTCGATCAAACGCGAATACCGGTATGGGCTGGCATCGGCATTCTTTGGCATTACGGCATGCCGCGCCTTACAATGACGAGCGTTGCGCATGGCGACCTCCCGCCGGTCATGCTAAAAATCAAAGAGACTCGAGAGAAGAGCACAATGAGTACTACTGACGCACCTAAGAAGTCGCGCGAAACCGACGATGTGCCGGTGCCGGCCACGCTGCGCAAGTCACTGAAGAACCGTCACATCCAGCTGATTGCACTGGGCGGCGCTATCGGAACCGGCCTGTTCTATGGTTCCAGTGAATCCATCGCGCTGGCCGGACCCTCGATTCTGCTCGCCTACTTGGTTGGCGGCCTCGCGATTTTCGCGATTGTGCGTGCACTGTCTGAAATGTCCGTTGAGGATCCGAAGGCGGGCGCGTTCAGCTACTATGCCACCCGCTACTGGTCCAAGCGCGCCGGCTTTATTTCCGGCTGGAACTACTGGTTCAACTACGTCCTCGTCTCGATGGTGGAGCTATCAGTGGTGGGTTCGTTTGTGAACTACTGGTTCCCGGCGATTCCGACATGGGTGTCGGCGGCCGTGTTCTTGGTGATCATCTGCGCCGCCAACCTGCTGGGCGTCTCTAAATTCGGTGAGTTCGAGTTCTGGTTCGCCATCATCAAGATTGTGGCCGTGATCGCCATGATTATCGGCGGCCTGGCCGTCATCATCTTTGTCCTGCCCACCGCATCCGGCGTGCGCGCAAGCTTCGCGAACTGGTTCACCGTGGGTAACGGCTTCTTCCCGAACGGCCTGATGGGGCAGAATTCCGACGGTTCCTGGACCGGCCTGCTGATGGCACTGGTTGTGGTGATGTTCAGCTTCGGCGGCACCGAGCTCATCGGCATCACCGCCGGCGAAACCGAGGATCCGAAGACCACGATTCCGCGCGCCACCAATGATATTATTTGGCGAATCCTCGTGTTCTACATCGGCGCTCTGGGTGTGATCATGGCCGTAGTGCCGTGGAACACCATCGATGGCAAGTCCAGCCCGTTCGTGCAGATCTTCGATTCCGTGGGCATTCACGCGGCTGCCGGTATTTTGAACTTCGTGTGCCTGACCGCTGTGATGAGCGTCTACAACTCCGGCCTGTACGCCAACTCCCGCATGTTGTACTCGCTGGCCAAGCAGGGCAATGCGCCCGCTTACTTGGGCAAGCTCAACTCGCGCGGCGTGCCAGTGGCCGGCGTGCTGACGTCCGCCGCGATCACCGCCATCGCCGTGGTCGTGGTGTTCGTGTGGCCTGAGTTCGCGTTCAACTACCTGATGTCGATTGCCACCATTGCCGGCATCATCAACTGGACGATGATCATGCTCACCGAAATGAAGTTCCGTAAGGTGGTCGCCGCGGGCGGCGCTCCCGAGGATTCCGAGCTGGCCGGTCTGAGCGGCCAGGAGGCACTGGACGCGATTCACTTCAAACTGCCGTTTGCCAAGGTGACCCCGTGGGTGGTGCTGGCGTTCCTGGCGCTGGTCGTGGTGCTGATGTGCTTCTCCACCAGCTACCGCATCGCCGTCATCGCCGGCGTGATCTGGCTGGCCATCCTCTTCGCCGCCTACCAGCTCACTCAGGCGAAGAAGTAAGGCTCCATTTGCGAATAGCTCTCACTGATGAGCACTCAGTGAGAGCTATTCGCAAATGGGATTTATTCATGAAACAGCTCATCGATGCCGACGAGCTGAACGTCGGATTGAGACGCCGCAGCATCGTCGACCAGTGATTGATCGAAACCGCCGAGCGAAAACAGCAGGTATGTTCGCTGGCCGATACCGGTTCGCACAGCACGGTCTCGCAGTAGATTCAGCACGGAACGGTCCACCGGCGCATTGCGGAATTTGCACTCGCCCACAATGGCAGCATCAGACGCATTGTCAACGGCCATCACGTCTATCTCATCCTGACGATCCCACCAACGGCCAACCGCACGCGCACGGAAGGGCAACCGTCCAGCAGCACTCTCACGCCACATCCATTCACGGCACAGACCCTCGAACGGTTTGCCGGCAAAATCATGTAATACCGGCTTGATATGACGCTCGTATACGCCTTCCACATCGCCCCGCTCCAATTCCGAACGATACGGAAAGACAAACGAATACCAGAATCGGAAGAAATTGTCGCTCAGCTGATACAGCCCACGCGAACCTTTCGCCCGCTCCTTAGGCTTCGCCGTGACTGGGAACTCACGTTCCACAATCCCCAGTTCCATAAGATTGGCGAGATACGACGATACTGTTGCGTTTGCCATCATCGTGTGTGTCGCGATCTCATTCAGCGAAGTTGCGCCGAGCGCGATCGCCCGTATCACGCTGTTATATTTCGCAGTTTCCCGCAGTTCTTCGTGCAACAAAAATTCAACCTCGCTGTATAGCGGAGCAATGCGTCTCAGAATATGCCGCTTGACATTTGCGTCTATGGTCTCATCTGGGTCAAATTCCTCTAGGTAACGCGGGATACCGCCCAGTATTGCGTAGGCCAGCGCCTTATCCTCGCTACTATAGTTGGGGAAGAATTGCGCTGCATCCCAATATGGCATCGGCAGCATCTTCAGGATGCCGGTCGCACGACCATATAGCGGCGATTTTTCTCCCAACAGCTCCTTTTCGATGAAGCTCATGGCACTGCCGCAAATCACAATCATCAGATTTGCATGACGCAACGTGTGGTCCCAAAGATTCTGTAGCACTGACGGCAATGACGGATCAGATTTGACCAGATAAGGAAACTCATCGAATATCACAAGCCTGTGGCCGCCATCGCTCGGCTCTGGCAGCCGGGTCAACTCGGTTAACGCCCTTTCCCAAGAAGGATATTGACTCAGATAATCCTTGCCCGGGGCACCCGCCTCGAACATGAGACGGGAGAACGATGCCAGCTGTTCATCTTTAGTGGCATTCTGCGCCGCGAAGAATAAGGTTTCCTTGTCTTTTGCGAGTTGAATAAGCGTCTCTGTTTTTCCCACGCGCCTGCGGCCGTAGACGAACACAAGCTGTGCCCTACGCTCAGTGAAACATTCCTGCAGTTGCTTGAGGTCATCGTCTCGTCCGATGAATGCCATGCTGCCCGCCTCCTTTATGCCATACGCCGGCGTATTTCTATCGCATCACGATTTATTGTATCACGATTAGTATAATCGTGATTATACAAGCTGTGACGAGGTGCGGGTACGGGCCAATTTGCAAAAAACTCTTACTGAGGGGGAGGTGGTGACGGCTTTGAGGTCGAGCTTGCCGCAGGTCAGGTAGACTCGACCTCAAAGCCGTCACCACCACTTGACCATCACCCACCACAAACAGCGAATAGCCAAAAAAATGACGCATGTGCTGTTATACATTAAAACGCACAGAAAATCACACATATATTGTGCGATTTTCTGTGCGTTGCAGTGAGCAGCTACTCAGTTATGCGCGGCGCTTGCGCCAGATGGACAGCGCAGTGCCGGCAGCGGCGAGCAGCACCATGGCACCGCTCACGCCATATACGGCGGCACCGGTGGCCGGCAACTTGCCGTCAGACTTGGTGTCATCGGTCTTGTTGTCGGTCTTGTCGCCTGCGTTATCGCCCTTGTTGTCACCATCGCCGGTATCCGGCTTGGTGGGCGTTTCCGCCTTCTGCAATGCTGCGATGGCGGCGCTCAGATCAGCGGCGGCCTTGTCAACCACAGCCTGGTCGGAGGAAGCGAGCGCAGCCTTGGCGGCCTGAAGTGCCTTGGCGAGCGCAGCCCAGGAATTAGCCGTGTAATCGGATTCCTTGAGCGCTTCGGCAGCGGCGATCTGCTTGTTGAGCTCAGCCAAATCGACCTTGCCCTGCTCGATGCCGGCCACCTCGGTCGAGGAGGGGTTTACCAAGCCATCGGTGTAGCCGTCGTAGGCGACCGCAACAGTGCCAGAGATGGTGACCGGGAGAGTCACCGTGGCCTTGCCTTCGGCGTCGAGCTTCACGGTCTTGGACCAGTCGCCAGCAGAGAATTTCACCGAGCCGGCGAGCGTGCCCTTGTCAGCGGCGGTCACCGTGGCGGTGAGTTCGCGGGTTTCGGCGTTGTACTCGGCCTTGGTAGCGGAGTCAACAGCGGGCAGCGTGGTCGGGGTGGAGGTATTCCACTTGTGCATGTTCTCCGCGATGGCAGCGGACACGTTCACGAACGCGCCGTGACGGGTCGGGGTCGGCATGTTGGTCGGGGTCACCTTACCCGTGACATTCGGCCCCCACTGCTTCTCGGTACCCCAGCCGTCGGTGGAGGACAGACGGTTGGTCCAGCTGGACGCCGCGATGGCGGACTCGGAGGTCATGTACGGCTTGTATCCGCCGGAGTCGGCCATGATGATCATCGCATCGCCAGCCTCATTCTGGTTCGGGTCGCCAGCATTGAGTTTGATGGACTCCGGGCCTTCGAACGGCAGGATGTTCTGGTCAACGAGCTGCCAGGTCTTGGTCGTATCGGCGTTCGGATCAGCGGCGGCGGTGGTGCAAGTCAGGCACTGGGAACGCTCAAGGAACGTGGACTTGCCGTTGGTGATGTAATCGCCGGCCTTGCCGCTTTCCTCGTTCTTGGTCAGGCGATAGTACATATCGCCGATCTTGAACACGGTGGAATCAATGCGGGAGTACTGGGTATCCTGCCACTTCTCGGCCGGAGTGAACGTCTTGAAGTCGCGGGTGGTGGCCATCACAAGGATGTTGTATGCGCCGTTGGTCTTCGAGCTCTTCACTGCGGTGGCACGGGTGTCATCGGTGTATTCACGCGAGGACCAGAACACCACATAGGAGTTCAGCGCGTCATCCCAGAAAGCTTCCGGCGCCCAAGTCATGCCCATGTTGTCGGCGTTGACCTTGATACCGGTGTCGCCGTCCTCGGCGTTGGTGCGAGTCCAGTTCACCATATCGGTGGACTCCCATGCTTCAAGCTTCAGAGAGCCATACTGCTGGTTCTGGCCCCAGCCCTGCGAGGAGACCTTGAGGTCGGTGGCGATCATGTAGAACTTGTCGCCATCCTTGGACTTGAGCACATACGGGTCACGCAGGCCCTTGGTATCGGTGTTGGAGACGATAACCGGGTTGCCGCTGTTAATCTCGCTGAACGAGAAGAAGTTGTTGCCGTCGGTGGCGGACTCGTACAGCGCCTCACCGATCTTGCCGTTGGTGGTGGCCTCATCGGAAAGGAAGGTCACGGCCGCATAAGCGCCGTCCGGAACGGAGCGGGTTTGCTCCTTGACAGTGACTTCCACGGTCTTGGTCACGACCTCGCCACCGTTGTAGGAGGCAGTGGCGGTCAGTGTGACAGGCTTGGAATCACCGTCGCCGTAAGCCGGGCGAGTCACCACGCCGGCACCCTTATACGGATCGGCCATACCGTTCTTCGGAGCCTCGTACTTGGCGTCAGTGCCGGTAATGAGCTTTTCATCAGAGGACTTCCACGTAATCGCAGAACCATTCTTGGTGCCTTCGGCAACTAGCGGCAGGTTCTCGGTGGTGGTGGTCTTCAGCGCGGAAATCGCGGCGTTGAGGTCGGCTTCGGCAGCGTTCTTGGCGTTCATCGGCTCAACGGTGACGGGCAGTTCGGCCTTCACACCACCCAGCTCAGTGGTGGCGGTGATGGTGGCAGTACCAGCCTTAACGCCGGTTACAGTACCGTCTGCGGCGACCTTGGCCACGGACTCATCGGAGGAGGACCAGGTGACGTTCTTGCTCACGGCGTCGTCCGGGACGGTGGCGGTGAGCTTGGTGGAGTCCTTCTCAATCAGGGTGAGCTTGTTGTTCACCACACCGGTGCCGGAAATCGCAACGGCGGTCGGCATGGTCAGGTCAGCGCCCCTGTAGACCTTGATGTCATCCATTGCACCATTCCAGTACTCATCGACGGAGTAGAACGACTTGCCGATGTAGGCGGTGGTCGCGCCGAGATCGCTCATCTTGATGCCGGTGTTGGCCTTGAAAATAATCAGGGCATTGTTGCGGAACACGGCAAGGTTGGTGCCGTCCACGACAATCTTGTAATCGGCCCAGCTGTTGTCGTTGCCGGAAACGGTGACCTTGGATCCCTGTTCGTTACCCCAGTTGTTGTTGGAGATAACGCCCTTGATGGCGGTCTTGCTGTTGTAGAACATCAGGTACTTGTTGGCGTTGGACTGATCGGTGGTGTTGGCGTCGTTCGAGCCGTCCTTGCCGACGATGAACGAGAAGAACTTGCCGCTGTCGTCGTGACGAGTCTTGGACGCGAACTCCAGAGTGAAGGAGTCGCCGGCGTCCTTGAACAGCTGGTCATCGATCTGGGCGTACTGGCCATCGCCGCGCAGTGAGAGCGCCTCGTTGTTGCTGCGGTCACCGTACTGTTCGATCTTGGCGTTGTCTTTCAGCGTCAGGTTGTACTTGCCGGTCGAATCGGCAATCGCGCTGTTCGTGGTGCCGTTTTTGCCCGTGAAGTCCCAGCTGGCGAGCAGCGTCGGTTCAGCAGCCTTAGCAGTCTGCACTGTCGCGGTATCGGTTGTCTGTGGTTGGGAATCTTCCGACTCCATGGCATACGTCGTCGGAACTACTGCCACCATCGTTGATATTGCAATCAACGATGCTGCCATCTTCTTCCAATGCTTCACCGCATCTCTCCTTGCCCTTTGCCTCGACCCACTTGTCGGGTGTCTCGTTCGCCTCTACGTGAACGCAAACATTATTTGCGATGATACCATTACGGCACTGAGACTCAGTGTGCCAGATTCCTTATGTATATAAGCACTTACAGGGGGCAACCGCCCAGCCCGAACACTCCCCGTATGCCAAAAGCCCCCTTCCAAGCCAATCACTAATACCCCTCAATCGGCACCCCGCTCCGCCAGCCGCCCCAAACTGTTATCAATTTGTTATCTTTACCGCGCTTGCGTGGACAGAGAACGCTCAGACCTCGAAGATCGCCGCATATTCGCGAGAGAACCCGCCTAGTCAATGAGATATGGATTGAAAACACGCTCGGTGACGGGGATATGGAGCATCAGCATGGTGCCGTAACCAAGAATCACCAGCAGGAACAGTCCACCGGGCATGTAGAACCAGCTGGCCACCAGCAGCGCCACGAACACGGCATCCACGATGACCAGGGCCACGGTCATCGCGATGTGGGAGATGCCGAAGATGAAGGCGTTCTTCAAGGTGCCGGCCACGGTGTTCTCGAAGCGTGCCTGAAGCGCGAACACCCATTCGAAGCCGATAAGCCAGAGGATGGTCAGCGCGAATTTGATGATGAGCAGCGGCGTGATCTGCAGGACGATCCATGACCAGACCAGTGCAATCAGCACCACCAAGAACGGCAGCCACAGCAGCGTGGCTTTGATGAAGTTGGTTTTGAATGACTTGAAGTAGTTGGCGGTTACGCCTTTGCCCTCGCCCTCGATGGAGCGGCGGCAAGCATCATGGCCGGCAGTCAGGGCCGCACCGATGGTGATGAGCGGAATCGAAGTGACCAGCATCAGAATGTTGATCCATACGCCGTCAACAAGATTGCTCCACGCGCGCATGAATTTCGAGTCCGGTGCCAGCCAGTTCATCAACTACTCCTTGTGCTGCTCTTGGCTCCCCGCCAGATTGTCGGGCTCAACCCTTGACCGCTCCGCCTTCGGCCCTGCAATTACGGACTCGCCTACGACGAGGCTCATCATTAGCTTCGCCGCTGTCGCGGCTCAGCCTGGAGCCTGCTGGAAGCCCACTGGGCTTCCAGCCATGGGCTGACGACGCGAGTCGTCAGCCCTTGACGGCTCCCGCCATGACACCAGAGACTATATACTTCTGGCATACCAAGTAGAAGACGATGATGGGGATGATGGCCAGCACCAGGCAGGCCATCATGGCGCCCATATCCACGGAACCGTAGCCGCCCTTGAGGTATTGCACGGCGACCGAGATGGTCTTGTACTTGCCGAGGTCGAGCGTCAGGTACGGCAGCAGGTAATCGTTCCAGATCCACATGGCTTCGAGGATGGCCACCGAGACGATCGACGGCTTCATGATTGGCACCACGATCTGGAAGAAGATGCGCGGCACTGACGCGCCGTCGATCATGGCGGACTCCTCAAGCTCCTGCGGGATGCCCTTGATCACGCCGGTGAAGATGAACACGGTCAGACCGGCCCCGAAACCGAGGTACACGATGCACAGGCCCCACGGGGTATTGAGCTTCAGCATGTCGGCGATCTTGGAGAGGGTGAACATCACCATCTGGAACGGCACGATCATATTGAACAGGAACAGGGTGTAGAGCAGCTTCGCGGCCCAGTTGTTCACGCGCACGATCCACCATGCGCACATCGAGGTGCACACCAGAATCAGCACCACCGAGCCGACGGTGATAAGCAACGTCCAGCCGAAGGAGGCGAAGAACTGCGTGGTCTCGATGCCGCGCACATAGTTCTCAAGTCCCACGAACGCCTTGCCGGCAGGCAGGGAGAACGCGTTCTTGGAGATGTACGCCTTCTGCTTGAAGGAGTTGATCAGCACCAGGACGATCGGGAAAATCCAGAACAGGGAGACGACGGCAAACAGCACGGTCCATAATGCGCCATGCTTCACAGGCTTGTTCTCGTTCATCAGGCTGCCACCTCCTTGCTCGTGGTGAGCTTGTTCTGAATCAGGGCGATGACCGCGACCAGGATGAAGAACAGCACGGCCTTCGCCTGGCCGACGCCTTCCCAGCCCATACGGCCGTAGAAGGTGCGGGTGATGTTCAGCGCCAGACCTTCAGACATGTTGCTCGGCGCACCGTTGGTCAATGCGAGGTTCTGGTCGTAGAGCTTGAAACCGTTGGTCACGGTCAGGAAGGAGCACACGGTGATGGACGGCATCATCAGCGGGATGATGATGCGGAACATGGTCTGCCGTCCGTTGGCGCCGTCCACGGCCGCGGCCTCCAGCACATCGGCGGGCAGGGCCTGCAGGCCGGCGATGTAGATGATCATCATGTAGCCGATCTGCTGCCAGCACACCAGGATGACCAAACCCCAGAACCCGTAGGACGCCTTATAGGTCAGGGCGCGGCCCCAGTGGGCCAGTACGCCGTTCAGGAGCAGCAGCCAGATGTAGCCCAGGATGATGCCGCCGATAAGGTTCGGCATGAAGAATACCGAGCGGAACAGCGTGGAGCCCTTGATCGCCTTGGTCAGCATGTAGGCGATGGCGAAGGCGATCACGTTGATCACGATGGTGGTCACGATGGTAAACGCGGTGGAGAAGCCGAGCGCGTGCAGGAATTCCTTGTCTTTCAACGCTTTGCCATAGTTCTTAAGCCCCACCCATTCACCGTCGGTAACGGTGGTGAATTCGCAAAAGCTTAAGTAGACGCCCATGATGAAGGGCACCAGGAACCCGATGATGAATGCGGCGAATGTGGGGAGCGCGAACAGCGCCCACCATCTGCGTATCGCCTTGCCAGCCATGCTGATCATGACTTTTCCTCCTCCTTGAGTCCGCTGCGTTGCGACACTGCATCGTGCGCCGGCTGCGGAGTTCAACTCAATGCGAGCCTGCCGATCGAGAACCGCATGCACGGCCTGTTCTCGTTCAAGCCTATATTCATAGTAAACGTCGAATCATTATATGTCCAACGTTGTCATTTTCAGCGTTTCAAGCTCGAGCATACTCCAGCTCCAGCAATCTTCTTTCAACTAAGATAACGGCTATATAAAGCCAATCTGACGCCGTCATAGACACTGTGCAAACGTTTGTAATACAATCGTTGTCATCGCCGCAAATCAATCAATCAGCATGTACACTGGAGTCAGTTGCGCATGTGTATTGCGATTTTCCATTCAACGCAAAGGGGCTGCAATGGCTACGAGCATTCAGGATGTCGCCCGCGAGGCCGGCGTCTCCATCTCCACCGTCTCACGTTCCTTCACCAGACCGGATCTGGTGTCGGCCAAGACCCGCGAGCGCGTGCTCGCCATCGCCGACAAACTCAATTTCTCACTCTCCCGCTCGGCTGCGGCCCTGAAATCCGGCCGCGCCCTGCGCATCGCAGTACTGATGAGCGGCCATATCCGCCTGTGGTTCACCGCCTCGGTCATCGAGGGGCTCAACGAGGTGCTGCACACGCAGGGCTACGATATTTCGGTATTCCAGATTTCCAGCATCGAGGAGCGCAAGGAATTCTTCGAGATGTTGCCGGTACGCCGTAACGCCGATGCCGTGATTGTGGCGTCTTTCGATATCGACAACAACGAAATCGCGCAACTGGCTTCGGTCGGCGTGCCGATCGTCGGCATCAATTCGGTCGAGCCCGAAGCCCGCGGCTTTACCGCCGCCGTCAATATCGACGACGTGCAGGGCTCCACGCTGGCCGCCCGCCATCTTATCAATCTCGGACATCGCCGCATCACCTATATCAGCACCAATCGCGAGGTGTCGCTGAGCTTCTCCGTGCAAAGCCGATTCGACTCATTCACCGCCTGCTGCCGCAGGGAAGGCATCGAGCCGCAGGTCATCGTCTGCAAGGTCGATGACGATGGACGTTATGAAATCAGCGACGTGGTCGACCAACTCATGAGCCAAGACGAGATGCCCACCGCCATCGCATGCCAGGAGGATGGCATCGCTTTGCCGCTTATGTTCCAGCTGGAGCGCAATGGATTCTCCGTGCCCGGCGACGTCTCGCTGGTCGGCTACGACGATAGTTTCTACACCGGCGATATCGGCCTGACCACCATCCGCCAGGATCCGGCGGAGATGGCCCGCGTGGCAGCCCGCATGACGCTCGACCTCATTGACGAGAAGCCGATTGAGCAACCCTATATCGTGTTCCCGGCCCAGCTGAAGGTCCGCTCCTCCACCTCCCGCGTTAAGTAGGCTCACACAACAAAGCCCACCATAGAAAAAGCGTGAGGCAACCGCACAATAACACTCAATCGCACATTGTGGGAAATGGCGAAAAATCGCCAATCCATGGACCCACAGTGTGCGATTGGCCGGGTGTGTGCCTCACACTTTTTCTGCGGCGGCCGATTTTGTGCGAGACTCAGCAATACAAAGCGGCGCCCCTTGGAGAAGGAAAGGCAGGGGCGCCGCGGATTGTTACTTATCGGCTATGGGACTCTATGAGACTCAGTGCGAGGCCTCGTATTCGGAAGCCCAACCGTCCACGAAGGCGGTCTTGACGGCATCCCACTTGCCGGTGCCCTGCGCGTACTCGAGCAGCGCCTGGCCGACCTTGTTCTTCCATTCCTCGGACGGCATCATGGTGAAGTTCCAAGAAACCTGGGTCTTGCCGGACTCCTGGTCTTCCACGGCGGCCTCGGTCAGCGGGTTGTCGCTTTTGACGTCATCGAAGGTCTTGAACGGGGTGGTGAAGCCCATGTCCTGAGAGAGGGCCTTCTTGCCGGTATCCGAGGTGATCACCCACTTGAGGAAGTCCTCGGTGGCCTTCTTGTCGGCGTCGGAGGCCTTGTCATTGATACACCAGTAGTTCTCGGAACCGGTGGTCAGACCCTGCTTCTCCTCGCCCTTGACGCCGATGTAGATCGGCATCATGCCTACCTGATCGTCGGTCATGCCGGCCTTCTGCAGGTCGGTCCAGGCCCAGGTGCCGTTCTGGTAGAAGGCGGCCTCGCCGAGCGCGAACTCGGAGTTCGCATCATCTCCGGTCTTGGCGCTCAGCTGGGTGGGTTCGGTGGTGGAGTCGGTGATGTACAGGTCGAAGATCTTCTTGTAGTTCGGCAGGTAGGTGCCCTTGATCT
>ENA-OWYG01000877-OWYG01000877.1-human-gut-metagenome-genome-assembly--contig:-NODE-877-length-17245-cov-5.760384_pt1 | contig 17245 bp, 15 predicted proteins | sample MGYA00249747_ERZ652080 | MGnify/ENA primary metagenome ERZ652080 (study PRJEB26925, sample SAMN05827071) | human gut metagenome | biome: ENVO:2100002; feature: ENVO:00000062; material: ENVO:00002003...
GCGGTTCTTTCCGACAATCAGCTTCGCCTCTTCGGGGTTTGCGTCTCTGTCATTGGTGTACGGCCTGTAAAGCAGCATGATCTGGTCGGCGTCTTGTTCGATGGAGCCGGAGTCGCGCAGGTCGGACACACGGGGAACCCCCGCTTCCTTCCCGGCGCGTTTCTCCGCTTCCCGGTTGAGCTGGGCCAGCACGATCACCGGGATATTCAGTTCCTTCGCCAGGGCTTTGAGGCCGGCGGAAATCTCCGATACCTCGCGTTCCCGGGAGGCGCCGCGGTTGGATGGATTGGCAAGCTGCAAGTAGTCCACGCCGATGCACCGCACCCCATGGTCCGCCACCATGCGCCGGGCGGTCGCCTGTATCTGGTCAATCCTCAAGGCTCCCCGGTCGTCCACGAAGAAAGGCAGGCTCTTCACCTTGCGAACCGCATTGGTGAAAGCCTCCTGCTGCCACTTGGTCAGCTTGATGCCTCGGCGCAGATTGGCCGCATTGATTTTGGACATGCCAAAAAGCGTACGTTCAAGCAACTGCTCCTTGGACATTTCCATGCTGAACAAGCCTACAGGAACATCATCATAGGCCAGATTGTACAGAATATTGGTTAAGAGCGAAGTCTTCCCCACGGCCGGCCGGGCTCCAATAACAATCATGGAAGTCTTCTGTAGGCCGTCCAGCATCCTGTCCAGGGAGGGGTAGCCTGTAGGGAGCCCCTTGGTCTGTCCCGGATTCTTGATGCGGAACTCCAATCCTTCTACCACCTTCTGTGTGCCATCAGCCATGCGAGCCACTTGGGGCACTCCGTAAGTTTCCCGCAAGGAGGACATCACCTTTTCGGCTTCCGCCAGAACTTCTTCCTCGGACAGGGTTAAATCATGGAGATTTTCCAGACCGGAAATGAACAGGGCTTCCACATCCCGCCGTTTCTTGGCGGCGGTTAGAATCTTCATAGAAGGCTCGAACTGGAAATGGTAGGCAAACCTCGTCGAAAGCTCGACAAGCCCAACGTGGCCTCCCACGCCCTCAAGTTCACCCGAAGAGTCCATGTGCTGAATCAGGTCGGTGATGTTGAGCTTCTCCGGTGTCTTGGCGAGTTCTTCAAAGGCAGCCCATATCTTCTGGTGGGCAGGAAGGACAAAATGGAACCTTCCGATGCCTTGTTCGATCAAAGCGGCTACCTTGTCGGCTCCGTCAATGCAGTTCCCGAGAACAGTCTTCTCGGCGTTGAGTTGTGTTTCTGTAATGTTCATGATGATTGTTTGTTATTAAGGGTTAATGTTTTTTCTAAGTTTTGGGTCGAAGGGGTCTTTTTCCCCTCCAGGAGGTGAGCTGGCGAACTTCTGTCTCTGTTCCTTCAAGGCATCGTCCTTTGTCCAGATCATGGCGCGGGACTTCCAGTTACGAATGAAATTGCCTTGTTCCACGAAGTGGTCGTAAAACTTCTCCGCAGAACTCCTCAACCCCTCTGGGGTCAAAGGATGAACAAGGCACTGCCGCATGTATTCCTCCACTTCCTCGACGGATTCCGGTAAGGGAACCATGGAAGAAGATCGGGAGGGTGGGGGAAAATCAAGCGAGCCTCCAGGCGAAGCTTCCTTCGTCTCCGACTCCGTCTTCGTATACGTATTCGACTCCGTCTCCGTATAGGCGAGCGGATGACAGTCACATGGCTGACATGTGTCTGACACATGACGGTCATTTGGTTGGCAAGTGTCCGTTTTTACTTCATCAGGAGCAGGGAACTTGCTTTCTTTCGCCCTGGTCCTTTGCTTGAACTGCAAGACCTCCAGATAACGCTTCCCTTCGGCACCGTACACCCTTACAAGACCCGCAGTCACACAAGCGGTGAGCCACTTTTCTATGTCCTGGTTACTGACATTGCCGATTTTCCGAGGCATTATCCTTCCGATCAGTAGAGGCGGGTCGGCGTGATACCTTCCGTAGTCATCTACAGCAAGCAAAAGACGGTGATAGAAGCATTCTTCCACCCAACTCAGCCTATCGACCTTGTCGGATGTCAGAAATCCTTCCCTGATGATTCTATTGGGCATGATTATGGTTCAATCAAATGCAATTCTTCACACCTCTTGCGGACGTAATCCAGCACCGTGCCGGCGTCCTGGTGTTCGATATGGAGCAGGAAATCCGGCTTGCCGAACTCTTCTACCCAAAACTCTATTTCCGGGCCTGTGAGGTCAAAATACACGCCGTAGCGGCCTGTACGCCCCAGTTCCCCCTTGATGCGGCAGAGCTCCTGTATGCAGCGGTGTTCTTCTTGTTCTGGCGTGAGATCATGAAAGGCCCGCTCCCACCGCATTCCGCCGTCCAAGAAACAATGACAATTAAAACCGGCAGTCGTCATTGAGCCCTCCTTTCTCGTCAATCAAGGCTTTAAGTTCATCGAAACAACGAAGCCGTGATGCATTTTTCACCGTGCAAATAAGGTGTTGCGCCCACCGTGCATGCCGTTTGGTGGGGTACCCCATGAGAAAGCGGGCCGTGACGCCCATGTAGCACACAATTGCGGCCAGGACTTCGTATTTCCCGTCTTTTGTTTTTCTCACGGGGCAAATCTGCTGAACAATGATATGAGGGTTCTTTTTCATTGCTCGGCCTCCTCCCTATTGAGAACATCACACAGGATGCGGGCATGGTTGAACGCGCTTTCCTTCGTGAGATTGCCTATATAGAATCTTGCAACAGGCCTACCGCTAACCAGATGAACCACTTGATAGCCACTAGTGGTATCATCCGGTGCGAACCGCGAATACCTCATAACCCTGACTTCATAGCTTTCAACAGAGTTCATTTATTCTCTCCTTCCTTTTTGGGAGTGTACATATCGGTCATTCCGCGTGAGCATTCACAACAATCCGCACGCGTGCCATTTTCAAAGATGCAGCCTTCGCATTGACTTTCTTTGGAATCTTGCCGGGTTTCCCCGGCAAGCTCCTCGGTGTAGACGTTTTTAATCGCCTCGTCCAAATAGCCGTTTAAGTCCAAGCGTAGTTGCCTATCTTCAAAAAAATCAGAGAAAATTCCTTTGAGTGCAGCGCGAGCCAGGAACTCTTCTTCGATTCTCGCCGACCCATCTCCCACCGCAAATTTGGCGGTATCATACATAGATTGAGAGACGGGTATTTTCAGGGTAACAACCTTCATTACTTGGACCCTCCTTCCCCGATCAAGGCTTCTTCCAATGCTCGGTGTACCCCCTGGGTAAGAACGCCAGAAATGAACTCTTCCGGGGATTTTCCAGCCTTGGATGCCTGCGCTTTCAGGACCTCAAAAATGCCAGAGGCAAGGTCCAGAGTAATTTGTTGCCGTTTCGCTTTCATTACCTCACCCCTCCTTTCATGGAAGCAAGCGTTGCAGCAAGAGCGGGATTGGAGGTTGCGTCTTCGGCAAGGTAGAAGGACTTCTTGGCACTTTCCAGCGCGCGGCCAAGCAGTTCTGTCGCCATAAGATAGCGTGTCTGATCTATGTGAACCTTTCCTTCATCCCACCGGAAGCCCCCGCTGTTGATGGCAGTGAACGCAGCAAGGACGCTCATATCGGAATTTTCAATTTCCGTCAGGGCAAAAAAGGTCTTCCGCCTCTTATCTAAAACCTTGAGAGGGATTTCTCCTTCAAACGCATCCGCCGCATTTTCCAGAAGGATGGCAGCATCCTCGAAGGCTTCCTTCACGCCATTGACCACCTCTTCCTGGTCGTCATCGGCATAGAATAAGGCGTGGAACATATCCAGAATGGCTTCCGCCGCGCCTCGGAGCATGCAAGCATTCTCTCCAAAGGCGATTAAATCCTCTTCATCGTACCGCTTCTTCCTGGGGGCGGCAGGCTTCTTGGCTGTCTTGGCAGCCTTTGCCGGTTGACAGGGCTTCCTGTCTATCGTACTTACTGGCTTGTGAGCAATGAGAGGATTCGCAGTCTTGCCATTATTCACAACATTGGCCCCTTTCCCGTTGCCGCGGGAGAGGGGTTCTGCGTTTGTCAGTAGTGCTGTAGTCGTATTCGTAGCGATCATAATCGTATTCTTTCTATTCTTATTTATTATCAATTAACTGTTACTATTTTATCTCGTTTATCAGGTTCAATCGACGCGCCCCTGGATGGAGGCACGAAGGAATATCAGTCTTCGTCGGCCAAGGTGAAGCTTTCGTCATCCAACTCAAATACTCCCAACCATGGAGCTTTGATAAAGGCGACATAGAAATTTCTCTCGTCCTTGCGACGAACAACAATAAACTCGTCTTCCGGAGAGAAACGATAAGTTCTGCCACGGTTAGGCATGGTGATGATAAGTTGGGAATTTAACATCACTCTGTCGCCCGTATCGAAGGGCTTTGCTTGTATAGTGTTTATCATATCGTGATAAATATTGATGGTTAGTTATCGGATTTTGATTACTTGCTTTCGGTTAAATCCTTTACTGTTCGTCGTCAGAAACAACCCTCCACTTAAAAAGGAAGTCATCTTCGTCAAAAATGGCATGCACCCACATTTGTCTTTCCTTATCAAAGGCCATTGCTCTTTCTTTATCGAACTGATGTAGAAGACCGTCATTCCTCTCTACTTTTTTCCCTTCCATCATCAGGCGTACAGCCTCATGAAACGGCAAGTCATAAACAGGCTTCTTCTCTCCCGTTCCCTCTGGTTCAGCAACCAACTTGTGCAAGCATCCACACGGCACATCCAGTGTATTCCCGTTGTCCGTCCTGATACTCACACCGTTGAGCTCTCTAAGCTGGCAGATGGTCCCATAAATGGCAACAGGCATGCCAAGCCTCATATCTTTACTCTTCATTATATTGATTATTTATTGATTATTAATTTTTTCCTCAAACCGTGAGGGCGGGACGGTTTTAGTAAACCGCCAAAAGCTTTTGGTGCAGGGTAGGAAGGAGAGAACCCGGAATGCGGGGACTTGCCGGCCTGGAGATCGGCGTTGTCCATCTCTACAGCCAGCCAGAACAAGCCGACGGCGAAGAGTCCACAGGCACCGCCAGCAATCAGGCGGCATGTGCCAACGGCCAAGGCTCGGAGTAACGCCTTCATCTACTCATTCCCCTTTCTCCGTATTCACGGAATAGCGCCACTCGGAACTGCTTGCCATGTACCTTCAGCTTCCCCTGCTTGCCCCAGTACAGGACATCAATGACATGCCCCTTGCTGCGCAACGCATGCACCGTTTCCTTGATAACATCCCGGTCGGAATCGTACATCAGGGCCAAGGTCTTGCAGTCGTAAAACTCTGATTCAGGGTAGGTCATGGCTTCAAAGTTCTTCCCACCCTAAAAGTTTCAGGGCGGCGATCATTTCGGGTTCAAGGTCAATCGTCATAGTGTCCGTCAGGGTTGTCGGTGGTGGCGTGATCCACTTCCCACGCATCAATGGCAAGTTCCAGCGCATCCCGCATCGCTTCTACATCTCCAAAAGTGATGAACTCCCCGTCCACGCGGATACAGTGGTCTTCTTCGTCGTATTCGATAGTCATTCTGCGGGTTCCTTTCATGGATATTCAGGCTAGAGGAAGTTCCTCTCCAAATTCATGGCGCTTCATTTTTTCAAAAACGGATAGGAAGAAATCCTTTCCTTTCTGCGTCACCATAGGGGTGCTATACACCCTCTCTTCTCCGTTCTGGAAACTGGGTCTGGAATTGATTTCAAACAACTTGCTTTCCGAAGACTTCTGGGTGGGCAAATTATGAGTGCTTCCAGAACGCTTGATCAGCCATCCATTCTCACGGAGCCATTCAAACAGGCGTTTTTCTCCCATGGGGTAGCCCATCTTGTTAATATCTTTGGCAAGCTGGTTCACGGAAATGCAATCCTTGGAAGCCTGGCTCACCTTGGAGAAAAGAACGTGGTGGCTGTCTTCCTCAATTTTGGCTTCAAGAGCCTTGGTTTTATCCTTCTCGTCCGCCAGGGCTCCGACGATCTTCAAAACAGCATGTGGATCGGAAAGAACCTTCATGATGCTTTCACCCTCATTCCGGTTTTTCAGCTCAGCTTCCATCCGGTTAAACTCGGCAATGTAGGCTTCCTTGAATTCGGCGGCCTTCGCCCCGGTGAATCCCATGGCGAGGAAGGTGAAGCCGTCGCGAGTCATCAGAACTTCGGGACGTTTCTCGCCCTTGCCGTCCATGTATTCAACGAATCCAAAATTGGCTTCGTTGAAACTCGTTGAGCAATCAAGCTCTCTGACGGAACGAAGTACTTTCCCGTGTTCCTTTCCGAACTTCTCGGCTACGTCCCGGCTGGAGACGACAACCTTTCCTTCGCGGATGGAAAGTCCCAGGGAAGACGAAGCGGCGATGTGATTTTGCGTGTTCATATATAAATGGTGGAGTGTTGCGCTTTCGTTCATGCCGCGGGCTTCTTGGGGGTTTTCCTAGGCTGGAGGGTACGGTCTTTTGCCTTCTGGCGGAAATCCATGATGGCACCGATAACGAGAGCCCGACCGCTCAAGCCTGTAGCGGCTTGTGCCTCACGGAACCACTCCCGCACTTCTTGCGTTTCTTTTTTCAGGTTGATGATCATTTTGCGTTTTTCGTGCTGTTGATGGATTCAAAATAACAATTTTACGTATTCAGTCAATACTGAAATACCATTAATTGTTATTTTAGAAATCATAAACTACTTGACAAATACGTAATATGCGTATATAACAACACCATGCTCAATGCAGAAGACATCAAGGCGTGGCTCAAAAAGATCGGGAAAAATCGTGTATGGCTTGCAGAAAAAACGTTGTCCAAGAAAAGAACTGTGGATGGGTGGCTTTCTGATGGGAATCCTATTCCCCCCGCCAAGCTTGCCCTCATTGAAAAACTAATGACCGGGGAGGAAGAAATAGAGTTTGAGCTTCCGCCGGACTTTGAAAAGCAACTCCGTGCCCTGGCGGATGAGATGCACAAGAACCTTGAAGACATGGTTTCCTACATTCTCCAGACTACCGCACGGGAGTATTATCAGAAAAAGGCGCAATCTGTGCCACACCCAATAAAAACATTACCCGTGGCAGGAACAAGTAAGGAGGAGAGATACAGCCTGCCAATCATCGGTAACATCGCCGCCGGGGGCCTACAACCGGGGGATACCATCCCCTATTATGTCAGAGCTAACCGTCCTCTCGGTAAAGATGAATACGTCCTGCGGGTGGAAGGCAAGAGTATGGAGCCCATCATCATGGACGGCGCCCTGGTTGTTATGCGCAAGCACACGATTCCTCCCATCCCCAAACCCGGCACGATCGTGGAATACTACGACGAACGCGGTGTCACCCTGAAAAAACTTGGACGTAAAAAGAATCCCGAAACCGGGAAGATGGACTACGTCCTACATCCACTCAACCCTGCATTTGGTGATATTGAACCAATGGATGGAGGCAAAATCTCTGGATTGTATGTGGAAACCCTCTCCAACTGGGAGAAAGCTTGACGAGCTGGAGAAATGTGTTATAGATAAATCCTCTTTATTTTATTTCCTGTAGCCGCCTGCGTTGTGAAACGTGGGCGGTTTTTTATTGTTATTCTTCACTTACCCCTATAAGGTTGCCTCGTCCGGGCAGAGTCGCTTCGTCTCGCTTGCTGCCAGACTATGGTAGCAGCCTGGTCGCTCAAGAAAAGCGCTCCTATTCAGCCCTTGGCCTTCGGGCCGGGGCTTTTTTTTGTTGATAACGCGCAACAAAAAAGTAAACTTCACTAGTTTTGCATTTAACGTAATGCTATATCAGGCTTATGCCAAAAATATCCTACTCAGATAATGACAAGGATTTCCTTGAACGTGTTGCTTATTTCTCAGAAAAGAAATGCGAGAGCTACATTTACCCTGACCGTAAACTGACCGATGAGGAAAAAAATTTGATTCTAGCGGTTTCTGTCACAGCATGGAATGACCCTAAGCATTATTTCATAATCAACCAAGCATATGATTGCTGCCGTAATCACGTATTCTCATACACCTACAGTACAATCATGCGTGACTACTGCGAAATGGAATGGAGTAATGATCAGCAGACACATCTCCTTGTAAAATACTTTCCTCGACTCTCAGTAGGATTCTTCTCTCATGGAGTATATCATCCTCCTTTTTCATATCAAATAACGCCATATGCGATAAGCCTAATATTCATTGCTTTATTCTTCGCTCTCTTTTTATTTGATGATGAAGATGCTCCCTTCTATCATGGCGGTTATGTACAAATTCCGGTATCAATAGCCTTTGGCGCAATTGCCATATTTTCACTTCTGTATCTATGGCGCACTAAAATAAATGAAATGAGAATGCGGGCTACGGATGCCATTATTTCCTCCATTTATTTAAGCGATGTAAAGAAGCTCCTCAAAAGCGAAGAAATGCTGTCCTATTGCTGCTACAAGTACATAAACGGCAAACTAAATAAAAACGAAAAGAAAGCGCTTCGCTGCTACATACGTCAACATGCGCTTTTCTAAACGCACTGCTATCACCATCTCCGCGCCCTTTCCTTTCGTTCCTTCTTCTCCTGCTTCTCTTCGTTAATTGCACGCTGAAGGAAGGGGCGCACCATGTTCCCCACGGCGGAACAGGACTGAAGAACGCCGCTTAACGTGCTACACCACTGCATCGTGCTGTTGACGCCGCGGCCCAGTCCGGCGCCTGCCGCTCCCAGGCGAATAGTATCGGCAATCGCCAGAGCCATTTCTTCGCCGCTCATCTTGTCCGTATTCGCAAACTTCTTGATGCAGCGCATCCAGCCGCGGATGTTGAACAGCATATCATCCAGCAAGCCGGTCTTGATAAATCCCTTGCCGTTGCCGGTGATCAGCTTGTTGAGCTGGCCGCTGACTTCTTCCAGGGTGGGGCCCAGGATGGGCAGGGTATTAAGCAGACCAAGACCGGACAACCCGGTGAGGGCATTGTAAACCAGCCACTCCGGCAACTCGTCATCATCCGGTCCGTTCCCCCGCATCAGATCCAGCAGCATCAGAATAACCTGCTCCATGCTGGACATGGTGGAAAGCCACAGTATCTTCCTGCCGAACCTCTTGATCACGCCATCTCCTTCCGCTCGTGCCTTCTCTCCGATGGCCGCGGTCATGCCCACCTTATTGAGCATTTCACCGCCCATGTAACAATTCATCCGCACCCACAAATTGTTTTTCCCAAGAGCCGCCATCATGGAACGCTGCGTCAGCCGCTGGGGCTGCCCCACAAGCTCCAAAGCATTCTTCACGGTTCTGTCGCAAATCTCTTCCATCTGTTCCTCCGTCATGGGGACGGCAGCCGCGCGGTTCTCCTTCTCCAAATCCTGCCAGGTCAGATTATACAGGGCCGTCATGCTGGCGCAGTTGGACCACACGTCCACGTGTTCAAGGGCCTGCATCCCAACACGGGACAGGCCGGCCATGCGCGTCCACTTGGCGTTGGAGCCCATGCGCATCAGCTCCACAAACACACGGTCATCCTTGAACCGCGCCTGGAAAAACGGCTTGCGCAGCATCTCTCCAAACGTAATCCTTCCCGCGCCGGCCCTGTCCAAAAGCAACTGCTTGACAACCCTGACCGGACTCTTGAACGCCGCCGCGTGCATCAGGGCGGAGGGCTGCTTGGCAATCGTCGTCAGGGCTGCGGACAACACGCTCACGGCATGAGCATTCTGGAACATGCCCAGCAGGCTGCCCATGGCGCGCTGCGTCACTGCTTCCATCACCCCGGCACCGTCAAACAGGTCGATCATCTGCTTGAGGGATGTGAACAAGCCGTCCCCAAGCCTCTGGTTCAAAGCTCCTGCAAACTCCTTGTTAGCCAAAAGGCGCCTCCACTTGGCCGTCATCCGGCCCATGATCAGGTAATTGTTCTGCTGGGCGCAGGCGGCAAGGAACACATTGCTTGCCCCCATGCTCAAATCCACCTCATGCCTGTGGTCTACGCGCTGAATCAGCATCCCGTACCGGGTTCCGGTCCCCCTCTCCACGTCCAGGGCGTCCCGGTCTTGGTTGATGCGGGAAGGATCATGGAAGCGGCTCATCCAGTAATTCACCTGCGCGGGGAAAGGAACCCCCTCGCGCCGTTCAAACTCTTCGGCAACCCCACTCTCGGACAGGAGGTCGCGCATCTTGTAGCCGTAGGCGAGCGCGTCGGCGCCTACCTTCTGGCGCAGAGCATCCAGCACTTCCGGGGTGTACCCGTTGATGCGTGCGTTCTCTGCGTAAAAAGGCTGCTCGTAAGTGAGAATGACGTTCAGGAGCTGGTCCGCACTGGCTTCAAGCGGCTCCTGTTTTTCCATCCATTCCCGCTTCACCTGCACATGCTCCCTCTTCCGGCCCTTTTTCCCGTCGATGCGCGGCGCAGGATTTAAGGCGGTGTTGAGAGCATCCTTGAGCGGCAGCACGTCATCTTCTTCCACGACATTTGCTGCGGGCCACCCCTTGCTTTCAGCCTCTTCCCGCATCCGGTCCCGCTCTGCCTGCCTCTCATCCTTGCTCATGGAGAGCCAGCGCTGGGCCTCCTCCACAGTCAAATCAAGGGAGTGCACTTTTACCTTCTCCCTTACAATCCCGGTCTTGATCGTCTTCTTGAGGCCCTGAATGAAGTCGGCCCTCTGCCGCTTCTTCCTTAACCCCAGTTCATTTTTCATGAACCCTTCCAGATCGTCCATGACTGCCTTCTCCCTGGCCGTCAGGAGGACATGTCCGTCAGCCACAGCGTCCAGCGTTTCACGGGCCAGCTCCTTCATGACGCCGGGCATGCCGCTCATGGCATACATAGCCTGGGAAAAGCTCATCAAATGGCGTCCAATGACCCCGAACTTCCGGAACGCCTTTTCCTCCTTCTCCGTCATCCGGAGCATCTTCATGGCATCCGTCCGTCCCAGAACTGCCGCAGCATCCATAGCCACCCTCTTGAGGCGGTTCTGCTCATCCTCCAGCCTGGACTCCCACACGTTCCTTTCCACCAGGACCAGTTCCCGGAGACTTTCCCCGGCAGCCCTCACGGCATCCAGGCTCATGCTATCCAGCGCCCCATACGCGGACCAGTCCATCAGCTCCAGGGCAATGCGGTCACGGTCAGCTTCGGACAGCTTGTCATCCGCCAGTTGGAGATTCAGCCGTTCCATCTCTTCCGCCTTCGCTTCTGCTGGTGCCTCCATCATGCGGGTAATCCGCGCTACTCTCCGGTAGGCGTCGGCATTCATCAGGCCCTTCTTCAGCTTGCCGGTCTTCGGGTCCTTCCTGGGTCTGACAAAGTCCAGCAGCTTGCCGATGCGGGCGATCTCTTCGTCCTTGAGCTGCGTTTCCAACTGGGCCGCACCCTGGGAAAGCATGTCGCGCACCACCTCGTCCAGCTTGCGTCCGGCATAATCCCTCACCAGCGTATCGCGCACCTCCTGGCGCGCCTGTGTTTCCAGCCTTTCAAGCTCATGTTCGCCGGACAGCCCGCCCTCGGCGGCCTCCCACGCAATCCCGCGGGCGGAAACATCCACGGTATCGGCAAGGTCCGCTTCCAGGTCTTCCTTCAAGGATTCCAGTTCCTGCGCAGACAATTTTCCATAGGAAAGAATCTTCCCGCTTTCCAGCATTCGGGCATACACCTCCACGTAGCGCATCTGGGCGGCCAGGCGCGGGCGGTAGCCCTTGGCTGCGTACTTGTTGATCATGCCAAGCAATGCCTGGGCCTGTCCCATCTCCCGCGCTGCGGACTCCGTGCTTGTCGCCCCGGCAAACACGCGGTTGAACCGCCGCACCGCCGTGCGTACATCGCCGATCAACTGCTGCACCACGTGTTCCTTCAGGCGCGGGGCAGTGTCCAGCCCGTCATCCATCAGGGCAAGGGACATCGTGGACCCGGGGGAACCTGCGTGCATCTGGCGCCCGTCGTCAAAGCGCAGCCTTACGTCATTGATATTGACAACATGCGCCTCAGGTGGTAAGGAGAAAACATCTCCCCCGCCAGCGGTAGAGGCTAGAGTTGCGGAATCCATCTCTTGACCTCCCGGGAAGGCGCCCGGAACCGCATCCGGGTTTGCAGGTCGTTGTGACCGATCAACACGCGTCTGGTTCTTACCAGCGACCCGCTCTGCAAGAGGGAGTTTCTTTCCATTCGGCTTCTTGGAGCCGGCTACCGGGTGCGCCGTGACAATGGAGTAATACCCATCCTTCCGGACCAGTTGCAGTACCATCCAGGAAGAGGGCTTCTTTCCCTTCACCAACAATTCCCGCCCAGGGGAAATCTCCCACAGTTCGCTCACGTTGGACAGGATGCTGGACAAATACCGTTCCGGAGTGACACGGGCCCACAATCCGTCCAAGTCCCTGGACGCGGCAATATGTGTCAGCCCGTATCCCTTGTGAAAAGCGGTATCTTCGCCCACCAGCAGCCGCACCGGCATGGCGGGCTGCCCCTTGCGCTTCGGGATGGTGAACCAGTCCGGGTTCCCGTCAGGGCGAGCAATAAAAGCCTCGGGTTTTAACACCGTGCCATCCCCGTCCAGAGCGGTAACGGAAAACGTAGTTTCAGCCGGGGCGCCCATGTCTTCCGTATCAGTCACGGAAAAGGTCACGTAATTCCCGTTCTCCTGTCTGACGTGCGTCAGCGCGGCAAAGAACTTGTCAAACAGCGGGGTGAACTTCTCCATCTCCGTATCCGTCGGGTACGGGTAACGGTCAATCCCCGTGGATTCAAAGAACTCCCTGTCTATCTCGCTAAATACCTCCTTGCTTTGGTATGCACTCAAATACTCGTTAAGTAGCCCGGCATCCTTGGCCTTCTTCACAATGTACGTTTGGAACGCTCTTGCCGTCATTTCTGTATTGGAACCCCAATACTGCTTGCCCATTGCTGCACTGCGGTCTGCATACTTGCTCCGTTCAATCGCATGTACCAGCTCTGCAAACGCCCGGCCTGCATCCTCATTCATGCCGGGGGTAAAATGTTGGTAATCATATTGAAGGCCCCCATCCTCGGTCCTCCGGGCAGAGCTTGGCGCAATCCGGCTTTGGGTATGATTGCTGGCATGTTCCATATTCATCCCCGCATGGGCGCGCATGAAATAATGATCCAGCGCATGCCACCATTCGTGTGCAAGGGAACCATCCCCCTTCTTGCGGGTCAGGTTGATGCTTACATCATTCAAGCGATAATGGGCCGAATAACGCCCTACACCGCTCGCACCGAACTGGAACCCAAGACTGCCGTTCAAAGAAATCACCCTCGGAGGAATCCCCAGCAGATGGGCCAAATCCAGAAACGCATCATACGTCGCATTCAGCTTGGCCTGACGTTCCGGACCGCTCACCCAGTTCCCGTAAGTAATCCCGTTAATGCCAAACGTTTCCATCAGCATCGCGTTGTCCACGTTCTTCCCGTTGCGGTAATCTTCCCCCACCCGTTCAGAACTCACCTCAAGCATGACATCCGGCTTCCGGGCAATTCGTCTCAGCTTCTCCTGGAGCTCGTCCATGTGCGCATTCATGTATTCCCGCGCCTCCTTCCCGGAAGCCAAGCCCTCCTTGAGCTTAATGCGCGCGCTGCCGGGCAAATCCCGGCAAATAAAATACTCGCCCTTCTTCGGTCCGCCATTGTAATAACGAATCGTCAGCTTCACGTCCTTTCTCTTCTTTTCGCTCTTTCCGTCCTCCCCTTCCTTCTGCTTCGTTTCATTCTCAAGAGCCGACTGCACAGCCGCCGCCACGCGGAAAGCTCCAATCGCTTCTTCCTTGGTGTCATACATGTGGCCGTCGCCATAACCTGAAATCACAACCCTGCTTTTCATCCGACGCTCCACGCACCACTTCTTCTTCTTATCAGGGTAACTGGTCCACGTAGACAGCTGCATTCCCATCGCCTTCAGGCAATACGGATAACCCAGCCCTCTGAACAAATCCACCTGACGTTCCCACTTCTCATCCTGCTTAGCCAGCGTCGCAAAAAACTCTTCCGGTTTCAACGAGCCTTCCAACAACTCCGCCGTGCTGCGGCGGTACATCTTCATGGCATTAAGCCACTCTTTCCCAAAGTAAGATGCCTTTCTCCCCCTGGGCTTGTCCGGCAGCAAATTCCGGATTAACGCCACGGCCACAATCACATCCTGACTCACGCCGTCATTGACCAGCTGCTCCCAGTCAGGTTCCGGGAAATACTTACTCACCGTCACCTTGCTGAAATCCTCCGGCATCTCGGCCTTCAGCGGCTCGGTAATCCTGTCGCTGTACCTGTCCTTGTGTGCCTTGATCTCACGCCCCGCATCTTCCAACTTGTCGGGAGCGGGCTTCTGTTCGTCGGTGGGCTGGGCCTGCTGTTCTTCCCGGGCGTCCTGTTGAGCTTCCCGGGTGACGGCCTGTTCCCCGTAGGCGTTCAGAATAATGTCTTCTAGCAGTAGGTTTTCTTTGGGGTCTCGCACCGTCATCAACACACTAGTGAAAGTCCAGTCTCCGCCGCTTATGTCAAAGCGCACCGCATGGTAAGGATCAGCCGGACAAGTTATCTCTGCCTGGGTGGGCATCCCCAGCTCCCGGTTCAGCTTCTTGACTTGCTTCAACAGGGATGCAACGTATTCTGGATTCAGCACGGCGATCTTCCCGTGGTTGACCAGCCCGATGCGCCATCCCCCGTCCCGCGTGCGGAATGTAGGCTTATTGAACTCGTCCTTTCTATTCCTGGCATCTTCCAGAAAATTGAACCGGGACAGGTCCACCAAATCGGACCTCGTGCCCGGCGCGTCCCGCAGGGGCACCACCTGCCGCCATTCAGGGTATTTTTCCGCCAAGTCGGAAGACAGGCCGGCTTTGCCAAGCAATTCTCTCGTCCCTTCCACAGCATCAGCCGGAGCTATGCGGCTGACCGCAGTAAGGCGGCGCCCGTCCGTAGCCACGTACCATTCACGGCCGTCCTTGATTTCATGCAGCACCATTTTTAAAGGAAGCTTCGTTGTGAGATTAGCTGTAAACAAATCCAGCGCCTTGACAACCGCCTCCTGCGCCTGGGCCCCGGTCAGCGGGACAGAGCGAGGTTTCATCCACTTCTTCGCGGCAGGAAGTTCCAATTTGCGCGCCTGTTTCATTAGTGCGGCATCCTGTTCCTCCTGGCGGGACCGCTCCCGTGCGGCTCTGCCGGCAGCCTCGGCAGCCTTCGTCCCAGCCTTCATCTGCTTCACTTCCTCCCGCACCTGCATGAAATCCGACACAACGCGGACCGGGCTCTTCCCGTCCCACTCCGCCGCGCGGCCTGGAATGTCCAAATCTGCCTCGAAAGCGTCAAAGGAAGCATCCAGCAGCCCCAGCCTCGTGATCGCATCGGCCACCGCTTCCGCTGTGGGCAGGCTGATGCCAAGCTCCCGCTGGGCCACGGCGCGGGGTTTCTCGCCCCTCACGTCCCGGAGACGGGAGACAGCCTTGCGAATCTCCTTGCGGGCGGCCACTGTATAGCGGGCCTGGTGCTGCAAGGTTCCGGTATCGGCGCCGGATGCGGCCTCGTAGGCCCGCGTCATGGCGGTCAGGTATTCCAGGCTCGCCTTCTTGTCGGCGGCCTTTTGCTCCAAATAAAACCGCTGCCCGTCCTGCGTGGCGGCCGTCTCTACGGCGGCGTAGGCATCCGCCGCGGGCACGGCGCCAGAAAGCACGTCCTGCACCAGCTCCGTGGAAGCCTTTTCCAGAATCGTGACGGCCTGCTGGGCCTTCTTACCCAGCTTCCCCAGGACGGACTTGTCCGGCAGGCTGGCCGGGTACAGGTGGCGGTAATACTCCAGGTAGTCCCGGACGCTGAATGCCTTTGGTGCCAGTCCGGCCAGCACCATCTGTTCCAGCGCACGGCCACGGGCCCAGGCTTCGTTATGGGTTGCATCCGCATCCCACACACGGACCTTCACGGACCGTTGCTCCTGCCGCAGCAGGGCTCCCCCCATGATCACTTCCATGCGTCCGTCCGCGTGCCGAAGCACTTCGGCCATGCCGTCCGCCGCGGTAAAACCGGAAAGAGACCATTCGGAAAACTCCAATGCACTGAAAGGGACCATACCGATCACGGAACCTTCCACGCTGTCCTCCGCATAGCGGCCTCCTTCCAGACCGCGGCCCTTGCCTTCGGGGTCGGTTTCAATCACGCTTCCGGGAGGGGGAATGAACTGGCCGCTCTCCGGGTCCGTGTCAGGCACTTCTTCGTTGGCTTCCGCCGGGATGGCTTCCCCGGTCACGCTCTCTTCCGCCGGAATCTCCCTGGAATCTTCCCCCATGATGCGCTCCCATTCTGCCTTCTCGCGGGCAGCATACTTCTTGCGCCACACCTCCAGCTCCTCCTTAAATTCCGCAGCAAGGGCAGCCGTTTCTTCGTAATACGCAAGCTCTTCTGAAGGGTCCGTCGTCAGGCGATCCTTCTTCTTATCTCCATCCGCAACCTCCTTGCGCAACCGATCCAGCAGCTTTTGATAATCCTTGCTTCCTGCGGGCGCCCATTTCGGCTTATAAACATTGCCCCGGGCATCGTATCGGGCAACTTCATCCGTAACGCCAACCTTAAAAAGATTCTTCTCTATATCGTAAATATCCTCGGCATGCCTCAACTGGTATCGAGCCTTCACGAACGAGCGCCATCTTGCTGACCTGGGATAAGCATCACGGGCATTCCTGCCCTCCGCTTCCGTTTCCTCCTGTTCGGCCGCCTCCAGTTCCGCCTGAATATCCTCCACGGTCCGGGTGCCGTTGGCCCTCCGGTACATGCGGGCCTCTTCCACCGCCGCTACGTTCTCCGCGGTCACACGGCTGGACGTGTACAGGTCCGCCAGCTCGTGACCGGTTTCCCGCAGCAGTCCGGCCAAAGTTCCCCCTTCCTTTTGCCAGGAGCGGCCCGCCTCGGTGTCCGCCCACCTAACAAAACCGGCACCCATATCGTTGAGGAACTTCGTCTGCATCAACGCGGCATCCATGAACTGCACATGGCGCATCGCCGCATCGTTCAAGCCGTACTGCTGCGCGCCCTGGTAAAAGGCGCTCTGGGAAAGATGGGAGAAATACTCCGCCACGTTCATCAAAGACGGTTCCGCCTTGTCCAGCCCGGGCATGATGTCCTTGCCGGTGGCCGCCAGCACCTGCCGGCGCACCGCCTGCATGTCCCGGTGCATGGCAGCCAGCCATTCCTTCCCGGCGTCCGTCAGGGCACCCTGGTCGTCCATGCCTCCCTCCCGGCGCAGCTTGTCCACCAGCATGCTTTCCACCCTGTCTCTTATACCCATCTCCGAGCCCACGAGACTAGCGCTCATCTCGTATGCCG
>ENA-OWYG01000908-OWYG01000908.1-human-gut-metagenome-genome-assembly--contig:-NODE-908-length-16805-cov-17.903321_pt1 | contig 16805 bp, 24 predicted proteins | sample MGYA00249747_ERZ652080 | MGnify/ENA primary metagenome ERZ652080 (study PRJEB26925, sample SAMN05827071) | human gut metagenome | biome: ENVO:2100002; feature: ENVO:00000062; material: ENVO:00002003...
CAAAATGACCGCCATAAACAAGCACGCAACTATCTGCTCCTCATGCATCCTCACGTCTATCCTCCAAGTAATCCATCCATTTTTCCCAATTCTCATATTCTTCATCAGAAATTTCTCTTTTAATGGGCTTAGGATATTCGCTTTCCTTAATGTCAATCGCATCCGTAGGCTCTTCCAACCAAACATGCTTTACATGATGCACTGCCCAGTCGAACACGCAGTACATGATATACCAATTTGCCACTGTGACCAGCACTGCCACCACGATAACGCCGATCACGAACCACGCAAATCCCGGAAGCCCTAGAAACATGTCAATTCCTCCATTCACCCTTCGACTTATCCCTACAACTGTATTATACAACAAGCAAGTGATAATTAGATTTAATGAACAACGTTCATTTATTACCGCTCACCAGACACATAATAGCGATACCTAACATAGTGCCCACTACAAGTGCAATATAATGCGACAACACCCTAACCCTCCCATCTCAGCCAACAGTTCCAGCTCCTGTAATACCCGCCGGTCGATATCTCGTTCCCGGTCTGGTCTCCCGGCTGCCCTCCGGCCACGCCCCCGAACTCGTTGATATGCGCGCCCACGAGTATACCGTCTCCGAGATACAGCTCCACGTGCCCGGTGCCCGCCGATATGTCGCCCTCGAACAGAACGATGTCCCCGCGCACCAAATCCGACGCTGCCGGGTTGCCGTTGTACCTCTTGAAGCCAAGCCCCGTGAACACGCTGGACATGTTGTAGGTGGAGGGGGAGGGGAACGGAACGTCCCATCCGTTCTCGCGGAACGCCCAGGACACAAGGCTCGAGCAGTCGAAGTCCACGCCGCCGTCCCGCGTCGGCTGGTCGTAGCCGTGGCTGTTGTCGTCGGCGATCCCGACAGCCCACAGACACGCGCCCTCAACGCCTGATCCGCCGGGTGCGACGCTTCCAGAGCCTGAATTGAGATTCTGCGCGCTGATCTTGGTGAACATGGTCGTCTTCGTCCATGAGTGGCGAGTGCGGTTAAGCACGTATACGTTGTTCTCCCACGTGCCCTCGTTCTTGAAGCGGTAGAAGTCAACATCGTTGAAGTATATATAGCCGTCGTTTCCGATGGTTCCTACGTAAGCGTTCTCAACGCCGCCTTGCTTGGTAGCGCTGATTATAACCGGCTCAGCCATCAGTAATACCTCCCCAACTGTTTCATGTACTTGATGAACTGTCGTAGATGGTACTGCGCTTCTTTGCCAATTTCCGGGTCGGAAACTTCCAGCTGTTTCTTTCCAGTATCGCAAATTCGTATCTGAACCGTTGCAGCAATATACATGTCAGTTTCCACCGCGTATTTAACATCATCTATGGTATATACGTTTTCTTCGATAATCTGCACTGTATCTACCATATCGCCATTTTTAGTAGTGATGATCATAATCCCATCCTAACAATATCCCTGAACCAGTTGTTGAGCTTCATGGACTCGTACCGCACGCACCCCATGTCGTAAGCCTTCTTCAAGTTAGCCAGATGGGGCGAGGATTTGAAACCTTTGAGCAGCAGAGTGTTCGGCTCATGGTCTTCCGTCGTGGCGGCGAACACGTGGCGGCATTGGCGGTCAACGTCTTCCGATACGTAATAGCATCCGTTTCGGTTGTCGCGCCATATGCCGATAGCATCGTCGTAGTAAAGGAGCGTGAACTGGTATTCGGCATTCTTGCCTTTTCTCGCGATGAACTTCGGATTGTCGCGCAACCATTTGTTCTCGGCCGCGTACGCCGCATAGTCGCTGCCCGCTATCGCCTGGTAGAAGCGCGTGCCCTTCTTCGCTTCGATCAGCTCGGGAGGCGCTACCATCTGCGTCAGGAACTCGCCGCGCCTCCATACGTCCGTCTTGTAGGGAAGCTCCAACTTGAAGTAGTCCATGTAGGGGTTCGCCGAGGTCACCGCGTTTCCCCAGAACATGCAGGTTACGTCGTAATCACGCGAACCGGGTCGCGCGATGGTTTCGTAAAGCTCCAAGAACGCCGTCACCTCGTCGGGAAGGTACGTTTGGAAACCCTTGTCGATGACGAACTCGTCGAACAGGATCGTGTCCACGTTGTCCAGCGCATCGGACTTGAGCTTGCGCGCCGTTGACAGCGCTTGCGCGTAGCCGCATATCTCCTTGTCGATATGCAGGATGTTGGATTCAGCCCAGAGCGCGTGTCCCGGGAACTCGACTTGCACATGGTTGAAGAGGCGACCATCCTTGCGGGTGGCCAGGTTCTTCAACTCCTCTTCCGTGCGGCGCAAATACATGAAGCGCTTGCCCGTGCGCAGGTACCGTTTCACATAGTGCTGCAGCCCCGTGTAGGTCTTGCCCGCACCGCGGATGCCGTAAATGAAGTTGAACAGGCAGTTGTAGGAGAGAGTCTTCGATATGTCCCAGTACTTAGCCATTTATCTTCACTTCAACGCAGATAGTTCCATCGTCCCATCCCCAGATTTTCGACGGTTCCATGTTCAGCACTTCCATATCTGCTTCGCTAAGAGAGCTGTTCTTATCGAAGCAATAGTTCATTTCAATGTCGAGCCGAAGTACACCGTTATTCCTTCTTCGGCGTATTTCAAAAGCTCTTTGATTTTCATGATTTCCTCCTTTGACTTGAGAATTTCCCTCGACTTTTAGAGCGCCGCCCTCCATCATGCTGTGCAAGCGGAGGGCGGCAAGTCAAAGGGCGCTAACCGAAAAGACTATCACAGAGGGGGCTGTTCTCCGTATGCGCCCGTGCCCGTTTCACCGGGTGCCCCACAGACGCAGAAGATAGCTTGCTTTCCGGCGCATGACCATCATACATTACTTCTCTTCGATTGTCACGCGGAATCTATCGTTTTCCAAAACCGACTGCGAAGGCGACGGGTCAGGTTGTCCCGAAGATGGGACGCCCGCGTACGCTTGCCACGCGCCGACGCTTCCGAAGAAGTGATTCACGTCCAGGTTGCCCGCGTATCCGGGCACCTGCCCGTCGGACGCGTACTGCCAGCAGCCGACGAGGCCGTCCGTCTCCGGAGGCTCGCCGGGGTCGTAGTCGAGTCCCGGGCGCAGCACGTCGGGGTAGCTCGCGATCCAGCGCATGCAGTTCTGCTCCACGCCGCCCTGGTTGAATCGCCAGGGGTTGGCGTAGATCCACGGCCAGATTCCGGTCTGATCGTGGACGATGTTCACGAACTCGTTGACCCACTCAACGCTTTGGCCGCCCTCCCAGTCAAGCACCGGAATACCTTCGCCGAAATAGTTGCTCGTGTTGTCTATGAAATGGATAGCCTCTTTCATGGGATCGTTGGAATTCGCGAAATGGTAGAAGCCCCAGGGCTTGCCGTTTCTGCGGCACCATTGCACCCAGCTGTCGCAGTATCCGTCCACGAAATCCACGCCCTCGGTCGCCTTGCAGATCACGAAGTCCACGTTCGGGAACACGCTATCCGCGTCCAACCCAGCTTGCCAGTTCGATATGTCGATGCCCCTAAGCATTCTTGATCAGCTCTTTAAGCTCTTCGTGTATCTCCTTAATCTCGCTCGCAATGTCGTTAAGTGTGCTAGTAAAGTCCTTAAGAGTACGATTGTACAGGTAAAACATGCCCACGCAAGCCACAATAGGGAAGCCCAGACTACCGATAAGAGTGACAATATCGTTAACATCCATCTTGATTCCTCCTAATTAGAATACCAGTTCATGCTTATATTGAAGGACAGTCCCGCCAGATACACCATGCCGTCGGTAGAAGCATGCAAGGAAACCGCGCCGTTCGTCTGAATCGAAAGCACGTCCACGTTAGTATCTACTACCACGGGAATCCGCACTTCGGTCGACGGCCGGCATTCCGGAGGCAGCGTCGTGAGCGTCGCGCCCGGCGTGTAGTTCATGATCATGCAATCGCCTTGGAACTGCACGTCGTTCACGCAGGACAGCATGACCCGCTCGCTGGTGAACATCGCTTCGGGGGAGGGGGCGTGGACGTACGCCCCCTTGAAGGTCTTGAAGAAGTTGGGGTTTCCACCGCCTGTAGGATCGTTAGGCATTATGCGTTTCCGATCCAAAACGAATTGTCTAATGAAAGCGTGATTGTCTGCTCGGTTATGATGAAATCCATCGAAGCACCACCTCATCCTATTTTTCAGCATCCGCAATGCCGAAACAGCTTTTCGATTTGTAATGCGCCAATGTTGGAACCGTGTCGATCACGCATCCGACGAAGCTGACCGCACCCTTTCCGCTAACGGTCTCGCCGTTTTTGAAAATGCATCCGGTTACTAGGTGCTTAGCTTGATCGTCTTGAGTGTTGCATTTGAAAGTATTGTTGATTTTACAATTCGCGATTATAAATTCGCCAGTGAAAAACCAGTCTGTGCTAGGGAGCGTTTCTTTTTTGTTGAGTGTGCAGTTATCGATGTGGATGATCGTGTTAGGTGTCAATAATCCGTTCGTGTCCATGTTCCAGCATATGGAATTTGACATTTTGACGTTCGGGTCTCCCCACATGCTGAAGTTGCCTTCGAACCCGTTAATAGAGTAATTGAGCGCCATACCTTCCGGCGAATGACAGAATTGGCGAGTTGTGTTGTAATACAGGCCGTTTATTACGATTCTTGGCTTTACGTCTGGTTGTGAACCAGAAGAAACGCTTTTAACAGCTTTTATAAAGATGTTTGCTCGATTAGAATTTGGCTCGTTTAATGTGCAGTTGTTTATATACAAAGTCCCTTGAAATGTTAGCTTCACGTCTGTTCTAAAGTCGATGCAAGAGAATTTGTTAGCACGCGGGAACATATCAACGTTGCTTATAACGGCGTTCGCGTTTCCGTACGGTAGCGTGAACGCGCAGACTCCAGTCAGTTTGCTATTTGTTAGATTGTAAGTTCCGAATGCTCCGTAATGGTTGTCAACTCTGTTCAACACGCAGTTAGAGTAAGTCATGCAGTCGCACCAGTCGTTCCCGACAACACCCCAGCCTCCTACTCCGAGCATGTTGTCAACATGGCAGTTGAACGTGCTGTTGAACCCGATGATATAGCTGTAGTAAGATGCGGTAGCGGTTTCGTTGTCTGACGAGTTGTTATTTGCCGAGATATTGCTTACTTTAACGTTTGCGCAAGCGGTGACGAAAATCAACCCGTTGCTTGTAAGAGAAGCAGCATTCGCAGGCGGAACGGACAGCGGATTGAACGTGATATCCTTGACTGTAGTGTTGTTTCTACGCACGCGCAGGAAATTCGGAATGTTGGCCTGCTCCGAATTGTCGTACGTGATGGTAGCCCCGGCGAACTCCACTGGCCGTTCCCAAAGGGAATGAACGTTAGAGCACGTGAACGTTCCGGTGTTCGGGATGTAGAACGGCGATGTGATGAGCATTCCCGCTTTGTCGTACGCCTTGACTTCCCGATGGTAGACCGCCGCCCCCGTCCCTTCTCGAGCCCCCAGGTTCCAACCGGTGTTCTCGTTCTGTATCACCGCGAAGCAGCCGTTCAGCCTGGCATCGGGGCTGGTGACGGAATCGGCCGTGACGCTCCCCGAGAACGTGAAGTCCTGCGCGTCGTCGGCCTCGATCGAGTACACGGGCTGAGGCGAGTCCGCCAGCAGCACGAACTCCATATCTAGCAGGCACGAGGTCTTGACTTCGGCCTGGAAATTGCACTTCACCTTACCGCCGTGCTGCACGACGGGAACGCCGTTAGCGTTCGCGTATTTGTGCGCGGCGATGATAGCGGCGCTGTCGTCCGTCACGCCGTCGAGCTTGGCCCCGAAGTCCGCGTAGGTGACGTACACCTTCTTGCGTGCGGCGATCTCGTCCGCGATATCGTTCTTGTTCTGCGTCACCTGCCCCTGCACTGCCGAGACTTGCTGCTTCAAGCCCGCGATATTGTTCTTGTTCTGCGTCACCTGCCCCTGCATTGCCAATACTTCCTGCCGATACTGTTCGATCTGCGCATTGTAATTACCGGTATTAGCCCAGTACTCCTGATTGGTGATCTCGACACCAACCGGCACGAACGTCTTGGAAGTGTACGAATTACCTTCGTGGATGACAATTTCCAATGGCTCGTAGCTGTTCGCGCTAGACCACTCCGCAGGGTCGGCGAACACGGGCACGTAGCGCATGCCGGTATATGTATAACCCGGAGTCGCGGGGCACGGAACGCCGGGCATTTGATCGGTCACGGTGGCGGTGACGCTCGCGCTCGCGCTTCCCGCGCCCACCGTCATGTTCTTCGTGGATTCTGCCATGATTCTCTCCTTTACCATTTGATGATGAGGTGCCCGTACGTTTCCGAGTCGTCGGGGTTCATGCCCGTGTCGAACTGCAGGAACTGCCAGGTAGCGGGGATGTACGCCTTGAAATGCCCGTCGTCGCCAAGCCCGAAGCATACGAACTTCACGATCCTTGCCACCAGGCACTGCAGGTTCGCGTCGATCCAGTTTATGATGGAATCGAGGTACAGATGCACGTACTCGCCGTTCTTGATCGCGTCCACCTCGTTTTCCAGCGCGTCCACCTGCGCTTTCAGCTGATTGTAGAACGCCATGAGGTCGTTCACGTTCTGACCCTGTTTGTTCAAATTCTCGATGACCTCGTTCAGCTTCTCGGTCACTTTCGCAAGCACCTCGTAATAGCTCAGCTCGTCGCCGTAGACGGCCGGCAGAACCATTTGCACGTAGTAGCGAAACGGCGCTACGTCCGGTGTGGGCTGGTTCATGCGCTCCTCCTTACCATATCGTCATGAAGCATTCGCGCAGCGCTTTGTCTTCCACTACGTCACGGTCTATATTAACGAACGTGTCTCGCCAAATCAAGAGCAGTTCGGATTCCGCCTTGTCATGCCCGGTCTCCGTGCGCGACAGCTTGTTGTCGTAGCTGCCGCTCGAATCCGATTTGCCGGAATCGGTCGTGGACGCATCGGTAAAGTCGGCGGTTGACGCGTAGTTGCCCGCCTTGATATTGTCGAAATTGAGCGCGCTCATAGGCGTGTCGCTGAAAATGTCCTGCGCGTTGCTCGTCGAAGTCGCGCTGGTGTTCGCGGCATTCGAGGCGGTGCCGGTCGCGTCTTCCGCGATAGTCCGCGTGTGGTCGATGAGCGGATGGATGCCCTTCGCAGTTATCTCCGACAGGTACAGCTGATTATAGTACGGCATGATCAAGAACATCGCGTCGCGAACGAACATGCGGAACAACCCCGCCGTTTCAGCTCCTATCTCGTACATGAAATAGTGGCGTATGATCTTGTCGTTCAGCGTCTGCCTATACGCTTCGTCGAAGATCGGATAGTCGGCCAAGCCCAGCTTGTCGTAAGCAGCATGCCAGTTGGCCTCGATGTTCGGCAGCTTCGCATCGGCAAGCGTCTGTTCGAGCACCCATCGAAGCTGCACCGTATACTTGCTCATTCTCCGCTCGCCTCGATTCCGTTCTCCTCGGCGTACTTGGATTCGTCGAACTCGCCGTCGGCGATAGCCCACTGCTCTTCTTGGCGTTTCTCCGAAACCCTGAAATGCACGTCAACGTCGAGCCCGAAGATCTCGTTGATCTGCTTGCACGCGAACTGGCGGGACTCGAGGCGGCAGAGCCGCTGCGCTTCCGTGCCGCCGAGGCTGGCGAGCATCTCGTCCACGATGACGCGCTCGGACTTGGACTCGGAACTGGCTATCCCTAAGAATCCGAGCGCCTCCTTCCAGTACTTATCTTTGAGTTCGTAGAGCTGTTCGGCGACGTACGGAGACGAGTTGTCGAGGATGTCGATGGATTCGAGGTCGAAGTCCTTGTCCGTCATGATGAGGGGTTTGTACTCGTCCACCTGCGCCATCATGTTCTCGAAGCTCAGGCGCTGCTTCTGCGAGCATTTCACGACGCGAGGGGTCTTCTGCTGGTGGACGTTAACGTCTATCGCCCGGTCTATCGCCCACAGCTTCTTGGCGTACATGTTGAGCGCGAACCAGGTAGGCACGCGAAGATTCGAGTTCCAGATTATGACGGAGTTCTCGATGGTGAGCGGGATGTTAACGCCCATCACCGAGTAGGCTATGCGGTTCACCGGCTGCGAGTAGATGTCGAAGTTGCCCTCCAACATGCACTGCATGATCGCGTAGCCCTCCGGGCTGCGCTGAACAGGGTCGAGCGCGATATCCTCGTCATGCAGGAACACGCAGAAACCGTCGCGAAGGAGCCACCATTCGATCTGACGCTCGTTGATGCCCTCGGGAAGGTTCTCCCATTCGAACACGCTCATCGCCAGTTCGTACAGTCGCATCTGCCACAGGAACATGGTTTGCGAGTTCATCGCCGCGTTGTCCATGTCCCGCTGGTTCTTCTTGGCGTTTTTGGGCATGCGTCCCCACGGTAGTCCGTACGGGGTGGTTTGCACTTGCAAAGGGTTCATATGCACCTCCTTAGATTATGTTGTTCGGTAGAGAATAGTTGCCCACGTCGTCCGTGTGCCAGAACGTGACTCCGGAATCGAGCAGCCTGTTGAACATCGCCAGGTATCCGGCCGGAACCGATCCGGTCATGTTCGCGGCTACGGTCTTCACGTAGTTCCACGAAGCGCGCCCCGTGATGTTGGGCGTTTTCACGACGGAAACGTTGTAGCCGTACACGCTCAAAAAGTCGTCGATCTGGCGCGCTATCTCGGCTCGGCACGTGTACTTGCGAACGCCTATCGTGTAGGTTCCGAAGTTCACGAGCGCGGTAGTCGAGTTAGTGCCTCCGCGCTGCGTGTTCGGGGTCTTCGATGCCTTCGAGAAGTTCGCGAAGGTGTTGGTCAGGTCTTGCGCGCCGTTGATCGTCGAGTTGATCATGCTCGCGGCAGCCCCGGCGACGGTGCCGGATGCCAAGCCCTGCATGGCTCCTCCGATGATGTTCTGCGTGGAGTCGATGAAGGAGTTCACGTAGGGCAGCTGGCTCATCGAGTTGAACGACAAGCCGAACGACGTGTCCACCTGGGACGCGCCGAGCATGTTGGCGAACGCCTGGTACACCCAGTTGCAAGTGGGGTACTTCTCCAAGTACACCGCGCCTTCGACGAAGCGGTTCACCCCGTTGTAGTTCAGCGGTATGTAGGCCAGACGCGAGTTCGCATCGCAGCCGCCCGTCTTCTGCAAGCTCAGCGTTCCGGGCGTTCCGCAGAATTCGAGCCGGAACTGCTGGTCGGCTCCGGTGAAATTGGTCACTTCGGCGTATTCGAACGGGTAGCAGAACATCTTGTTGTTCTTCGGCACGTAACCGTCCAGGTTGGTGAAGCCCAGGGCGTAGTTCTTCGTAACCTGCGGGGTCGCCGCGTTCGAATCGACCCAGTAGCCCCAGCCGTCGGACTTCTTGACGATAGTCGGGATCGCCGCTCGAGGAACCATGTAGACCTGGCTCACCGCGTCCTGCTGGCCGTTGTCGGACAGCGCTTTCATGAATCCCTTGAAGTCGTCCACCGTCAGAAACACCGACAAGCTCGTGCCGCTGGTAACGCCCATGTACTTGTCCCCGCCGTTGTTGACGTACGTTCCGTCCTTCAAAGGCTCCACGGCGCTCGCCACGACCATGTAGCAATCCATGTCCTCGTTGTCGATCGCCGAGTACGTGCATTTGAGTTCGCCCGGATCGATCCCCTCGTCCTTGACGTGAGCGCCTATCGCGTCGTCGTTCACATGCTCGCGCTCCACGAAGCACGGTTTGATATCGTAGTCGAACATGTAGGTCTGCACGTAATCGAGTTCCAAGTGCAAGCGCGTCGTGTTGGCCGTCTTGTACTCTGCGCGGGCGATGAACGCGTAGAACCACTTAGTCCCGAAGTTCTCGTTCTGGAACATCACGTAGTTGTAATTGTAGTACTGCTCGGGGTTGCCGTCCACGTCGATGGCAGATTCCAGGCGCTGGTACGTGTAGGTTGAAATCGTTCGCCGAGCGTCCATGAACGAAGCTACGCCCGACAACTGGGCGTTCAGGTTCGGATACCAGCGAACGTGCTTGTAGTTCGGGTTCCACGGAACCGTCCCTATCCGAATCTCCGTGCTGGGCTGGTACATTTCTCACCTCCTTCGGAAAGGAGGGCGGGAAACGAATCCCGCCCTCGGCAGAACATAGGCTATGCGGTGACGGTGATGGTGGATTCGCCCGTCTTCGTTCCGTCCTGGATGGAGGTTGCCGTGACGGTGAGCGTCGTCGCCGTCTCGTTGGCCGCCACATGCAGGTACCCGCCGTTGGTGACGGTCGTGCCGGATGCCGCGCCTCCGGTCACCGTCCACTGCACGCCATGGTTCACGATGCCGGTTCCGACGACCGCGGCAGACAGCTGCAGGTCGGCTCCCTTGGAAAGCGTGGCGGTCGCGGGGGTGACCGTCACGCTCGTGATGGTCGGGGCGGTCGGGGTGAAGGCGGCCGCCTGCCCGAACGGCGAGCAGCTGATGGTCTTCCACACATGGTGCCAATGGTTCCAGTACACCCCTTCGCCGTTGAACCACTGCGCGGACTCCACGTAGTTGTCCAGCACCATCCACCAATCGCGCGACACCAGCACCGCCGGCACGCTCTCGAGCAGCGCGATCTCCTCTTGCGTGAAGCGGTGGTAGTTCGGATCGGGCTTGCCGGTGGCCGGGTCGGTGAACAGCGCGTCCATGCGAACCCAGTCGAAGTCGGTGAACGTGTCGACCGTGATCATGCGCGCCTGGAACTCGCGGTACTCCAGATTAAACGCGGTGGCCAGCACGTTCATGTTCATCGTGGCCTTGAACTTGGCCGTGACGATGAAGTACTGGTCTTCGAAGTCCGTGTGCGTGGTCACGCCCGCCATGTTGTACTTCGTGGACTGGTACTGGAACAGGTCGGACATGTACTGGAACTGCGTGGCGATGTCGACGGCGTTGTCCTTGCCGATCGCGGGAATCTCCACCGATCCGATATAGCCGTTGAGGAGGCACTTGGCCAGGAAATAGCGCATGACGTAGTACTCGTCCGTGTTGGCGCTGGTGTAGAGAGACTCGATGATGCGCGCGATCAGGTCGCTAACGGCCGTCCAGGACAGGGTCGCCTGGCGCAGCTGCTGGGAGGAGACGGTCGTCTTGTAGAACTTCTGGAAGTTCATACGGTGGAACGCGGTGCGCACGTCGGGAAGCTCGCGCTTGGCGAACGTGTCCTCCGCGCCCTCGGGGTAGAAGCCGTGAACGTCGGCGAGGTTGACGAAGATTTCCTCGATCGTGTCTCCGAACTCGAGGTACCCGCGCTTGAACACCGCCCAGGGGTTGCGGTACAGCTTGGAGGTCACGATGGTGAGGCCGATGCGGTTCACGAGCGCGTTCAGAAACGCGTTTCGCGCGGGCTGGTAGCTGGTCAGGTACTCGCCGATGACGTGGAGCTCGTCGGTGGTTCCCGCAAGCTCCACGTAGGCGCGGTTGTTCGAGTCGTAAGTCGCCGGGATCCCGCGAGCCGCGAGCGCGGACGCTACCTCCGGAGTCTCGTTGATGGTCGCTTCGACCGCCTTCTGCGCAGCCGTCTCGCGCGCTGCCGTATCGCCGGCCTTCATGACGATCGGCGAATCGGCGGCTTTCATGTTAGGTTGCTTAACTGCCATAATCTCTCCTTAATCCCAGATCTCGTCGGCTGAGCGGATCGGCTCGCGCCGAACTTCCTCGCCTACCTCGTTCGCATGGAGCAGCGTCTGGCCTTCGACGGCGAAGAACCGGTCGGCGTACCTGCGGCGCGACTCGTCGCGCTCCTCGCGGTAGCGGTCGCGCTCGGCGATGGCCTCGTCGCGCTCCGCGTTCAGGCGGTCGCGCTCCACGTCCCACTCCTCTCGCTCGTTTCGCCAGCCCTCGCGCTCGTCCCAGCGGTCGTCCAGCTCGGCCGCGTCCTCGTCGATAGCGGCGGCCATCTCGAGACGCTTGTCCTCGTCCGGCTCCATCGCCAGCTCGCGCAAGCCCGATTGGTACCTGCTCATAAGCCTGCCTCCTTTCTGATGACAAAATCACCTTCGCATAGTATAATACCGCCTTTTACGGTCTTGGAATAGAGTTTTCCCGGAAATTTCGCGCCGACATGGAAATTATCCCATGTGACGTGAGGATGGCACGATTCGGGCAACCCCGCGCAATGCACGGTGAGCTTGCCGCCCTCGTCCTCGATATAGGTCTTCGGGCGCAGGAACCTGGCGCGCTGAAACGTGCTTTCGAGCTTCCACGCGCCCAATCTGTAATCGTCCACGTCAAGCTCTTCCGGGATCTCGGTTCCGGCCAGATGAAGAGAATCGGTGTCGGCGTAGAGGAAACGATCCTTCACCTTCTGCGCGCTCCGTATCGTCTTGTTCCTCGCCCATGCCGTGATGAAAGCCCCGGCCGGCAGGTACATGCCGTCGGTCTCTTCCGGTTCGAGCAGAGGGTAGCGCACTATGCCGTCCTCGCACATGACCGGCCGGCGGCTCCGTTTGACCGGATGCGTCGCCATCTTCCCGTACGAGGAGTTCATCTTGAGCTTCGCCATGTACCGCTTGCCGGCGTTTCCCTCCTCGGCCGCATGCACCTTCTCCTCGTTGGCCGCCATGATGAAATCGTAGAATAGCTTGTTCGATGCCTTGAACTTCCAGCCTTTGCCGTAGCGGATGGAATAGACATCGTAGTGGTCGCGCAGAAGCGCCAAGTCGACGCTGGTCAACACCAGCGTCTGCTCTCCTTTGGAATCGACTACGTATTCGGTCGGCATGAAGCTCAAATTGCCTTTGAGCTGCAAGCACGGGATGAAGCCGGGCTTGAGCTTGAAGTCGACGGTCACGGTCTGTATGTAGAGCGGGTATCGAGGATCCGGGACGTACTCCCCTTCGAAGAGCATCGGATCGCCGTACGGCAGGGTCTCGCCTCCAACACCGGCCATGACGGAAGGGTACAGGCTGTTAACGTCCAGGACGATACCCTCCCCGATGTCGCGCCCTTTGAAATCGGGGTTGACGTAGGTGAATCCTCCCTTGTAGCATGGCCGGATCTCCGCGTCGTAGTCGCACACCGGAAAGGTGCGCCTGAACCCCTTCTCGCCTCCTATCGTCTTCTTGTACTCGGCGATGGCGTTCGATCCCGCCGTGATCCTGGTCGCGCCCTGGTCGATCAGCTCGCCCAAGGCGCGCGCCACGATCCTGACATCTGCCGATATGTAGTCTATCTCCTGCTGCGTGAGAACGTGATCGGGATCGCGATGCCCCGTGTAGTCTATCTCGAGCTTCGCGTCCTCATCCTCGAAGCCGAACGCCTTCGGAATCTTCGCGACCGGCAAGCTGATGATCTTCAACGAATCGCAGAATTCGATATAATGCCCGCGCCCGAAACAGAGCTTGATGGTGTAGAACTGGTTCATGTCGCTGATCAACGTCGTGAACCGGTAGGGCGCTTGCTCTCCGTGGCTGGGAATCCATTCCCACCCCGCATCGAGCAGATGCGATATGATGAACTTCCCGTCGAATTTCAGGTTGTGGAAGTACACGCGAGCGTCCGGGGCGCGCTCGCACCATTCCACGAACCCTTCGATGGAAGTTCCGGTCGTTATATCGTAGGTTTTCAAGGTGCAGGCAGCCCACGCCCAAACTCGCGTCCGGGTCAGGTCGTCTGCCGTCGTTTCGAAATCGGCCGTGAAGTACTGCATATCATAGCTCAGCCCATCTGTCGAGGATATAGCCCATCTTGTCGGCGCGGTCTTCAGGAGCGTAAATGTACTCGATGTTCAAAAGCTCGTCTCCGGACTCGAAGAACTCCATGAGGTCGCCCGCGTTGGACTTCATCATGGATTCGATCTTCTTCGCGATCTGCGATATAGCCGCATCGAACTCGGAGTAGCCGCCGAACACCGTGTTGAGGCCTTTGATATAGTTCTTGTAGTACCTGTTCAGCCTTTCATAGGAACTCGTAGCGCTCAGCTCCTCGTAACGCTTGATGAAGCGCTTGAGGGCGATGGGAGAGAAGTCTCGCGCGGTGCGCTTGTCGGGAAGGAGGTTGTTCTGCTGCAACGTTCCCATGCGTCCCAGGGTCTGGCCGTAGTCGATCCCCAGCTTCTTGCGCCTGAGCGACTTGCGCCGCTCGTTGACGGCTTTCGCGATCTGGAACTCCCGCACTTCGTAGCGCGTGGCAATGCCTCCCTCGCCGACGGTCGTCAAGTCCAAGGCTCCTTTGCGCGTAGCGCGCAGCAAGCGCGCGACCGTGTTGTTAAGCACGCGCGCGCTCTTGATCTCGGCTTTGACATCCTTGTAGCTTACCGGTTCGGGCATGAACCGGGCGTTGACGGGATTCGCCCGCATAGCCCGTCGAATGGCGTTGTTGTACTTTCGGACTGCGGAGTTGAGGCGCGAACGCTGGCTTTCAGTCCATTTAATCTTAGGTTCTCTCTGCATGTCAGCTCCTCACCGTTTTCCAATCTGACGTAGCACCCCCTGGTCTCCACCGTGAAATACAGTTGGAACGCGGCGGCCAGCTGCATATTGACGTAGAAGTGGAAACGCTTTTCCATGCTGTCGTCCAGCCATTGCGTTCTGACGCAGATCTTGTCCATGAAACTGTAAAGATGCCTCCTAGACGAGAAGAAGAACGTACAGTCTCCGTACATGAAAGAGTAAGGCGATTCCTTCAACTCGTAGAAAACGCCGTTTTTCGAAGGCATGGCGCACCTCCTTTCAATAACGATATTTGATATGCTTGGAAACCGTTTTCAGCGCTTGCGAATGCATGACGAAGACGAGTCCGATATAATCGTCTATGACGTAGCGGCGCACAAGCTCGCGCAGGTCGTTTATGTCGTCCCGCTTCATATCGAACTTGTCGTCCTTGGTGAACATATATTCGATGCGCCCGTTACGATGGCGGTTGAAAACGACCACGCCTTGCGGGACGACGGCATGCGCCCATAGCTCTTTTTTCAACACCCTGTTCGACGAGTCCGCTACGAACTGCTCCATCAAATCCTTGTCTGCAAGCGACAACATGGCTCCTCCTGAAAAAAAGGCCGCACGCTGGGTGCGGCCTGTGATTGAGAACTTTAAGCGACTTCGAGTGTGAGCATCGTGCCGCGCTTAACCTTCACCTGCTTGACGACCACGTTGATAGGCTCCTCGTAGGTTGGCGCTCCGTAGACGGCGAACATCTTCTTGAGCGAGCCCCACACGCCGTTCGAAACGCACTGGTAGCTCTCGCCCTTGTCGTCGATGAGGACGATGCGCGGGGCTTGCTCCACGGTGCCGTCCTCGTCTGCGATTTCGATGATCTCCACGAACAGGTCTTTCAGCGCGATCTGCTTGTTGATGAAGTCGTCGATCTTGTGCGTCGGGTTGTTGGACGCGTTGTAGATCAGCTTCTTGGCATCCGCTCCAAGCTCCGGGTTCACCGAGCAGAACGTGTTGTCCTCGGGCTTGGCAAGCTCGGCGATGGCGTACGTGCGGGCAGGTGCGAGGTCGTTGACGGGCATTTCCTCGGCGATGGCGATGTCTTTGTTCTCGGGCATGGTTTTCTCCTTCTAGTCAGATGGTTTAAGCGTCGACGACGGTAGCGTTTTCGAGGAACGTTTCCACGGGCATGGAATAGGTCTTCTCCTCGCCTTCGACCCACTTGATCGTGCAGCCCTTGGGCAGCGCCACGCCGGCATCGCGGAAGGCGATACGGGCTTTGCGGGCGTTCATGTTGGTGTCCAGCACGACGTACTGGGCGACAGCGCGCACGCTGGGCGGGATTGAATCATCCAGTTCGTACGCGGTCAGCTCGAAACTCTTGAAAGTGCGGGTGATAGCAGCCATAATGTAATCTCCTTTGATCGGTCGGCTTGCTTTGACGATATCCATTATACGCGGGTTGAAAGAGAAAAGACCGGAATCCGGTCTTTTCATAGAATCTTCACAAATCAAATTTTAAAAAATATAGAATTAAATCTCTTTTAAACTCCCTTTCATCTATGCCAGCTATATAGCCTTTTTCAGCCCAATAGCTCAAATGTTTAGGAACGCTTCCATGCTCGTGCCTATCACCGTTCAATTTGATGAAGCCATGAAGCTTTGAAAGCTCGTATCCATTTAAATAATCTTGCTTTTCATGTTTCATCGATGCCTCCTGCAAATGTAAACCATTCCGATTGCATAAGCTATGATGGCGAATATGGTTTCAGCGTTCATAGTCACCCTACTTTTTTCATGGAAACGAAAACGTAAGACGGATGTTTTTCCATGAATTGAAGATATTCGCATGCTGCTTTGATCGTGTCACAGTGCATATGCTTCAACTCGTAAACTTTGGTATCTTTGTTGCGCTGGTAATATTTGATTACGTAGAACATGGTAGGCTCCTTTAACTTGTTTAACTGACACTTACAATGATAGCGAGAATCACGTCCATCGTTGCCTCCTCAACGTATTGTCGATAAAATATTGCCCGGATTCACTGCTGAGATCCCAACCCACATAATTGGGGAGCTAGTCCGCATCATCAATCTTGATGACCGCATACCATACCTGCTTCGCACGGCGGTGCGCGAATCCCCCGTACCCCGCCCCGGTGGCGATGCAATAACCTTTCAACTGGTAAAATGCCCCGAACGTACTCTCAACCAATTCGGCATCAGGATGGTGTTTAATCCACATAGCCAAATTGTTACGCTCATACTTGCCGCAAATCAAACGCCCCTCGACTAGACCGTCACAATTGTGCCAATACCCACCCGTCACGCCCCGGTTCACTACCATCCCTCCGTGATGGTCGATAATCTTACGAACGTTCTTTTCCAATTTAGTCGCCATTGTACTACTCCTTTGACTTGTTTAACTGACACTTACAGTATAACA
>ENA-OWYG01000940-OWYG01000940.1-human-gut-metagenome-genome-assembly--contig:-NODE-940-length-16301-cov-44.512003_pt1 | contig 16301 bp, 15 predicted proteins | sample MGYA00249747_ERZ652080 | MGnify/ENA primary metagenome ERZ652080 (study PRJEB26925, sample SAMN05827071) | human gut metagenome | biome: ENVO:2100002; feature: ENVO:00000062; material: ENVO:00002003...
TAATCTCCACTGGATCTATCTTGGTGAACACATGATCGGTGACGGCACCGGTGTGAATGTACTTGAACGTCGGCAGAGAGGCGAGCGCCTTGCCATCGAAATCGAACAAAGCTTGGTTATCGACACCTGAGCCGACCCAGTACAGGCCGGCATCAGTGGCACAACCATGCGGGGGACGCTCTATGTGCATTAAGTCATGCTGCCGGTGCTCTTTAACTTGCATATCCACGGGGGCGGCACGAGGCGATTCGGCCGCCTTTACCCGTACACCCATGGGGCGGTAACTTGCCCATGGGGCGGTCGGTAAAATTTTATCTTCCGCAGAATAGAGCCATTTTCAGCTACCGCCCCATGAGGGATTCACCGCCCCATGGGACATTTATATAACAACGACTTCGTGCAACAGCACCAGCATTACAGCAATGTTGTTTAGCGCGTGGAGGCGCGGGCAATTACTTGCGATTCGGTGGTGAGCAGTTCGGGCTTGGAAATGTCTCCAGCGATACGGCCGAGGATGCGGTCCACGGCGGTGGGCGCGGTCCAGTCGAGCCTGGAATCCATGGTGGTAAGCGGAATTTGCAGGTATGGGGCTTCCTCGTTGTTGTCGAAGCCGATGACCTGCACCTGCGCGGGAACCTCATAGCCGGCAGTGCATAGTGCGGTCAATGCGCCGATGGCCAGCTGATCGTTCAGGGCGATCACACCGTCGAACGGCACGCCGGAATCAATCAGTCGCTGAGTCACACGAGCGCCAGCGCCGATGGTCCAATCCTGAGCGGTATTACCAATCAGATGAGGATCCAGCTCAAGCCCACGGCGGCGCGTTTCTTCAATGACACCACGCAAACGCAGTTGTGCGTTGCCTTCCACAGCCTGCAACAAAGCGGCCGCGTCATAGTCGCCTCGTGCGCCCACTACAGCGAGGCGAGAAGAACCTCGATCATATAGGTAGCCTGACGCTGTTGCTGCGGCGGCAACATCGTCCGGAGTCACGTGGTCGGCAACACCCCATGTGGTTCGGGCACCGACAATAACCAGCGGGAAATCAACCTTCAGGTCTTCGGGCGAAATATCCTCCACCTCGCTCATGGAGAGAATCATGCCGTCTGACACGGTGGAGTTGAAGTTCTTGAGCAGGTCACGCGCTCCTTTGGCCGAGCCCTCTGCATACGTGGTGACGTATACGGAGTAGTCGCGCTGACGGGCGGCGTCAATGGTGCGATTGGCCAGTTCAGCGAGATACGGCGGAGTGAGCGATGGCACCGCAAGAGTAATAAAACCGGTGTGGTCGCGATTCAGGTTGCGGGCGGCCACATTGACGCGGTAGCCGAGGTCCTTAACGACTGCTTCGACCTTTGCACGGGTTTCATCGGTCATGCGGCCGGAACCGTTAATGACGTTTGAAGCGGTTTTGAGAGACACTCCAGCGGTTTGAGCCACATCGCGCAGGGTGACTCGACGCTTGGCGGAGGCAGGGGATGCAGTGGAAGCAGCCTTGACCGCGCCGACCGTACGACTTGTGTTCGATTCGGCTTTCCCCACTGTGCATACCTCGTTTTCATCTCTGAAAGACCATCGACTCACCTATTTTAGGACCACATGGCACCATTTTCGAGCCATATCCGGCCTTCAAGGGGCTGATCTGAGGCTTTCCGGACATCTACCTCCGTTTCAAGGGGCTCTTCATCCGCGAAAGAGGAAGTATAAACGGCTTTGCTTCAACGCCATTAAGCCATTTTGGGGCCGCGTCTACTTTGGCAACAGCCCCTTGAAACGGAGATAGACATTTGCCCAACCGGTGTATCAGCCCCTTGAAACGGAGATAGCCGGTTGGACACTCATCTAGAGCGTGGTTTTGGTGATGAGAATGGCGTTGCGGGCCAGCTCGTAGCCGGTGGGGCCGGCGTTCCCGGCAATGAAATCGTCTAGACCGGGTTCGCACCGGCAGGCGATGATTGGCTCTTACTCAATGCCGTTGACGGCAACGGGCTGCTTCGAACGGTTCAGAGAGAAACCGAAGCGGATGGTGCCGTCTGAGGATTGGCGGATGGTGTGCAGGATGCGGGGGGTCATGAGTCGTGGCTGCTGCGGTCGTGGTTGCGGCGTTGATCTCTCCCCCACCCGGCCTTTGGTCGGGAGCCCTTTCGTCGGAGGGGGCTGTTGTGTTGAGTTCTGTGAGCAAGTGGGTGATGTCGTGGCAGCCAAGGTCGCAGCCCACGTAGATGGCGGCGCCTTGGCCGTGGGGGGTGACTGGTGATGGCGGGGACGCCGTCGAGCTCCCAAAGTTCACCGGCGCGCTTGCGCGTGTTCAACGGCTTCCATTGTACGGCGGAGGTGGAGTGCTCCATCATGTACCACGGCTTGCCGGGGCAGATTGCTTCGATGGCGTCGCGTTCGGCCTTGTAGAAGTCGAGCAGCATGTCGTTGCCGAACCGTTTGTAACCCAACCGCTGGGGCGGGTTGACCATGCTGTCGCCGCCCATGTGGCGTGGCAGCAGCACCTCGGCAAAGCTGTTGACGTGCTGGGACCAGAACGCCTGTGGCCCAAGAACGAGGCGGCCCGTCCGATCCGCCGCCACTTCGCCGAGATCGTCGCATACTTCGAGCACCCGTACACCAACGCCGTCCTCGAGGACGCCGACAGCGTCATCCGGAACGTGAAGAGACGGGCCCGCGGCTTCCGCAACACGGACTACTTCGCCACCATGATCTACCTGACCTGCGGCAAACTCGACCTCAAAGCCGTCACCACCGCCTGACCACCACTCACCACAAACAGCGAATAACCGAAAAAACACTACCAATCAAGGCAAAAGTCAATTGGCGCGCATAGTGACTGATTCTTCAGTATTCCTTTTTCATATCCTCACTAAAAATTACTGTCGAACAAGCACAGTATATATTCCCAAACCATCATCATTAAGAATCTTCATGATTTTGTCACGTTCGATATCGTTTCCATATGTAATTTCGACATATCCTTTGTCCTGTATCCGGGAGGGGCAATCGGCGTGTTTAATGTTCACTTTAACGCTTTTCCCTACTGATTTGAGTTTGTCAATGGCTGCGCTGCTCTCGACATATATCTGCTTCGTTGTTTGGTAGGATGCCAAATCGTTGCACGGCAAACTTGTGCCATTTCTTTTCAGCGGAATGAGACCAATCATGATCAAGACAGCCGCAATGAGCGCCGACGTTATAAATGCGATGATAGCGTATAACAGCACCCGCCTAGCCAGCGATTTGCGCTTCGTCATACCGTCAGCGTTTATCTGGACCATCATTCCTCCTTGCGTTTTCACTATTCCACTTCACGAGGTATAGCAATCAATGATTAGTTATGATTGCCTACTTGGTAGTTTTGGTCACATGCAGAGACTAAAATGGGATCATGCGTGGCAAGAACCACAATTGCCCCTTGATCAGCTCGGTGCCGCAACAAATCAATAACGATTTGCCTGTTATGCGCATCGAGAGAAGCGGCGGGTTCATCTGCGAAAATTACAGACGCGTTCTTGTATATAGCGCGCGCAATTCCAAGACGTTGTTTTTCTCCTCCACTGAGATGAGACGCGGGTTCCTGAGTTCTTTTTGCCAGTCCAGTAGCTCTGAGAGCCTCTCGTATCTGTTTGCGGTCCCCTCCCGCACGTTGTCCAAATGGTCCAAGCTGCATGGAGACATTGAAAGCCACGCTTTCCTCGTCCATAATGCCGTAGTCCTGAAGGATGAACGAGGCCGTGTCATGCCAGAATCGTCTACGTCTTCTGGCTGTCGCGTGCGTGACATTTTCGCGATCGATCATAAGTCGTCCACCATCCGCTTCCTGTAGAAGACCGAGTGTGTGCAACAGCGTGGTCTTTCCGCATCCGCTGGGGCCAGTGAGGGCGACCATACCACCTTCGGAGATATGTAGGTCGACGTGTTCGAAAATTGTTCGCCCGGCAATGCGTACCGTCAGGTTGTCGCATTCTATAGTGGTCATAAACATGTCCTTTCTGCTGGGCTCGGTTGATTAAAGAGTGCGATTATTGATGCCCACAAACATGCGCTGTACGGACAGAATGTGCGAAAGTGCGGAAATGAAGATTGCCAGCAAACCCAGCGCTCCGGTCATTACTGCAGCTGAGATGCCTGTAGAGCGAAGTGCTATTGCAGCGAAGATAATTCCTCCTACTAACGCCGTACTGCTCTCCACAAGTATCGTGGACTCCGCCAATCGTCTTGCGGGGCTACCGTTGAGCATGAGCGGATAGTCGTGTCTTGCGCGCAGCGCAGCGCGGACCATCGCATGCACCATAACGGTTAAGGCAAACGCAACAATAAGCATTACAAATGCAGCGGCTTGCAGCCAAGCGAAATATGCAGAGAACTGGGCCTGCAGAATCTGCTCTTCAGCGATGTATCGCACTTTGACCTGTCTTGACAACCCTGCTTGTCGCAATCTTGCTCGTACATCCTGAAGACCCGTCAACACGATGTTGCGTGTGGTGGCCGCCGGCACTAGAAATCCTGAGTCGGAGAATCCCGAGTAGTCAGGGAGAACTATGAGCGTGAGCCTTTTCGGGAAAAGCATAGTGTCAGAGCCGCCTTTGAGCACGGGTATTGCATCGCCGGAAACGCTATAATACAAGGCTCTTTCGAGCATATTCACACTGGTCTGGGAATCTGCACTCCATGCTGGTATCTGAGAAACTATGTCTTTCGCCTCCGCGGGTAGGTAATCGAACGTGACGCGGACTGAGTGCTCCATGTGAGCCGGGTCGACCTGTACCATATTGAGCCATTGCTGAGTGACTAACGCTACTGGTTCAGCACTTGGGGCTCCGGTCATTTCTGGCGTGAACGTGTAGGAGAGAGCTCCTCTCCCGTCATCTTCTATTTCACGCATCACGTTCGCGACCTTCGCATCCAGTTGGGGGTTATTTTCATACGACAGCGCTATTGAGACCTGATTAGACAAACGCTCCCATACACGTTGCTCGCGGGCCGATGAATCAGCCGATGCTATCGCCGACATTGCGGGCGCAGTCACCGCCAGCACCGCTACGAATACCATCGCTTTCATTGCCAAAGCAGATCGGCGTAGTCCGATATTGCCGGATGCGCGACGCATGATCATCGTTGCTGAAGGCCATGACAGCATGCCGACAATCAGCATCGCCACAAACAGTCCTGCCAACACGGTCCCTTCAAGTACCAGTAGTATGCGAGAGAAGTATGGTATGAACACCGCGCCTCTAACCGCACCAACCACCGTGACTGAGACGATGTCGATTAGGCATGCCGCACACAGCGATGGGGTCAGAATGCCCATCATGTCGTCTTTCTGTATGCGCCATACCGAGACGCCAGCTAATACCCGCAACGCCCTTGAACGAACTTTAGATGCCATCCAATACAGAACCATCGTCACCATCAGGGCAAGAGCCGCGGCCATCGACATCACGAAACTTGACTGTGAGGCTAGCAAGCGCACGTCATCACGCAACGAATCCGCACCCCACGCCACCATTACCCCATTGCGTACCGTCCAATCGCGCAGTGCTTTATCAGACTGGTTGCCTTGCAGTAGATAGTATTGACCGCTCGCAGAGGCCGCCGACAGACGCGACTGTCCTGCCACCTTAGAACTCGGCATGTTTCCAAATCGACGGACTGAAGTTCCCTCGGGCAGTCTTTCACTTGCAGTGGAATCTAGCGCGACAAATACTTGAGCGGATGCATCCCCGTCAAGGTCAGGCATAACCTTGACGATGCCGAGTTGTTGCTGTTCTCCGATATCAGCAAGCTCTCGCAGCATTTGAGCGTCATCCACGTTAGGTGATTGAAAATCCAGTGTCATCGAGATTGTAGGATGAATTCCTTGGGGTAAAGCTCTGTCATGTAGGTCGCTGGCCATGACTGACAATAACGTGGCGAGCAGAAATACCAACGTGGATACCATGAAGAACAGGCGACGATGCATGGTACACTCCAATCATCAGGAGAGGCCGATACCACACGGGAATGCCATATGCCATCGGCCGTTCATCATTACCTTTCAGGACACCCGATAGTAGTAGGCGTCGTTATTGCCCCAATAGTTCACAGCGTATTTCTCTGCAATGGACTGCTTCTTTGCGACTGTATCGATGCTGCGCACGGTATCCCCGTTCAACGAGACCGAAGAGCCATGCGTCCGTGTGTCATGCGTGTAATAGGAACGAATCTTGACGTTCCAGAAGCCCCATTCCCAGATACCGCCCTGAGCAGGGTACTGCGTATGCTTACCCTCCGGGTTGAGCCACATGGGCCGAATCCCATACTCTCCGCTTTCCGTGGTCGGCGCAATGACGTCGGCCTCAGCAGCAGAGGCGGATGCCACAGGGATGATTGTCATCGATGCGCAGGTCACCAATGCAACCGCCATCATCTTCAGCTTGGACTGTTTTCCTGTTTGAATGGACATGGTGTGCTCCATTCTCGTATCCGATCGTTCCGTTACCCATGAATTCCGTCAACACTGACCGGAACCCGCGTTCGCCGTTCCGGAATCTTTCCGGAACGTCTTCAAGGTATCGCCTTCTTCCGGGACAATCCACCGATGTCACTTCATAAGTGACATTGTGGGAAGCTGGCGACCATCCGCAATATCATCAAGACATGAACCAACAAGGCGAAGGAAAAGTGACATTGGGCATTGTGGACAACGACCAGCTGACGTTGGCGGCATTGTCGAGCATCCTGCGCAGTCTGCCTTGGCTGCACATCCTATGGACGACAATCTCAGGCGACGATGCGATTGACAACTGCTTGTCCCCGAGAACGCGTCCGCAAGTGATATTGGTCGATATGTCCATGGAGAACACGAGCGGTGCCATGGTATGCAGGACCTTACGCCGTCATTCGCTACCCATCGGAGTAGTATGCATGACCTCATTTTCGCTGGGAAGCTATGCTCGCGCAGCCGCCGAAGCCGGAGCTCAGGCGTTGATCTCCAAAACGGACTTACGCATCTTGTCCAGCGCCGTACGACGCGCATCGATGGGCTCGGCGACGCAATGCGCTGCTGATGAATCAGCACGTTTCACTGATGTGCCAGACACTGCTTCCAACCTTATTCCAGACTTTACTAAGGCTTCAGATAAGCGTTGGATGAACGGAGATCGACTGTCCGCACGGGAGGTTGAAATCCTGCGCATGTACTCCGAAGGACTGGAAACTGAGGAGATTGCGAGGTCTTTGTCCCTAAGCAAGTTCACCATCGGCACGTATGTCAAACGTGCGGTCGCCAAATTGCATGCACGGAACAGAATCCACGCCATCATCATGTGCGAGAAACGCGGACTGCTATGAACCATGAAAACACCAAACGGAATGGACTTGCACAGGATCAGAACGACGAAATAGGTACCAGCAGTTGGATGTACATGCGCGCAATCGCGGTCATGGCAGGATGCGGATACGGAAGTATACTGCTGGTCGCCAGTCTTGTCTCGGGTGTAATTGGATGGATTGCGTTCGCGATTGGCGTGGTAGCGATGGTTCTGTCCATCATCTCCATACGTTTTCCACTTGTGGCGGCGATAATGCAAACTCTGCTTTGGGCGTGCATTTGTATGGTTCCCGCATTATCTGAATTATCTTGGGCGTTGTTCCTCTCATTTGCCGCCACTCTAATGCTGGTCTCATTTCGATATACAGGACTAGGCATCGGCTTAGGCATAGTCCAATCATCCGTAACTGTCGTCTCCCACGCTATGCTGGGAATGTCCGGCGCGAGTCCATCGCCTATTTTTGACATGATTGCCGTAGTAGCGCTCCCCGCTGCTTCATGTATCGGCGTCGGCATGCAATGGCGCATTAGGCTCATGCGCATGCAGCAGATCCGCCATGAGCTGGATCGTCAGAGGGAGATTAACGAGGAACGTCGCCGCCGCGAGTTAATTGCTGCAACACTCCACGACCAAGTGACCAACCGACTCGCCTACCAGATACTTCGCATGCAGCACGACATACGGACTTGGTGTGAGCAACCACCGCAATCTGAACAGTACCAAGCCGAAATCTCTGAACTACTTGACATATCTCAAGATCTGCTCGAAAAAATACGGGCGACAATCGATGTACTCGGTTCCGAAACCATCGCAGACAATGAATCACACGATAGAGTCGAGCTTCCTAAGTCCAGAATGTCTCCCGCCCCTGAGACTGAGCAGGAAATGCTTGATGCACATCTTACACAGGCCAAGGGAGAGATGCGTGAACTTGGTTTTGCTGTGAACACACAACTTCTGGGCACTATGCCACTCAGCTACGATCCCAAAGTGCTGGATATAGTCCATACGGGCATAGATGAATTCACCAGCAATATGATCAAGTACGCTGATCCGATAAAAGAATGCAGTCTTATCGTCAATATCACAGCAGCAGATATAACAGTCATATCAAGCAATACGTGTAATACCAAGTCCTCATGTTATACCGCACGAGCTATGACAGGCGGTAGAGGACTATCTCAGCTTAGAATAAAAGCCAAGGACATAAATGGGACATTATCAAAGGATAATAGTGGCAAGGAGAGCATTTCCCGTCTTTCTATACCATGGCAATAACACCCTTGCTGACTGCAAACTGGCGAATTGCTTTAGAGTGCATTCGGAAAGACTGGCGAATTCCTCTGATTCACATCCCAGGATGGATTGTCTTGCGTGACGGGCCGGGACCAGCGCCAGACGGAGCCAGTTCGGCTAGTATGAATAGGCACCCCCATAGCTGTATTGAGAGGAAGAGCACATGGCGGGACTGTTTCGGACTGCTTCCAAGCAGCCCAACCCTTTAGGGACAGCCATACGCACCCGCGGATCAGGAAAATATACATTCGGACTGGCTTTGAGTGCGGGTCTTGCCGGATTACTGTACGGCTACGACACCGTCTCTATCTCCGGCGCCATCGAATTCCTGCGCGCCAGATACGGGCTCAGTACTCTCATGGAGGGCCTCGTCATCTCCTCCATCATGCTCGGTGCCGTCATCGGAGCGGCCACCGCCGGATTCCTTTCCGACCGATTCGGCAGAAAACGTATCCTTATTATCGGCGGCGCGTTCTTCCTCGTTGCGGCTGTATGGAGTGCGCTGACGATAGGTCCCATAGCGCTTATCGTGGCGCGCGTGGCCGGCGGCTACGGCATCGGCCTGACCGCCGCGCTGGCCGTCACATATATCACCGAATCGGCTCCGGCCAACATCCGTGGTCTGCTCGCCTTCTCTTATCAGTTGCTTGCGGTTTGCGGCCTCTTCCTGACTAACGTCATCAACTACGTCATCGCCTCCTACGGATCAAACGACTGGGATATCGCCATTGGATGGCGCTGGATGCTGGGATTAGGCGCGATTCCGGCCGCCGCTTTCCTGCTGGCTATGCGGAGGGCACCGGAAAGCCCGCGATTCCTCATTCAGGTAGGCAGAACCGATGAAGGTTTCGCGGTGCTCGAGCACATCCTCGGCACCGAACGCGCACGCCTGCGCACCGATGACATCCAAGCCTCGGTCAAACTGGAAACCGAGATGTCGCACGAATTCCATGATTTGTTCCGTCCAGGCCTGCGACGGGCACTCGTCATCGGCATCTTTCTCGCCGTGTTCAACCAGTTCATCGGCATGAACGCCATCTCCTACTATGGGCCGGTGATGTTCTCGGATCTCGGGTTCGGCGGGGACACTCAGTTCCTCGCGGCCGCCAGCGTAGGCGGCGTGGAGCTGGTGGCCACCGTGGTAGGCATGTACCTGATCGACACGTTCGGCCGTAAACGTCTTATGGAAATAGGCACCGGCATGATGTGCGCGTTCGCGCTATGCATTTCGGGCTCGTATTTCATGGGCAATTCGCTGCTGACGCTTATATTCGTCATGGCGTTCACCATATCGTTCGCCTTTTCGATGGGGCCGATTCCTTGGATTGTGATTCCCGAGCTCTTCCCCACGTATCTGCGCGGTCGCGCCACCGGATTGTGTGTGATGTGTCTGCTGTTCGCCAACTGGATCATCGCACAATTCACGCCGATGATGATCGATGGATTGGGCGGCGGCATATCGTTCGCGATTTTCGCGTTTCTGGATCTGATTTGCCTGTTCGGCATCGTGGCGTTGGTGCCGGAGACAATGGGACGCACGCTGGAGGAAATCGAGCATCTATGGCAGCCGAAAACCGATTTGGCCTCTGCAAAATACTCGCTGAGCACGGCTGATGCGAATATCCGCCACGCGGAAGCCACGCTGCGTCGTATTGAAAACGAACGTCAGCAGGCATTAGGAATTATGGATGCGGCTGAGCGGGCTCGCGCTGCGGCACAGCAGAAGATTTTCGCCATAGAGACCGCCAAAAGGGCCGAGGCAGAACGGCTGACGGCGCAGCGCGCTGCCGAGGAAGCCGCCAAGGCAGCGGCGAATATGGCTGCAGAAGAAGACACGGCAGCGACCGTCTCGGAAGTCACGACGGATGAGAACGTGCCGTCGCTTGTGCGGCGTACGAGGGGCGCTGTTCTGGTCGGTAAGTCATCCAGTAGACGGCACGACGGCGAGTATACGGGCGGCCCTGCGGATGGCTCCGTGACTGGCTCTGCGGCCGGTGCGATGCTGGACGGCGCGGCGGCCGAGGCAGCGGCCAGCGCAGCAGTCGCGGCCTTGGCCGATTCGTTGCCCGACGACCCATGCACGCTGGCGAATCGGCCGACTACGCGCAGTGGTGCGGATGATACGGATAGCGTTGATGCCGCAGATGCCGTTGATTCCGCGAATGACGCGAATCGAAACCGCAAGCAGACAAATGCCGTGCAGCCGGCACATATGGCCTCTATTGAGCACGCGCACAGTGCCGATACGCCTCGCGGGGTATTACTGCCCAGTGCCGACGAGGATTCCTACAGCGAACATTCCTTCGCCGAGACGGATGACGACCGCGAGGCTCAGGCCATCGACGCGGCCCTCGACTCTCTGGATGCCCTTATCAGAGGCTGATATATAAGGAAATACAGGATTCCCGCCTTGCGCGTCGGTGCGTTTCGGCTGCGCAAGGCGGGAATCCTGTATTGCAGAGTATTGCGGCCTGTGACTGTGTGACTTTACAGATTCAGCACCGCATCGGCAACGCGCATGGCGGATTCACGGCGAGAGACCAGCACTACAGCCACGTCTTGCCCCTTATCCGCATTCTGCTCGCTCTTGGACAGCTCATGAATGGAACGCAGAATGATGGCTTCATTCAAGGCATCCAGACGACTGGTCGGCTCGTCAAAGAGCACCAAGTCGGCATTGCGCAGGAATACGCGAGCCAATCCGATGCGCTGGCGTTCGCCTTCAGACAGTCGGTCGCCCAGCTCACCCACCTGGGTGTCGAGCCCATCCGGCAACGAATCAATCAAGTCAAGCACGGATGCCTTGGCGAGGGCTTCGCGGAGTCGGGCGTCAAGCACACCGGCCGCTCCCCCATTGCGAATCTCCGATTCAGGCAAGGCGATAAGCAGATTCTCTCGAATCGTGCCGTCGAACAGGTGGGTCTCCTGACTCATCATGGCCTGAATACGGCGGTGGGCATGCATATCGATTTGCGGTAGCGGCGTGCCGGACAGAGTCACTTGGCCACGCTGCGGGTCCCAATAGCGCATCAGCAGCTTCAGCATAGTGGACTTGCCCCCTGCCGGATGGGCCTTGGATACCGAGGATGCCGTGCTGCGGCACATCGAGCGAGAAGTCGGCGAGAATCGCCTCGCTCTCCTCCCCCGGGTACGCGAAAGTGACGCGGTCAAGGCGCATGCCCTCATAATCCGAGTTCGCAGTGCCAGTTTCCACCACGCCCGGCGCTTCGTCCATCAGACTGAACAGACGACGGGCGGAGGCGAAGGTCTGGGTGAGGTTCGCGGGCAGGGCGGCGAGCGCCAGCGTCGGCCCGAACGAGCTGGCGAGCAGCATGAAGGCGGCGATCAGCGCCGACACCATCCAGGGGCTCAGCGTGGCCGCCACGATGGCGTAGACGATGGTGGTGGTCACGGGGTTGCCGGCGAGTGCGAATCCGGCGATGATGCCGAACACCGGTAGGAAGGTTGCGGCAAGGTGGCCGATGGTGCCGGCCGTGGAAGCCGCGACCATAAGCCCGGCCAGCGGCTTGGCCTCCCCGAGTAACCGCTTGATGTGACCTGGAACGTGCTCATCTCGGCCGGCGCTGCAGCCGGAGCTGGCCACTGGACAGGTTGGCGGCGTCGGACGCAACGTCACCGTTCTGGCCGTCATCGGGCAAAGCCATCAGAAGGTTCTCACGCAGAGTACCGGCAAACAGATGGCTACTGGCACCGATCAGGGTGATGGTTCGGGCGAGCGTCTCTCCGGACGGGTCGGATACCTTGACGTCGTTCAGCGTAAGCGAGCCTTGGTATCCGGTCAGCGTGCCGGCAAGCAGCGCGGCAGCCGTGGATTTGCCGGAACCGGAGATGCCGACGATGGCGGTGAGTTGACCGGGGTAGGCAGTGAAGGTGAGGCCGGTGAGCGCAGGTGCAGGCGCGGAATTCATTTGCTGAACGGCGGCACCGGAATCGGCGCTGTCATAGGAATAGCCGACGTGGTCGAAGCTGACGGTGATTCCGCCATCGGCCTCGGTCCCGGCTTTGGTACCGGTATCAGTCCCGACATCAGTACCAGTGGTGGCCGGCAGCGTGGCAGTGCCATGGGCGGGCTCGGGGGTGTCCAGCAGGGCGAAGATACGTTTGGTGGAGGTCATGCCGTTCATCGCCACGGGGAAGTAGGAGCCGAGTTGGCGCATGGGGATGAAGAATTCGGCGGACAGCAGCACTATCAGCAGCAGTCCGGCGAGGGTGAGCGGGAAGCCCGCACCGAACGGCATCAGGTATTGCAGGCCGTAGGCCAGGTAGGCGAATGCGCCGGGCAGGTGGGCGGCGAGCATGATCGGCGACCAGCCGGCGGTGCTGGCTCCTGCGGCGGCTGCGGTGGTATGCGCATACTGCCATAGAGCCACACCAATGCCGGCCGCCGCACCGCCGTAGGCCACGATATCCATGGCGGTCAGCGAGCGCAGCTGGATCTGCAGCACGCGCATGGTCATGACCCTGCGCTCCACATTCCGCGCAATCCCATTCACCTTAAGCGAACGCCCTCGCACATGCCAGACTTTTAAAGTGAGAGAGGCCACAGAATTTTCGATTGCGGAGTGCGCATGCTAGACGCGCCAACCAGAAGAAATATGCTTCGATATCAGGGGCTGAAGCATCAACTACACCCAATACGTGCATTTATCCGTTTCAAGGAAGCTAATTTTTGCGTTTGCCGGAGGTCTACTTCCGTTTCAAGGGGCTGATCTCGCATTTGCCGGAAGTCTATCTCCGCTTCGAGGGGCTCCTCATCCATGTAATCGGAAGTATAAACGGCTACACGTCAACGTCATTCCGCCGTTTTAGGGCCGCGTCTACTTGGGCATCAGCCCCTCGAAGTGGAAGTAGACTTCCGGATAAGGCAAAATCAGCCCCTCGAAGCCGAGAAAGCACGTTTCTACGGTGTCAGAAGCCGACGGAACGCAAAAGGGTCGTCTGCACGCAGACGACCCATATGATCAATTCGCCAATAGACGCAGCAAACGCGGCCTAGTGCTGCTTCTGCGCGGCGACCAGTGCTTCGGCGGCGGCCGTACTTATCGGACAGGAAGCCGGAGAAGTCGGCGCCGATCATGATGGAGCTGATGACCAGACCCTGCAGGGCCGGGCTCAGCGCGTACTTGTCCTGCAGGAAGTCGATGGCTCCCGAAATGGACACGGTCATAACCGTAGAGCAAACCGGTTAGACACGGCGTTGTATACAATCCACAAAACCAGACAGACAACTTCTCCATTGCCCACAACGCGCGCAACCTTACGCCAGCGTAGCCTAACTTGTCAGGATGGCTCGATTTGTCAACAGCCATCACGCAACGCACGTAAGGACACGGCCCGCTTATGCTTGACCACTACACCACGCCCGGCGAATCCATCGAGATCCGCGATGACCAAACTATCTATTCACTGCTCACCGATCGCCTTGCCCGCACCGGCGCGGACACGGTAATCGCCGCCAAGAAAATCGACCCCGGCCGCTGGCAGAACGTCACCACCGGCGAATTCCACGAGCGCGTGGTCTCAGCCGCCAAGGGCCTGATCGCGCTCGGCATCGCCAAGGGCGACGCGGTAACCATCTTCTCCTCCACCCGTCTCGAATGGGGCATTCTCGATTTCGCACTGGCCGCAGTGGGTGCGGTAAGCGTGCCGATCTACGACACCGACTCCGCCCCGCAAGCCCAGCGCATCATGAACGATTCGGCGGTCAAGCTGGCCTTTGCCGACAACCGCGAGCGCTTCGACCGGCTCGACTCGGTCAAGGACCACTGCCCTGCCTTGAAGCAGATTCTCATGCTCGAGGGCAACGCACTGGGCGCGCTCGAAGGTCTGGGCGTGGCTGTTTCGGACGAGGAACTGAACGAGCGCGTGGCCACCGTGCGCGCCGACGATCTGGCCACCATCGTCTACACCTCGGGCTCCACCGGCAACCCGAAGGGTGCCGAACTGACCCATAAGAACTTCGTGTCCATCACCATCACCGCTTCGCAGGCGCTTCATGAAGTGGTGCTTGACGACCATCCACGCCTGCTGCTCTTCCTGCCGCTGGCCCACTGCTTCGCACGATTTATCCAGTACGCCTCCATCGCCTCCGATGACGGCGTGGTCGGTTATCTGCCGGATACCAAGTCCCTGCTGCCGGACCTGCGTTCGTTTGAACCGACCTACCTGCTGGGCGTGCCGCGCGTGTTCGAGAAGGTGTACAACGCCGCCTCGCACAAGGCCGGTGCCGGATGGAAGGGCCGCCTGTTTGTCAAGGCCGCCGAGGCCGCGCGCGTCTGGAGTCGCAAAGAGCAGGCCGGCGAGCAGCACACGTTTGCCGAAATCGCCGAGCGCGCCAAGTATGAAACGCTCGTCTACCGCACGGTGCGCGGTGCTCTGGGCCCGAAGATCAAGTACGTGGCCTGCGGCGGCGCACCACTGTCGCTCGATCTGGCGCATTTCTACAACGGCATCGGACTGCCGATGATTCAGGGTTATGGCATGACCGAGACCGCCGCCCCGTTTGCCGCCACGCGCGTGACCGACAATGTGATCGGCACCGTAGGCCAGCCCGCGCCCGGCTCCTCGATTCGCATTTCCGATGAAGGCGAACTGCAGGTCAAGGGCCCGAACGTGTTCCGCGGCTACCACAATCTGCCGGAGAAGACGGCCGAGGCGTTCACCGCCGACGGCTGGCTCAGGACCGGCGACCTCGCGTCCATCGACGACGAAGGCCGCATCACCATCACCGGACGCATCAAGGACATCATCATCACCGCCGGCGGCAAGAACGTCTCCCCCATTCCGCTGGAGGAGGAGATCGCCAAATGCCCGATCGTGGAGCACTGTGTGGTGGTGGGCGACCAGCGCCCGTTCATCGGCGCGCTGGTGACGCTCGATCCGGAGTCGCTGGCATTGTGGCTGCCCGCGCATGGACTGTCCACGGAGACGCCGGTGGACCGGCTCGCCACGAACGCGGCGGTGCGCGAGGAGATCCAGCAGTACGTGGACAAGGCGAATGCGACGGTTTCGCGCGCCGAATCCGTACGCAAGTTCGCCGTGCTGGACACGCAGTTCACGCAGGAGAACAAGTGTCTGACGCCGTCGCTGAAAGTGGTGCGCCCGGCCGTCAATCGCGTGTTCGCCGATGTGATCGACAACGAGATCTACAACGGCAAGCGGTGAGACGCGCGGTTCGTAATCCGACATGAAGAGAGGGCCTTTCTGTGGGCCCTCTCTTTTTTGACTGACGCTTTTGGTCATGCACTATTCGCCGTAATACACGAGCACTTCGTCGTAGGAAGGGATCACTTGGTAAAACGACTCATGATAGGCTCCTTCGCCTTGCAATAGGTTCTTACAGTAAGGGATAATGTACGGTAAGGAAATTTTTCAATATTGTTTTAGAATTTTTCCACTCATGAGCGAGGCGGCCGCGCCGGCCGGGAATGCACCGACCGGACTGCGACCGCCTTCATGGATAAGGGCTGATTAGTGTCGAGCAAAACGCACGACCTGAGGGCCGGCGACGTATGTCGCGGGAATCTCCGCGGTCAGCATATCGCCGTCCGCCTCCACGACAACGTTGCCACCGCCAAGAATGGTTGCGGAATCCACATCGATCGCACCCGCATCGATGCGCAGCGGAACCCTGCCCGCAGCATCGACGACGGCATAGACGCTCTTGCC
>ENA-OWYG01000944-OWYG01000944.1-human-gut-metagenome-genome-assembly--contig:-NODE-944-length-16251-cov-11.045011_pt1 | contig 16251 bp, 10 predicted proteins | sample MGYA00249747_ERZ652080 | MGnify/ENA primary metagenome ERZ652080 (study PRJEB26925, sample SAMN05827071) | human gut metagenome | biome: ENVO:2100002; feature: ENVO:00000062; material: ENVO:00002003...
CGAGATGAGCGCTAGTCTCGTGGGCTCGGAGATGTGTATAAGAGACAGGTTTACACCATTCGATGAAATAACCCAGACAAGGGAGCTTCAGATGCTTAAAACCATAATTCCATATATGCCGCATGACTCACAAAAGCAAATGACTCTTATGGTTCACTACATATCACTTATGAATTCAATGAAAATGATAGATTGTGCACCTGCACTGTCTGTTGCGGAGACTGAAAGTATGGCAGACAGAAGGCTTTCCATGCTCAATGCCTTAAAGAAATACTGCAGCAAAAGTGAACAGGATACGATAGACAATCTATTAAATATTTTTTCAGTTTTGGACAATAGGGAGATTTATGACAAAGCAGGAATTTTTAAATAATTTTGCACAAAAGGAAAAACCGAAAGATACAACGAGCGCCATGCCGTTTCTCATGGAAAGTATTAAGGAAGCAAAGCGTAACGGCATAGAATTTACCAAAGAAGAGGTCTATTCCATGTGCACCGAGCTAAGCAAAAACCTGCCTGAGAAAAACCGCAGGCAGGTTGAAAAGCTTTTAAAAATGCTATAATTAATTTTTAAACGAATCTGTATTTATGCGAAGTATCTTGTCTATCGGTGCAGGCGAGTTTCCCTTGCCATCCGTGCCCTCAAGGTACTTCTCCCCCGCAGATTCAAAAATGACATACAATCTTTTATCCACACTGTCAAGCTCTTCTGAGCCCGGCGGCATCTCTATTGTGATGTCGGGGCTGTTAGGCCTTGACGACAGAGCTATGAGTGATTTGTAGCACTTGATATACGATGACTCATTTCTGCCATAGGAGGTGCTCAGATATACCTTTCCTGAGGCATCAAATGTAACGCCCTGCACTCTGGCAGGTATCGTATATGTGCTCAGGCTTGTGAGCCTGTCGTCCTTTTTGTCATAATAATATGCTACCATCTTTGACCTAAAAAGGATATTGTGAGTGGCTATCCACAGCCTGCCTCCATAGTATGTTATGCACGACGGCTTGTTTCCCACATCAAACACATCTACCACACCTGTCGCATCGATGACCTGCTTGGAATTCGCAGTGGCCATTAGAGAGATAAAATCATAAGAGATGCGCTCCACAGTTGTGTCGTAGGAATTGCACACCCATACATTTTCCCCGTCAAAGGCAATTCCTCCCAGGTGACTGTTTGCATCCATGCCAAGTGTCACAAGGTACTCTCCGTCCTCCCTGTCAAATACCATAAGCTCCCCGAGTGAGCCCTTGTCATCAGAATAGCTCGTGATAAGCACGTATTCGTCCGTGATACAAATTCCCTGAGGACACTGTGCCTCACTGAAAATATAATTATTGAGAAAATCATTTTCCTTCGTCTCCGGCATGCCCGGAATATCTATTTCATCTATAAAATCGTAATCGCAATCCTTAAGCGCCAGTGTATGCGCTTTTTTATTACTCCTGTAATTGTAATGCTCTACGCTGTATTCATTGTTAATCGTCCTGACCCATTTGGCATATACCACATATCCATTTGCTTTTTCGTAGGTCAGAACATCCGCCTTTTTTGAAAAATGCTCATCCAGATACCAGCCATCAAATTTATAACCGTATTTGTGTGGTTCTCTAAGTCCCATGAATTTCTGTTTTGGTGTGATGTATCCATAATTATTGATATTGTTTGCCGCACCGCCCAGATTATAGTAAATATATGAAACGCCATCACTTTCTGACATATTGTCAACCAGTGTATTTAGTGATGGCCCGGAAGCAAAAGAGGCAGCTTCTGCCTCTTTTATCTCCGATGCAAACACATGAGTATTGGTAAAAATCAATGTAAGTAATATAATTAATGCTATTCTACTCTTCAACTTCAACAAGCTTGCTTGCCCTTTCTTCTATCTGTTTTGCAGCCACATCATCCGGTGCCTGCTCATATCTGGCAAACTCATATGAGAATGTGCCGCTTCCGCTCGTCATTGAGCGAAGTGTGGCATTGTATCCATAAAGCTCCAGATAAGGAATATCCGCTACTATCTCCTGATATCCATTGTCTGTCGGGTTCATGCCCATCACTCTTGCACGTCTCTTGTTAAGCTCACCCATCACATCACCTGTATAGCCCTCAGGCACCACTACCTTAAGAGTTGCAATCGGCTCAAGAAGCACTGGCTTTGCCTCCATAATGCCCTTTTTAAAGGCCTGTTGTGTTGCCACCTTAAAGGCCATCTCAGATGAATCAACCGGATGATAAGAGCCATCATACAGCACAGCCTTTATACCCGTCACAGGATAGGCTGCAAGAGGTCCCTTTTTCACGGACTCTGCAATACCCTTTTCAACAGCCGGGAAGAAGTTCTTCGGTACCGCTCCTCCTACGACCGTCTGCTCAAATACATATGGCGTATCCATATCACCTGACGGCTCAAAGGTCATCTTGACATGTCCGTACTGTCCGTGTCCGCCCGACTGCTTCTTGTACTTATACTCTACGTCAGATTTTTTCCTGATAGTCTCCTTAAAGGCTACCTTTGGACGCATAAGCTCTATCTCCACCTTGTACTTTTCAAGAAGCTCACTTGCCACTACCTCAAGCTGCATATCACCGATACCATATAGTACAGTCTGTCCATTTTCGCTGTCATTTACACTGTTTAGTGTCAGATCCTCCATTAACAGTTTCTGTAAAGACTGGGAAATCTTGTCCTCATCGCCCTTTTTCTTTGCCTTATAGCGCATTGCCACATACGGCTTTGATATACTTGTTCTAAGATATGTAACAGGCATATTTCTGGTGGAAAGTGAATCTGTCGTAAGAGTCTTTGCAAGCTTTGCAAGCGCTCCGATATCACCTGCATGAAGCTCCTTCACTTCCTCCACCTTACTGCCTCTCATCACATAGAGCTTACCGATTTTTTCATCGCAGTCCCTGTGATAATTGTAAAGCACATCGTCTGTCTTTAGTACGCCCGAATTAACCTTGATCAGTGAATACTTACCGATGTACGGGTCAACTATAGACTTGAACACATAAGCGCTCTTTGATTTTGCAAAATCATAATCAGCATTATACACCTCATTTGTCTTGGTGTTAATACCGGTACAGCTTCTCTTCTCAGGACTTGGCAGGTATTTCACAATATCAGCCATAAGTGTATACATGCCTCTTGCGAGAATATTTGAGCCCATGAGCACCGGTACAATAGAGCCTTCAAGCACGTTTGCACGAAGCGCAGCCCTTATTTCATCATCAGAAAACTCCTCTCCGCCGAAATATCTGTCCATGAACTCCTCACTTGTCTCAGCTACAGCTTCAACTAGGGCCTCACGACATATTCCCAGGTTCTCCTTTGAGTACTCAGGCACATCAAACTTATCCACGCCTCCGCTTTCATTCCATCTCTTTGCCCTCTGCTGGATGACATTGACATAGCCCACAAACTTCTCATTCTCTCTGATTGGCAGATGGAATGGAGCTATTTTCTTGCCGTAAAGCTCCTGCAGCTTTAGCACCACATCCTTGAAGCTTGCATTGTCGATATCCATGTCCGTCACGAAAATCATCCTCGGCAGCTTGTATTTCTCGCATATCTCCCATGCTCTTTTTGTGCCTGTCTGTATACCTGCCTTGCCTGAAACCACGATGATTGCAGCATCTGCAGCCGATACAGCTTCTTCAACCTCTCCCACAAAATCAAAAAAACCAGGAGTATCGAGAATATTTATTTTGACATTATCCCACTCTATCGGTACAACCGATGTATGTATAGAGAACTGACGCTTTATCTCTTCCTTGTCAAAATCGCTGATAGTGCTGCCATCCGCTACAGTGCCCATTCTGGTGGTCTGTCCTGCCAGATATGCCATAGCTTCCACGAGTGATGTCTTGCCACAGCCGCTATGGCCTAAAAGCACGACGTTTCGAATCTTCTCAGTAGTGTAAACATTCATTTCAAGTACCTCCCTGACATTATTATAGTATGTAAACATTGTACTAATATTTTATATAATTTACAACACTTTTATGCAATCTGACGATTATTTTTTTATTGTTATATTGGAATAAATATGCCAATAATTTATTGCTTTATAGTGTTAAATTGGATATAATATATTGTAAATATTCAAAACCACTATAGTGCGATTTTGAGAATGTGCGTGTGGTGATTCTGAATAGTTACAATAAAGAATTAGGAGATACACATAAATGCATTTTGATAAAGTTGGCTTTATAGGGCTCGGTCTGATTGGCGGCTCGATAGCCAGAAAAATGAAAGAAAATAATCCAAAGGTCTCAATTATCGCAACAGCCGGGCATCAACAGACCATAGAGGATGCCTTTGGGCTTGGCCTGATAGATAATAATGAGCTTTTAGAGCTTAACTCATTTAAAGACTGCGACGTAATCTTTCTGTGTGCACCGGTAAACAAAAATATCGAATACCTCACACAGCTTAAAGATATCATAAAGGATGACTGTATCATCACAGATGTAGGCAGCACCAAAACCCAGATTCACGAAAAGGTCATAGAGCTCGGCCTTGAGCGCAATTTTATCGGCGGCCATCCTATGACCGGCTCCGAAAAGACAGGCATACTCAATTCAGACAAGCAGCTTTTGGAGAACGCCTACTATATTATCACTCCTACTGCTGCAACTACTGAAGAAAATCAGAATGATTTCAAACAGTTTGTACTTTCACTGGGCTCAATAGCTCTCATTTTAGACTACAGGGAGCACGATCATGCTACCGCAGCCATCAGCCACCTGCCACATATGATTGCATACTCTCTTGTCAATCTGATTGAGCATATTGATTCCGAAAAAGAGACCATGAAAACTATCGCTGCCGGAGGCTTCCGCGATGTGACACGTATCGCTGCAAGCTCCCCTGTCATGTGGGAAAATATATGTGAGTCCAACAAAAATCAGCTGCTCTCACTCATGGACCAGTATGAAGCCAATTTCCATAAGCTTCGCGAAATAATTGCAGAGGGCAGTTCTCAAAAGATGATTGATTATTTCCAGGATTCAAAGAATTACAGGGATTCACTCACACTTCCCGGTGCCAAAATCCGCAAGGATTTCCACGAAGTATTTGTCGATATTGCCGATGAGGCAGGCGGTATTGCAGTGCTTGCAAGCCTTTTAGCCTTCAACGGCATCAGCATCAAGAATATCGGCATCATAAACAACCGTGAGTTTGAGGAGGGTGTACTGCGCATAGAGTTCTATGACGAAGATGCTCTTGAATCGGCTATCAGCGTACTTAAAGAAAGAAACTATACTATTCACCGCAGATGATTTATCCTGTTATATGGTTTTAATCCCAAAAACAACGAGCCGTAAAACGAATTTGATTCGTTTTACGGCTCGTTTTATATCGTCCATGCAGCACTGTCTACAAATAAGCAGAAAACAATAACTCTTTATTAATATACACTCTCCTCAAGTACCTCATAGAAATCCTCAAAGGTCTTGCGACAGCAATAAGGATCTATTATCTCAACACCCTCTGCCTTAAGCCCCGGCAAAGTAAATGACATGGCTACGCGATGATCGTCATACGTTTTAATTTTACAAGGCTTAATACACTCTGCCGGATAAATCCTTAAGCCATTTTCAGTTTCTTCAACCCTCACACCTAATTCCGCCAGGTTTTCCTCAATGGCGTTTATCCTGTCACACTCCTGCAGACGGATATGCGAAATGCCTTCTATCCCTACAGGCTCCTTTGCAAACGGTGCAATCGCAGCAAGTGTCAGCGCCTGGTCTGAGAATGTTGACAAATCCCAGCTTCCGCCATGTATATGAGCATTCTTTGGTGGCATACACACTATGCCGTCTGCCTCGTCGGAAATTGTGCAGCCCATATCCGCAAGCACATCAAGAAATGCCACATCTCCCTGCAAGCTGTTCTGGTGCACACCCATCACCTTTGACTTGACATGTAAAAGCGGGCTCATTGCATAAAAATAGCATGCAGCCGACACATCCGGCTCTATATCATAGTCTAAGCTTTCATACGCCGCTTTCTTAGGGATAATAAAGCTGTTATTCTTTTTGTCCTGCATCACATCGAGCCCAAACTGCTTCATCATAAGACGCGTCATCTCAACATATGCCATACCATGCGTTCCTGTGACATTAATCGTAAAGTTCTTTTCCATCACCATAGCCGAGATAAGAAGGGCACTCAAAAACTGGCTGCTCTTGTCTACGTTTATATCAACAGTATCAGCATACTCCCCTGTATTTCCGATGGTAAAAGGAAAATGATATTCGTTCTCATCATACTCAATATGGGCACCCAGCTTTTCAAGCGATACAAGCAGATCCTTCATAGGACGCTTCTTCATCTGCTCAGAGGACACTATATGGTATCTGCCCTTTGACAGTCCAAGAAGAGCTGTAAGAAAACGTGCAGCGGTACCTGCACTTCCCACATCTATCTCAGCTTCATTCTTTGGTATCCTGCCTCCAAAGCCTGTTATTGTTATTTTTCTTTTATCCTCATCCACCAAAACCGGAAATCCCAGACGAATCAGTGCATCTATAAAATGTCTCGAATCATCACTAAAAAGACACCCTTTTAAAACGCTGCGCCCGCTTGCGAGTGCAGCGATTAAAAGGGCCCTGTTTGTGATACTCTTTGAGCCAGGTACACTGGTTACTATATCATGTGGATGATTTACTTTTTTTACTTTATAAATCATTGAAAATCTGATAAATATCAATCTTGAGTGCATCAGTGTCTGTCATACCAATAAACACAGCACCATAGTGATATACTCCTTCTTCACTGTCTGTTCTTCGTACAATCTCGACAACCGCATCCACAACCTCCTTGGTCCAAATTTGGATCTTGGTGTCATAATATGTATGTATATCAAGAGGTACCTTTGCATTAAATCCGATACCGCTTCTGGAAATATCTGTGACATCTACATGACAATACTTAAGTGTTGTCACTCCGTCCTCATCCAGCCGCTCTAACTGTACCGATACATCAATGTCAAGTCTTTTATGTCTTCTCTTTTCTTCCATTCACTTTACCCCATCTATTATATTATTGACTAAGGGAACAAATTACCCTCAAACAACATATTAGTATATATGACTGATTTTTACAAGTAAAATTTATTCAGCTGCCTCATCGTCCATATGCATATCGTTCGTTATAAACATCGCATCACCAAAGCTGAAAAACCTGTATCTTTCCTCTACAGCCTCTTTGTATGCATTGAGGACATGCTCTCTGCCTGCTAATGCTGACACAAGCATGACAAGTGTAGACTGTGGCAGATGGAAATTTGTAATCAGACAGTCAATCACCTTAAAGCTGTATCCCGGATAAATAAAGATATCCGTCCATCCGCTGCACTCTTTTAGCATGCCGTTTTCATCGGATGCTGCCTCTAAGGTACGAGTGCTTGTAGTGCCGACAGATATTATTCTGCCGCCATTTTTCTTTGCATTATTAATCTTGTCTGCAGCCTCCTGTGACACCATGTAAAACTCAGAATGCATATGGTGATCAAGCACATTATCCACCTTTACCGGTCTAAACGTGCCAAGCCCCACATGTAAAGTTACCTCTGCAATATCTACGCCCTTATCTTTTACCTGCTGTAAAAGTTCCTTTGTGAAATGCAGTCCTGCCGTAGGCGCAGCGGCTGAGCCGTCATACTTTGCATATACTGTCTGGTAGCGGTTCTTGTCCTTTAGCTGATGTGTGATGTATGGCGGCAATGGCATCTGTCCGAGCTTATCAAGTATCTCCTCAAAAATACCCTCATAGCTAAACTGAATCAGCCTGTTTCCATCATCAACCACATCTATTACTTCACCTGTTAAAAGTCCGTCACCAAATATAATCTTTGTGCCCGGCTTTGCCTTTTTACCCGGCTTTACAAGAGTCTCCCATACGTCATTTTGTCTGCGCTTTAGAAGAAGTATCTCTATCTTTGCCATAGTGCCTTCTTTCACGCCAAAAAGACGTGCAGGAATTACCTTTGTATTGTTGAGCACAAGGCAGTCGCCCGGTCTTAAATATTTAACAATCTCCCTGAACACATGATGGCTGACTTCTCCTGTCTTCTTGTCAAGCACCATGAGTCTTGAGCTGGAGCGGTCCTCCAGAGGATCCTGTGCTATTAGCTCCTCCGGAAGATCATAATCAAAATCTTTTACGTCCATAATTTTCCTATTCCTAACACTATACTAACGTCTAACCACGAAGTGTGATACCTGCAGTCTCTTTAAGATGAGCAAGTATATCCTTTACAAAGCCCTCGACCTTCTTAGTCTTAAGCTCCTCATCCTTTGGTGTAAATACTACACTGTACGCCATGCTCTTCTTATTCGGAGGAAGCTGTACACCCTCGTAAACATCAAACAGTGTAACATCTGAGACATAATCACAGGCTTCCCTGATACCGTTTTCAATCTGCTCACATGTGATATCCTTGTCCACAACAAAGGCAAAATCTCTCTTCTCATCATCAAATTTTGAGATTGGAGTAAATACTCTGTCCTTTCCATACCACTGTGAAAGAACTCTTAAATCAAGCTCCATCACATATGCCGGTACTCTCATGTCAAGCTCATCGCATATCTCATATCTTACCTGACCGAGATATCCGATTTTTTGTCCGTCACAGAATACCTCTGCTGTCTGATATGGATGAAGGAATGGCTTTTGAGCCGGCTTGTATGTAAACTTCACATCAAGCGCATCTGCTACAGTCTCAGCCAGTCCCTTTATAGTAAAGAACGATTCATTCTCACCGAATACGCCTGCGCAAAGTGTCTCTCTCTCATCCGGATACTCTGTAAGCGGAAGCTCCTTTGCGATAAAGATATTTCCCAGCTCAAAAATTCTTCCCTCCAAGATACCCTTCTTCTGGTTTCTTGCTATGGCATAAAGCATCTCAGAAGCAAGTGTTGTTCTCATAAGCGAGAGGTCAACATTGATTGGGTTTATAAGCCTGATAGCATGTCTTTCAGGTGCATCCTCCGGGAATCTGAGCAAATCAAGATCAGCAGGTGAGAAGAATGAGTAATGTATTCCCTCATACGCGCCTGCTGCACAGAGCACCTCTTTTATCTTGCGCTCTGTCTGCTGTCTAAGGTTGAGTCCTCCGAGTGTAACCTGTGCCGTAGGCATGAATGCAGGAATGACATGGTCATAACCATACATACGGATAACCTCCTCGGCCACATCCGGATAATCCTCCATATCCTCACGATATGCAGGAATCATGAGTGTCAGCTCATCACCGCTTACAACCGGTGCAAAGCCTAAATTTGTGAGTATTCTCACAATATCCTCTGTAGGTACCTCTATTCCAAGCACACCATTAACCTTTGCAATAGAAACCTTCATCTCTTTTGGCTCAAGTGAGTTTCCAGTAGTCACCTCAACGTGAGTTGAAGAAACCTTACCACAGTCAAGCTCCTCCATCAGGTGAAGCGCTCTCTTCATAGCCATCGCTGTTGTGTACTCGTTTACGCCCTTTGAGTAAAGTGCACTCGAATCAGATGACTGTCCCAACGCACGTGAACTCTTTCTGATATTGTCTCTTGCAAATTTTGCAGATTCAAACATCACCTCTGTTGTACCGTCGTTAATTTCAGAGTTTAAGCCTCCCATGATACCGGCAAGCGCAACTGGCTTCTTTCCGTCACAGATAACGAGGTTATTGCTGTTTAACTCAAATTCCTTCTCATCAAGTGTAACAATTTTCTCTCCATCGTTTGCACGTCTTACTACAATCTCCTCTCCCTCAAGGTATGAGTAATCGAAAGCATGCATTGGCTGTCCGAGCTCTTTTAAAATAAAGTTAGTGATGTCTACCACATTTGAGATAGAGCCTATTCCAACAAGTGCAAGACGTTTTCTCATCCATGCCGGTGACTCAGAGATTTTTACATCATGCACATAGTGAGCTGTGTAGCGAGGGCAGATGTCCTGTGCCAGGACAGATACCTTGAAATTTTCCTTCTTAACATCATCAGCAGTATAGTCAAGTGCAGGCTCCTTAAGCTCTTTTCCCAAAACAGCAGCAACCTCTCTTGCCATGCCATATATACACTGACAGTCAGGTCTGTTTGCTGTGATTGCAATATCAAAAATCCAGTCATCAAGGCCGAGGATAGGTTTTACATCATCTCCCGCCTTAGCATCCTCAGGTAAAACCAAAAGTCCGTTGTAGCCTGCACCCGGATAGAGGTCCTCATTTAAGCCAAGCTCTACGCCTGAGCATAACATTCCATATGAATCATATCCACGCAGCTTGCCCTGCTTTATCTCCATCACGCCCTCTATTGTAACGTGATCCTTTGCTGTGGCATATACTGTTGCGCCGATAAGTGCAAGAGGATATTTGCCCCCTGCCTTTACATTGTCCGCTCCACAGCAGATCTGGAATGTGCCATGTGCTCCGGCATTTACCTGACACAGACTTAGGTGTGTCTCCGGAATCGGCTCACATTTTTCTACAAGGCCGACTACTACGTTTGAGATATCCTTTCCCACCTCATATGATTCCTCAACCTCGAAACCACATGAGAATAATTTTTCCTCTAACTCCTTTGGTGTTACATCTATATCTACATAATCTTTTAACCAGCTAAGTGGTGTTAACATAATTTTTGCCTCCTGTTATATATTCAAGAAAAATGAATCTAGTTGTCATCAATCTGGTCTAATACCCTAAGGTCTGACTCGAATAAAAGCTTGATGTTGTTAATTCCGTATTTGAGCATTGCAATACGCTCAAGACCGATACCAAATGCAAATCCGCTGTACTCATTTGTGTCTATGCCACAGCCCTCAAGCACCTTTTTATTTACCACACCTGCACCAAGCACCTCAATCCAGCCTGTGCCCTTGCATAAAGAGCAGCCCTTGCCGTGGCACTGGAAGCAGCTTACATCAACCTCTACAGACGGCTCTGTAAATGGGAAGTATGAAGGACGAAGACGAGTTGTGACATTCTTTCCGAACATCTTCTTTACAAGCTGGTCAAGCATACCCTTTAAATCGCACAGTGTGATTCCCTTATCTACCACAAGACCCTCCATCTGTGTGAACATAGGAGAATGTGTCGCATCATCATCCGAACGGAAAACCTTACCCGGTGAAACAACCTTGATAGGTGGCTTCTTTGCTTCCATAACGTGAATCTGTCCTGCTGAGGTCTGTGTACGAAGTAAGAACTCAGGTGATAAGTAGAACGTATCCTGCATATCACGGGCCGGATGATCCTTTGGAGTATTTAAAGCTGTGAAATTATAGTAATCATTCTCGATTTCTGTACCCTCGTAAACCTCAAAGCCCATAGATGTGAAAATCTCCGAGAGCTGGTCCTTTACCTGTGTTACAGGATGAAGATTACCCTTTTTGCTTCTCTTTGCAGGCATAGTGACATCTATTTTCTCGCTCTCATACTTGCGCTTAAGTGCCTCTGCCTCAAATTTCTTAACCTTCTCATCAAGAAGCTTCTCAACTGCCTCACGTGTCTCATTGACCCACTGGCCTACCTTTGGTCTGTCCTCCGGAGCAACATCCTTCATGCCCTTTAAGACAGCTGTGAGCTCACCCTTCTTTCCAAGAATTGCAGCACGCACATCATTTAATTTTTCAAGGCCGTCAGCCTTATCAATTTCAGCAAGTGCTTTTTCTCTGATCTGTTGAATTTTGTCTCTCATCGAATTTCACCTCATAATATTTTTCTTAATTTGCATAAACTCGTAACTTCAAGCTTGAATTCGCCGTTTATGCTATAAAAAACGCCCCTGCATGGCTATTAAACCATGCAGGGACGAAAATTCCGCGATACCACCCTGATTTCCATTGAAGAAATATGCAATGGACTCTCATTGATATGTGTAACGTACATAACACGTCATGAACTACTGTACTTCATCCATGCAGCTTCAGTGTGAACTTCAATCAATAGCCTTTTTGCAAGACTGCTTTCAGCCGATGACAATCTCTCTCTGGTCAAAGTACTATAATCTACTATGCACCTTCATTGCTTTTATTATATATAGCTGCGACATATATATCGCAAATGCTTATTTCTTAATAACACATAAGTCATTTTAGCACAATCTCTATATTTTGCAAGTAGAAAATTTTATATTTGATTTATATTTTATTTCTAAGCCCCTTAGGATAATGGTTTTTAACCTGTGTGCCATTCACCTTGCCCCAGCCGGCCGGATATCCATCTACACATACAAGTGCCCAGCCCTTTTTACATTCAGCGGTCTGCTCATCAGATAACATAACTGACTGACCATTGAAAAAGCCTGTTGTCTGCGGATCATCCCAGGTAAGCTTTACTACGTTTTTAGCCTCACTTATCTTAAGCGCAAGTGCAAGCGAATGCGACGGCTCAAAGCGCTGTTTTTTAAACTCTCCTATATGAAGCCCAGCTCGCTGCACCTTAAGCCCTTTAATATCAACTTCCATATCAGGCAGCCTGTAGAGCTGCTCCCCAAACATGACAAGCCTTGAGTTTTTTATCCATGCTGCCATATCCTCTGAAATGGTCTCATCAAGAAACTCTGAGAGAAGCTTCATATTTTCTTTTGTAAGAGCCGGCTTCGTTTCATTTTTCCTGTTCTTACTATTTTTGTTCTTTTTGGTTTTCCTGTCAGCTTTAAGGTCTGTGTCCACACAGCCTCTTCTCACAAGCTTTGCCACAAAATGTCCCTCTCCGTCCACCTTATGTGGCCAGAAGCGCTCCATTTCTTCAAGTGTAAAATCAGGATGTCTCTCCAAAAAATACTCAATTACATCCTCATTTTCTTCCTTCGAGAATGTGCAGGTGCTATATACTATCACGCCTCCCGGCTTAAGCATCACCGCAGCATTATCCAGTATTTCCTTCTGCCTTGCCGCACAGATTGCCACATTTTCCGGGCTCCACTGCTCTATTGCCTCAGGCAGCTTTCGAAACATTCCCTCTCCTGAGCAAGGTGCATCCACCTGTATAGCATTAAAAAAGCCTGGGAAATGTGAAGCAAGCACAAAGCTGTCCTCATTTGTCACAATCGCATTTTTGATTCCCATACGCTCTATATTCTGCGACAAAATCCGGCTTCTTTGTGTGTTAATCTCATTTGATACCAAAAGTCCGCTGTCTCCTAAATATGTGGCAAGCTGTGTGCTCTTTCCACCGGGTGCCGCACACAGGTCAAGCACTCTCATACCCGGCTTTGGAGCTAAAAGTGCAGCCGCCGACATGGCACTTGGCTCCTGTATGTAGTAAAGCCCCATCTCATGATACGGATGCTTTCCCGGACGCACGTTCTCATCAAAGTAATATGCCTCATTTGCCCACGAAACCTTTTTATCTGAGGATATTTTAAGTGTTTTCAATATCCGCATTATTTCTTCATGGCTTTGCACCTTTAATGTATTGAATCTGAGTGCCTGAAATCTGTTATTGTCATAGCTGTATAAGAAATCATCCCACTCATTGCCCAGAAAGGCCTTCATCTTTTTTTCAAACTCTATCGGTAAATTCATTGTCAAATCCTCTTGTTTTCTTACGAAATAATTACAATGTATCTTACTATCACACACATAGTCATGTATCTAAGCACTTCGATATTACCACATTTCTACTATCCATGCTATCAATTTTTTTAAACGTAAAAATTCACCTTTAAATCGGCTATAGTGGCTGCTTAATATAATAAAATCCCGAAAGTTATAATAATTGAGACATATCACTGCCCACTGCGCACACTGCTTATATCCACCACAGTCACATCCTTATAATAATATCCGATTATATCCTTATAGCTGCTTCCTGCCTTTGCCAGCTTGTCTGCCCCATACTGGCTGAAGCCTATTCCATGGCCGAAGCCTCCGCCGGACAGTGTATAGTGACCATTTGCACCGGCACTCACACTAAAGCAGGCGCTTGGTATCATCGACAGATTCTCCCTCACAGAGCCATCGTTTAATGTAACTTTTTTCTGATAATGCCCTAACGCCTTTCTTATATCATTCTCCGCCGTAAAGGTCTGCGATTTGTTTCCATAATTTATTGTGAGCGAAAGTACATAACCGGCATCCGACGTCTTATCGACAGAAATACCTGTTGCTGTGCCGTACTGAGGATCATTGTATGCCGATAAATCAAGCTCCGAGGTCCATCTGTAGTATGGCGAATTGTCATCCACCGACTCCACCTTGTGTATGAAATCCGGTGTACTCGAAGACCATACCTCCATATCCTCGGTTTTTCCGGCAGACGTAGAAAAATAATAACATGTTATTAAGCTTCCTCCACATGAGACAACCTGTCCTGCTGTAGCTTTTACAGCCTCATCGGTCGACTGCTTTGTTTCTGAAGCGTTATAGACCTGAAAAGCCGTGGTATTGTCAATATTTGCTCCGTATAACGCATACTGTGTATTTTTCATCTGTGAATATACAAAGGTTCTTGCGCAAACAGCCTGAGCCTTAAGCGCCTCTGCATCAAATGTAGACGGCATCTCCGACGGCAGCACATAGCGCACATATGTCTCCACATCGACTATATTCACCGCCACAATACCTTCCTCTGTCACGATAAACTCAAATGAGCCCGGATAGCTCTTACCGTTTATGCTGACATAATTGTCCGCTGAGCTCACCTTTATCCGGCTTTTTTGCGCATTTGCCATATATGCACCCACATCGTCAATAGCATTGCTTCCACAGTCAGCATCATCCACATAAATGTTAGCTGCGGCAGCTGCCGCAATTGTTGGAAATGCATCCTTTCCATCGTTTTTTATAAGCACTCTTATGTATGTAAGGTCAGGTACCTGTCTTCTGACGATGGCACATATCCTGCCGGAATCAAGTATGTAAGAAAGTGTTTCACTTCCGATTATCAGGTCAGAAACCGCTATTTCCTTAGGTGAAGTGCCTGTCTCATCATACACAGGCAGCTCGCTTGACTGCATTGGAATGTCACCCTGCCCTGCAATTTGCATGGTACCGTCTCCGTACGACAGCATCACACCTGATATATCATCCGGCTTTATCTGTATCTTTTTGACCTTAGAGCCACTGATTTCAATATCACAGACACCTGTAAAGTTCTCTTCCATGGTACCCTTTGCCCTGTATAGATCTCCATCACATATGAAAATCAGCCTTCCATCGTCATTTGACACAATATATGCATTCTCATACACCATATCCTTCGTCACAGCCCTCGCCTGTTTTACAAGTGTCCCTTTTTCCTTTTGCGCCATAACAATTGCAAAAACAATAACCACGCATACCATGGTTATCGCAAGCATTATCCAGACCATCTGATTCGGCTTTTGCCGTCTTCGTCTTCCATTTGCCAAATTTCTGTTCTCCTTAACACCCAAATAGTGGTTACTGCTCAAAAAATGGGAGCTGCAAAAACAGCTCCCTTTATCATCTGTACTTAAGAATCCTTTGTGCTTTAAAAATCTTTTGTATCTCATAAAGCTTTTGTACGTCCAAAGTTCTTTTGTACATTATTATTCTTTTGTAAGAACCCAAAATGCCGGTCCTGTAATTTAGACTCCTAGCGCTCTTGCTAGGTGGGTAACCGCAGTCTGCCTTCTGCCTTCCGCTGCATAATGACGGCCTGACATCCAACAGCTCATATAGGAATCCCGTTTAAAGTAAATGTAGGTTCTAAATACACAGGGTTGTCGAACATCTCAGGTATCTTTGTAAATTCATTATACTTTATTATGTCTCATGTTGCAATGCAAAATTCATGTTAGAATTTAACAAATTTTTCTCTGGCATTTCGTAACATATTTGAAAACCAGATAATTACTGCGACGAATATAATCATCTCCACATATGACCAGTACGGTATTTTTTTGAGGCAATCCGAAACTATCGCAACTATACTGATAACAAAGATCACAATGCCGAATACAAGTGACTTTGGATAAATATAAGCTATATATCCGGCCGTATCCTTTATCTTTTTCATCTCATCCTCAGCCACAAAGGTGCTTTCAATTTTGCCGCTTTTCTTCATTCGTAGTGACACAAATATTATGTAAATTCCTAATATCAGCGTGACCGCATCTATTATAATAAAATAGTTCATGTTTCTTTCTCCTGTATCTTTATTTATTATTCCTAAATAGTTACCACGGATTTTATGATTAAAGGGTCAAAATACCTTTTTACCCTCATATCATCTGTCTCTTATACACATCTGACGCTGCCGACGACTAGTCGAGTGTAG
>ENA-OWYG01000945-OWYG01000945.1-human-gut-metagenome-genome-assembly--contig:-NODE-945-length-16241-cov-41.349808_pt1 | contig 16241 bp, 9 predicted proteins | sample MGYA00249747_ERZ652080 | MGnify/ENA primary metagenome ERZ652080 (study PRJEB26925, sample SAMN05827071) | human gut metagenome | biome: ENVO:2100002; feature: ENVO:00000062; material: ENVO:00002003...
GCCAACGCCACCGCCGGCACCATGAAGCGCCGCGGCCGCAAAAAGGCCGCCTGATCTCAGGTGATTATCCTTGATTGCCGTCATCGGCAGATCAGGAATTCGGCTTGTATTTCTGAATGACTTTCACGAATACGGCGTTTTATGGAAACCGGTGATGCCGACCTGAAATGGGTCGGCATCACCGGTTTCCATATATCCCGACGGTTATTCTCCGTGGTCATTATTGCGGATTGCCTACGCCGCTGTTGGGTGCGGCACCAGCATTGTCTCCTGTTCCCGTGCCGGAATTATCCGGCGTGATCTGGTTGTTCGAGCCACCGGAATTATCCTGCGGGTACGCGGCATGCAGTCGATGAGCGGCATGATGCGCTGGCTCATGTGGATGAGCTGGCGGAGGAATCGGCCGGCGTTGCATGCCTGGCATAGCCATGCGAGGCGGGTTTGCATGCGGCGGATGAGGCGTTGCCATCGGTCGCTCCACACGGCTCCCGCGTCGTACCATGCGTCCTGCAACAATGATTCGGATTCGTCCAGCAGGTCGATGGCGTGCATGTTGACGGGTGCGGGCGCCTCGCCGCCCTGCGGTTTCCCGCCGCTGCCCGGTTCGCCGAGCTTGTACTCGTAGCGTGTGACACGTTGCAGGAGATGCATGTCGCGGCGCAGCGCGTGGAGCGTTTTCGCATACTGGCGGCGGCAGTCCTGGCAGAGCGTCCACGGTGCCTCGACCTGCTGGCTGCCGCAGTATTGGCATGGTTCGATGACGATGGACATTGTTTGAAACCCTCCACGTTCGGCTATGATCGTGCTTGGTGAGCGTGCCCTCCGCCTGGTGGTGGAGGGTTTCGTTTTTTACGCCAGAATTCAGAGTAATGGTTCGATGAATTCGGGTGTGGAATCGTCCTTGTGGGGTGCGGGCGTTTCCGGATGGGCGATGATGTACAGCACCTCATCCAATGGCACGCTGAGCAGCTTCGCCGTGTACTCGGGCGACGAGGCCTTGCCCCTGTGCCATTTGAGTATCAGCTCACGCTGGTTGTTCGTAATGCTCATGGTTGCTCTTTCCTGCCAGCCGATCTTGTTCTTGCCTTTGCTTCTGTTTATCCAGCCCCATACGCCTTGCAACGGGTAGCCGTTTATCCGTGCATGTTCCGCCGCGTACCGTGCGCATTCGCGTATCGACGGGCACGTGGAGCAGGCCTTGAGCGCCAATCGTTCCTCCTGCCGCGTGGCGGGGAAGAACAAGTCAGGGTCCATGTCCCGGCAAGCGGCCTTGTCACGCCAGCCGCCCATCACCCTTTGCACTTCGCATTCCAACGTCGAATCGCAGCGGCGAGCATCATGCCTTTCGGCCACTCCCACGCCACTGCGGGCTTCGACTTCAACGCGAGAGTATGCGGCTTGCACCTGCGTCCCCCGCGCCGAAAAACCAAAGCAGCTAGATAATGCTGCTCCTCCCACTTCGCCTTGACCTTGCCCCGCATTTGGGACACCGGCTAATCCTGTATTTCAATCCACGCACCCCAGTGGGGTGCGCCCCCATGCAGAAGTACTCCACCACCGTGTCCAAATTTCAATCCACGCACCCCAGTGGGGTGCAACCAAAGGCACCAAAGCCCAGTTCGAAATCTGGGCATTTCAATCCACGCACCCCAGTGGGGTGCGACCCGGACGCCATCGACTACTACTGGGTCGAGGTGCTATTTCAATCCACGCACCCCAGTGGGGTGCGACTGTTGCCCTGCGTTGCGGCGGGTACGCGGGTCTGATTTCAATCCACGCACCCCAGTGGGGTGCGACAAGACCACACGAGCCACTCGTGGATGGCGTTGCAATTTCAATCCACGCACCCCAGTGGGGTGCGACGTCGAACCATGCATTGCGAGCCGCGTCGTCCTTATTTCAATCCACACACCCCAGTGGGGTGCGACATAACCCATGGGACGCAACCAACCCGGCCGTGTTATTTCAATCCACGCACCCCAGTGGGGTGCGACCATCCGCCGCGAATGTGGCTGGCACGTCATGCCATTTCAATCCACGCACCCCGTGAGGGGTGCGACGGCGTTCTGCACCGCACTGGAATTGAATGCTGAATTTCAATCCACGCACCCCGTGAGAGGTGCGACTTGGACGTTGCGGTAGTGGCGGCAGTCGCATTCGAATTTCAATCCACGCACCCCGTGAGGGGTGCGACCGCAGTGCAGGATGCCGTCATTATCGATGACGGTATTTCAATCCACGCACCCCGTGAGGGGGTGCGACCGTAATCCACCCTCCAGCGTTGATCGATCCTCCACATTTCAATCCACGCACCCCGTGAGGGGTGCGACCGCACACCATGCAATCAGATTCGGTGGATTGATCATTTCAATCCACGCACCCCGTGAGGGGTGCGACCACATACGCATTACCTAGAGTGATGTCGTGCTGGATTTCAATCCACGCACCCCGTGAGGGGTGCGACCCGGCATTTTCGACGCCATCAGCGCATTGCAACATTTCAATCCACGCACCCCGTGAGGGGTGCGACCGCCGTCTGGGGCAACGGCGACTTCACGCTGCTCAGCATTTCAATCCACGCACCCCGTGAGGGGTGCGACGTCCTACACCGAGTCCACCGGCACCTTCAACCAATTTCAATCCACGCACCCCGTGAGGGGTGCGACTGCCGAGGTTGCTGATCGTGTTCTTGACCCATTGATTTCAATCCACGCACCCCGTGAGGGGTGCGACATGTATCTTGCACGTTAATGAGATTGAGTTGTGATTTCAATCCACGCACCCCGTGAGGGGTGCGACCGGACATGCACCATTGACGGAAACGACACCGCAAATTTCAATCCACGCACCCCGTGAGGGGTGCGACCTAACCTCGTCACCGGATACCAGACCGCCCCGTGATTTCAATCCACGCACCCCGTGAGGGGTGCGACTATATTTTCAACGATTTGCGGGACACCCCGTTGATTTCAATCCACGCACCCCGTGAGGGGTGCGACACTGCGCCAATTCCAGCATCAGCGTTTGCAGATCATTTCAATCCACGCACCCCGTGAGGGGTGCGACTCCTCTGGTATTCGAGCACGCTCACCGGAGCGTGATTTCAATCCACGCACCCCGTGAGGGGTGCGACGTTTCAGGCCGCCCCATTCGTCGACGAACGACCGATTTCAATCCACGCACCCCGTGAGGGGTGCGACACGGTTCTCTTTTTTAAAAACGGCCAGCGGGTTCTCATTTCAATCCACGCACCCCGTGAGGGGTGCGACCGGCGGGTTTTGGCGGCGCGTACCGGGGTTCGAGATTTCAATCCACGCACCCCGTGAGGGGTGCGACGAGCCGCGAATACGGCATGTTCCAGATTCGTTTATTTCAATCCACGCACCCCGTGAGGGGTGCGACCAACCGCGTGATCGCCCAAGCGCAGGCATCCGGCAAATTTCAATCCACGCACCCCGTGAGGGGTGCGACTCGATGACCTTCGGCGGCGTGCCGGCAGCCATCGCATTTCAATCCACGCACCCCGTGAGGGGTGCGACTTGTCGGACAGCAACAGTTTGGTGGCTTTGTCGATATTTCAATCCACGCACCCCGTGAGGGGTGCGACGTCGGACGGGATGAGGTTCTTCCAATCGACCGACTGATTTCAATCCACGCACCCCGTGAGGGGTGCGACATATCGGATTTTGTGGCCAGACCGGAACCATCGATTTCAATCCACGCACCCCGTGAGGGGTGCGACTTCAACTGCCAAATCCATTTCGGACTTAACGTTTTATTTCAATCCACGCACCCCGTGAGGGGTGCGACCAGCCATTTCGGACTGCCCGACGCGCCGTACAGCGTATTTCAATCCACGCACCCCGTGAGGGGTGCGACTCACCCTAGCCCTCCACGGGGCCATGACCACCAATTTCAATCCACGCACCCCGTGAGGGGTGCGACCAATCGACTGGTTCACCTGTTCGACAAGCGTGTTATTTCAATCCACGCACCCCGTGAGGGGTGCGACCGACACCGTTCTTGCCTTCGCCGTATGCGGTGCCGATTTCAATCCACGCACCCCGTGAGGGGTGCGACCTGGCACCCGCGCTCCACGCCGACTTGTTGCCGATTTCAATCCACGCACCCCGTGAGGGGTGCGACGATGTACGGGTGTTCGTACGAGCCGGTGCCGTGGTAATTTCAATCCACGCACCCCGTGAGGGGTGCGACATGACATGTACGTACAGCGTAATCCCACCGCACAATTTCAATCCACGCACCCCGTGAGGGGTGCGACCACCCCTTTTCCAAAGGAGTAATTCGTTTTTTGATTTCAATCCACGCACCCCGTGAGGGGTGCGACGTTCCGGTGCAGGTTCTGGCCGATGTTGTATTGATTTCAATCCACGCACCCCGTGAGGGGTGCGACGGTCGCGCCACCGCCGTACATGGCCAGCTTAAGCTGATTTCAATCCACGCACCCCGTGAGGGGTGCGACCGGGTTGGGGGTGATGGAGCCGCGGTGCTTGTAATTTCAATCCACGCACCCCGTGAGGGGTGCGACAACGTGTTTCCGCCTGTATTGTCATGAGGCAACAATTTCAATCCACGCACCCCGTGAGGGGTGCGACCTCCGGTATGCGTAGCTGCGGGGGAAGAAGCAGGTATTTCAATCCACGCACCCCGTGAGGGGTGCGACCCGGGGAGACGTATGTGTTAATCGCTTAGATAAATTTCAATCCACGCACCCCGTGAGGGGTGCGACGATGTAGGCGTTATATCCGTCGCGCCCATGCCTATTTCAATCCACGCACCCCGTGAGGGGTGCGACCGGCGCTTATCAAGGGCTTCCACGTTTCCGCGACGAATTTCAATCCACGCACCCCGTGAGGGGTGCGACTGACCTTGGCGCGGTCGGTGTGCCTGTCCTTGGTATTTCAATCCACGCACCCCGTGAGGGGTGCGACTCCCATTAAATCACATTAAAACCGGTTAAAACGTATTTCAATCCACGCACCCCGTGAGGGGTGCGACCTGCAACAGCTTGTTCAGTATGGGCACGCTGGCATTTCAATCCACGCACCCCGTGAGGGGTGCGACCCGCGAGTCTCATGGTCAGGGCGGGCGCGAACGTATTTCAATCCACGCACCCCGTGAGGGGTGCGACGTTCTCGCCGAGGCCATCGAATCCACCCAGGCAAAAATTTCAATCCACGCACCCCGTGAGGGGTGCGACTTAAAGTGGTTGAAAAGAAGAGCCGCCGAGGCTAATTTCAATCCACGCACCCCGTGAGGGGTGCGACCTGGACGTGCGCAATGTCACGCGCGACGATGGACTATTTCAATCCACGCACCCCGTGAGGGGTGCGACGGCCCCGACGCCGGCGAAGTCCAGTGTCTGTGCATTTCAATCCACGCACCCCGTGAGGGGTGCGACGCGGGCATCGAATAAGTCTTGCCGGACGGCGTAATTTCAATCCACGCACCCCGTGAGGGGTGCGACATTACGCGATGTACGTTATCGGCACCGTGGAATCATTTCAATCCACGCACCCCGTGAGGGGTGCGACGGTGGCAACGTCAAAATTCGGACAGTTTTTGCGTATTTCAATCCACGCACCCCGTGAGGGGTGCGACGCGCGTCACATGCCGACGTTCGCCCGCCCGGACATTTCAATCCACGCACCCCGTGAGGGGTGCGACCTTGTCATACCGGAGGTCGGATAATGATTGATGACGTATTTCAATCCACGCACCCCGTGAGGGGTGCGACGCTCGCTTTCCGCCGCCATGATCGCGTCGGACGAGATTTCAATCCACGCACCCCGTGAGGGGTGCGACCTCGCCAATTGGCAGCCCAGCAGGTTCATCCGGAATTTCAATCCACGCACCCCGTGAGGGGTGCGACGATTACGCCTCTTGTCAGCCGATCCACATGATGTGGATTTCAATCCACGCACCCCGTGAGGGGTGCGACCCGTGACGCCAATAGTTCGACGTATTCGTGTAGAAATTTCAATCCACGCACCCCGTGAGGGGTGCGACTTTCGTGACATGATGACTTCTCCAAAAGACTAGTATTTCAATCCACGCACCCCGTGAGGGGTGCGACTCTACCAGGTCGTCAACTCGAAACGCGGCATGCGATTTCAATCCACGCACCCCGTGAGGAGTGCGACCCGTGACGGCCGGACCGTCGCGCAATATTACGGATTTCAATCCACGCACCCCGTGAGGGGTGCGACCACGGTCGAACCCCAATAGAGGTTCTCTTTCTTATTTCAATCCACGCACCCCGTGAGGGGTGCGACCCTTGCGCTTGTCGGCCAACAGGCGTGTGATGTCGATTTCAATCCACGCACCCCGTGAGGGGTGCGACGACATCATCACGTTTGATGCAAGGCTGAAAACGGATTTCAATCCACGCACCCCGTGAGGGGTGCGACGTCAACTATCTGGGCATCGACAACAGTACCACCGAATTTCAATCCACGCACCCCGTGAGGGGTGCGACCAGGATATCGCGGCCAACGTGGACACGCTACGCATTTCAATCCACGCACCCCGTGAGGGGTGCGACCGCGGGAATGGACTTCGTATCCCAAGATACGGACACTCCGACCACTCCTTAGCATCGATTGTACTGTACAATCCACTCGCATCTCCCCAGATACGCAAATCTGCCGAATCGAAATACCAGCAAATCATCCACTCTTGAGTTATCAAACAGCAAGAAGAACATACACCGTCTTCAAAAGTCCTCAACCGTGGTGCGAACAGCCCGGTACTTCATGAGAGCTTGGGGCTCGCACCGACCAATATCCACACGCCACACACCAATCCGGCATCAAAGCATCATCACGTCATCAACAGGTATATGTCGCTGCCTTCCTCGATATTCGATCCTCGAGGAATACTTCGCCCCGAGGTTGTAGTACCGAAGACTGTCTTGCGACTCATCCATAACCGCCGCCAAATCATGCTTCAGAATCAGGTAATCGGACGGCGATACGGAGCACTCGAAGACGCTGTTCTGCACGCGTTGACCGTATCTCATGCAAATCTTGGCCACGTTCCGCAGCCTTCGCCTGCCTTCGGGCGTTTCCGTGCTGACATCGTAAGCCACAACAACCATCATCGTTCCATCGTATCCCGTCTCCTTAATCATGCCGAAAGGAATCAGCTGCAGTGTTTCACATCGGCAAGCCTCTCCCCCGACTCCATGGAAAGCTATCTATTTCCACATGAACGGCGGATAAGCATCCAGATCACCGCGGATCACACGGCTGAGCAGCAATGCCTGTACATGGGGCACCAGTCCCCACGGCATCTTCTCGTTGAAAAACGGATGGGTAATTGTCTCCTGTTTTCGCTTCTGCCACGCGGCAAGCACTGTTTTGCGCCCACTCTCGGAAAGGAACACGCCGCCGTTCTCACGCACTTCGAACTGGGAGGGCTTGACCGCTCCCGTGTTGATGAGCGTCAGTACGAAACGGTCGGCCAGAGCCGGCCGAAATTCTTCAACCAGATCCAGCGCCAGGGAAGCGCGCCCCGGCCGATCGGTATGCAGAAACCCCACATAAGGGTCAAGCCCTACTCCTTGCAGAGCCGCGATGCAATCACTGGTCAATATCGAATACACGAACGACATCAACGCATTTGCACGATCCAACGGAGGCCTGCGGCTGCGCTGCTCAAAGAAGAACGCGTCCTTGTTGCGTAGAATCAGGTCATCGAAAACGAAGAAATAGTCTTTGGCGGCCAATCCTTCCACTCCGCGCAGCCCGTCTATGGACGTGCAATCGCGTACACCCAGCAACGACTGCCGAAGTTTCTCGCTTTGATCAGCGATTCGTTTACTGTTGATGCGTAGCGCGTGATCCCGTTTGGTTCGCTCAAGAACCCAACGAGAGTTGTAGATCTTCCCAATGATGAACGACCGTGCAAACAACAAGGCAGTACCGTCATCGTCCGCGAAACGGAACTGTTCACGACGAAGTAGCACGTTGCGGTTGTTCTCGCCGAGTATCGAACAGTAGTATCGTCCATGAGGGGAAAAGAACGACAGTCCTACTCCGAATTCCGAGCATCTGCCCATGAGTGCGGGCGACGCGCCCTTGTAAGAAAAGCTCACGACGCTTTCCAAGGAGCGCAACGGGATCCGTCCGAGCGTGGCATCTCCTTGCTGGACTATGACATTGTCGTTCTTCAGCGACAGATAGGCGTCCTCGCTGGTGACATACAAGGTGTTGAGCAGTTGCTTCATGTGCGATTCTCCTGTCCGGCCGCTTCTGCGCGCATGACCTCATCAATGAATTGTTTCGCCGAGCGGCTTCCCGCAAGTTTCGGCAGGCAGATATCGCGTAGCGAGCATGCTCGGCAGCTTTTCGAAGGTTTGACGTTCGGAGTGTGCCCGCGAGTGAACAGGTCGTGCATCTCACCCGACATAGCAACGATCTGATCGCGTAACGATTCATCGAGACGCACGCGCTCCCTATGCTTGGTCTGCTGGTAGAACAACGCGCCTTCCGGAATCGAGCAGGCCAGCATCTCTTCCAGGCACATGGCCTCCGCGCAAAGTTGAAGACGGTCCGCATCCGCCTGTTTGGGCGCGCCATGCTTGTATTCCACGGGGTAAGGCAACCAAGCACCGGCTCGCCCGTGTAACGGCACGCCGGCGTCCGATTGCCGGAACTCGACTATGTCACACGCACCGGTGATGCCCAGCCGTCGTGAAACCACACGCAGATCGCGCATGATCAGCAGATCGCCCCGCGCTTCCGACGCGCTATAGTCGTGAGCCCTGTCATGTTCCAGGGAGCCGGCCGTCGTTAGATAGTTGTCCCGCCACTGCTGCTCGATATGAATCAACGCCCACTGACGTCGGCAAAACGCGAAATGCTGAAGGCCGGAGAGAGCCAGCCAGTCATCCTCAGGATACTCCGATTGTGTATGCATGCAATGCCTCTCTCTTCAACAATTCACGCAATGGAATCACCGGCATATGCGATTCGAAAGCCGGAGATCGTCAAAGACAACGATATGATGCCATTGCGATGACGATCTCCGATTTGCATGGGGAATCACAATGCGTGATCGACCATTTCGGTCAGGCTGACGGATTCCGGAATGGCTTCACGATTCACTCGAACCTCATAATCAGCAAAATCGCGGGGCGCATCCACTTCTGCACGCTTATGGACGTTGATGCTGTCGAACAGCTTCCACGAGGGGGCATCGCCAAGCGCGCTGCTGTGCTTGAATACGTACAGCTTGCGAACCGCCATGTTGCCACGCGCCGCGGAGCGATCGAACTCGAACATATTCAGAATCGCTTGCCACAGTACATCGAGGTCTTCATCGCAGAAACCGGTGACGTTCTGAGCGAGCTTGGCGGAGATGTAGCCGTTCATACGGTAGAGGCCATAGGGGATGATGAATTTGTTGCCCATGGTGTTGTTTTTCTCGGCGGCATCCGCTTCCGTGGTGACGGCGATACGGGTGATGGATATCTCCTGAACGCTGATCGGATCGATGGAGCGGGCGAACCCGAGCTGTACCGGCCCCCGCACCTGGCCGCACGACAGACTACCCTTGACGAATGTGGTCATCACCGCGCCAAAGGTGCGAATGTCAAAGAACTGGTCGCACATATAGTCGCGCAGACGCCGATCCAATTCGGGATCGGTCTTCTTCAGAGCTTTGATTTCTTTGGCGAAGTCCTTGCTTTCAAGGCTGGTGTCGATATGTTCCGCCTTGAGCGCCTCGCTGTCCAACCGATTGAGCGTCTGCCTGTTCTGGATGTAGATTCGCCAAGGGGCCTGCTCGTCCATGGCCGTCTGCACATAGTCGCGGATCTTACGCTTGATGCACACATCCGTCGTCAGGCCATTACCGGTTTCAATGTCGACTCGGGGCATGTTGCCGGAGTCCGGGTCGCCGTTGGGATTACCGTCCTTCACATCAAAGAGGATGGTGAAATCATAACGGTTCTCGATGGGCTTACGGTCAGTCATTGTTCTCTCCCTGTTCGTTGTTGTTCTTGTTGGCTTTGTCGAATCGTTTCTGATTTTCGAAATAATATCCGAGTTGGAATGCGCCTCGTTCCTCCAGGGAAAGATGGGAGGGATAACGGTCCCCCACTCTCCCGGTCAGCTCGCCCAGGGCCTTGTCCAACTTGACTTTCAGCCCCTTCGACTTCCAGGCTTTCCGCATGTGCTTCGCCGCGAGATCTCCCAGAATCGGGAAGATGCGGGCCGGAGTCGTGGATGCACTGGTGAAATACTTGTCCTTGATCGTGGTATTGATGCCGGGTATGGCGGCCAACTGAATCTGCTCGTAGATGGAGAACATGCGGCCGAGCACATACGGCAGGTAGCCGCTCTCTTCATTGATGTCCATCCGTAGCACCTCCTTGAATTGTGCATTGGTTGTTGCGCGTAGGTAATACGCTTTGATGATCGCCGCCTTATCCGGCGAGACATCATGTTCGGCATTGATCCGACGCTCCACCGCGTTGATCAGAGTCATCGGATACGGCGTGTCTTCAAGTATCGCTTTCATGACGGCACCCGCCATTTGCGGTGACACTTTCGCGGTTTTGCTTTGTGTTCGTATGGTCTGATTCAACAATCTCCATGTAGGCAGGGAGGTCGTCGAATCGTAGACGGGGCGTCGGATGGCGGTATCTCGATAATGCCGATCGATGTTGCGCGCGAACGCCCCGAACGTATCGGTCAGATAGAACCGAACCGAAAGGCGTGCCGCATTGGGGGACAGCGCGAGAATATGGAATTGTTCATCTGGGCTGAGGTGAATTCCCTCGTAGTCGTAAGGTTTTCCCTGCGCCAGCGCACGCGTGGCATCCACGACCACTTTTTCACTCAGTCCGCCGGATTGCCCCATATACTGATCCCACACGTCACGATATGCGTTATCGCCACAATTGGCCCATGATACGATGGTATCGCCTCCAATGCGTTGGACCCGATCACGGTCGGCGAGCAGGGTGTTCAACGCCGTCGTATATTCATAGGCCTCCCGCTTGCTCATCGGAGCGTTCTCATTTTGCTCGGCGCCATGCGAGCAGAATGCCGGGGCATTGAATGATATCAATGACGCACCTGATGATTGGGCTCCCGCGACACCTTTGATTTTGGGATGGACCTTTTCCGGAACGATGCGTTCGCCGGAAACCAGGCTTGAGACCAGTGCCGATTCATCGGCATCGTCCTCCCGCCCGTAATAGGCATCCCAGGCTTCTCGTATGCGCGGAAGTTCTCCGATGAATATCGTCTGCCCTCCATCGTCATATTCCAGGGCGAAGTTCATCGTCACCGATGATTTCCATGCCTCGTCCCCCATAAGACGTTGGGCGGTCTGCCATTGCGGCGCCTTCGAGAAGAAGGCGCATACGGCGGAGGCGACACGGTCCTTGACGCCATCGAGTATGCGTCGATGCAATTCGCCGCACGCTTGAAACGCCTGCGCCGCACGCTTGGCGTTCCCTTTGGTGTCGCAGCCGAGCAGGTACGTGACGTTGTCGCAGAGGAAGTTCGCCACAATCCCTGATGAACGAGGAAAACGAGCCGGCACCGGAATGATGTTGACGGGCTTCTTCCCGCTGAAGTCCCCCAATGGTCGAACTCTGATCAAGGTACCGTCATCGTCGATGACCAACCCGTATGGGACGTTGGTGTTGTCATACCCATAGGCCGGAGCTTTATCCTGAGACACCAGAACGGCGTACTCGTCGCACAGATCACCGATGATCATGATCTGACCTCCACGGATTCGACGTCCAACACGCCATCATCCAGTTCGGCGCGGAAGAACAACGGGGCGGGATGAGCCGGATTGCGATAATCAAAGTCGTACAACATGTAGCCCAGGTCCCGATGCCCATGTTCGAAACCGACGGGATCGCCGGATTCCTGCCATAACTGGAATTCCACGGGGAATTCCCTCGTACCGAAGTACGGGTGATGGAAGCATTGCCCCTTGGCCGCACGCCGCATGAACATGCTCTGGAATTTCTCCGCTGAATCCGTAGATGACATTTTCGCCCGGTTGAGTTCGAAATGAGCGTCTATCACATATCGGACGTCACGCAGGATAGTGGACGAGCGTTGTTGGATGGATTCAGCGGTATATATGGCGCCGCCATCCCCACGTCCTTCCGCCATCGTTCGTATTTTGCCGATATTGATGACGCTATCGACCTCATTGCGGCGTATGCTGTCGAATCGGATAGGATTGAGCACGTGAATCCTGTCGATCCGCCAGCACATGCCCGGATGCCAGAATATGGCTTCCAGTATTCCGCGCGCCGCGGATGGCGTCATGACGTCATAGGTGACGCGCTCCGTTTTGAATTCGCTTCTCGAGAAAAGGGCGTTTTCACCCCATACTTCCAAGCGTATTGACATCTTCCCTCCTTTCATCGAGGTGTTTTCGTCGTTGATGACTCCAACATACCACATCATTTAGATTGAGACAAATAAGAACACTCCAATAAATACAGATCCTAAGCTAGTATCATGGTGAGGGCGTTCCACACGCCGTCGAAGAGAGGCACCGCGTATTCGTTAACGTATACGGTCGCTCCCCCTCAGGGAGCGTGGATTGAAATTTATTGGTCTCTATCTGCGCGGAGCCGAAACGCCCGTGTGTCCGGTCGCATCTACGGCCGGACACACGGATTCCTCACACGAAGATGCCATCAGCGGTCGCACCGTCCAGCTTCAACCCCAGACGCGACGAGTACAAGCCCATGTCACGCAGGACGAAGCAATCCTCTTCGTCGCTCTTCCCTGGCCCGACCGCCAATACCGCCCCCACCGACTTCAACTGTTCGAGATGCCGCGGCCATACATTGACCGCGTATCTGCCGAGTTTGCGAAACAGCGTGCGATCCATATCGCCACGCTCCAATCGTTCGCACAAGAGCGACCCCTCACCGGGCAGCGGGATATACACCGGTATGGTTGGCGTATCGATGAGCCTGAACCGTTTGGCAATGTCCGCAAAAGGCCAGTTCGCATCACGCCCGTGCAGCGGCAGGATACGCTTCCGATCAAGCGCATCATTGCCGACGTTCGCGCGAGCGGCACCACCATTTCTCAGACATAGCACCTCCGCGAAATACGCGCGAACCGCCTCATCCGTATTCAAATCAGCATGACGATCGGCCACCGCCCGGAACGCCGCAATGTTCTGCCGGAGGAACGGGGCGCAGCCACCTTCCGTGGAAAACACATGGACCACACTCTCCGAAGCGAGGCGACGACCTTCGCGGTTGCAGCGTCCGGCCGTCTGGATGACGGAATCCAGTCCGGCCTCTTCACGATATGCGACGGGAAAGTCGACGTCCACACCGGCCTCGATCAAGGAGGTGGAAACCACGCGGCATGACGCTCCGGCATCCAGTCGATCCCGGATCTCAGCGAACAGTCGCTGCCGATCCGCCGCACACTGCAGCGTGGTCAGGCAGAAACTGCCTTCGGCGTCATCTTCCGCCAGCCGGTCATGGAGATACTGAGCTTTGCTACGCGTGTTCACCACACACAGCACCTGCTTGTGGCTTCCCAGTCGCTCTGCAAGTGCATCCAATGCGATATCGCCAAGTCGTTTGATGGTCACACGACGGAACGAGTCCCTATCGTCACGAGTGAACGGCGAAATCTCAGGAACGCACACATGGTCGCCATCGAAGGATTCATCAAACAGTGGCTGCAGCTCCGGTTGCGTGGCGGTGCACAACACCGCCGTGGAGCCGTATCGCTCCACAAGCTCGGCAATCGCCCGTACGCACGGTCTCAGATACGGCACCGGCAACGTCTGCGCCTCGTCGAAGACGATAACGGAATCCGCTATGTTGTGCAGCTTACGGCATCGCGAGGTTGCATTCGAGTACAGGCTTTCAAAGAACTGCACCGCCGTGGTGACCACGATCGGCGCGTTCCAGTTCTCCGCGGCAAGCGCGCGCCTGAGATCCGTTTCATCCATGTCGGACTCGTTCTTGAGCTGGTACGGCGCTTCGGAGTAGTGGGGCAACACGGCGTCCGTTCCAAAGATCGCCTCGAACTGGCCTACCGTCTGATCGATAATCGACGTATACGGAATCACGTAAATGACGCGTCGCAGATTGTTGGTGCGCGCATGTTCGAGGGCGAACGCGATCGAGGAAATGGTTTTGCCGCTGCCAGTGGGGGCAGTGAGCGTATATAGGCCGGTGCCGTATGACGGATCTTTGCCGCAGGCCAGGCATCGCTCAAGCAACTCACAGCGTCTGATATCAATCGACCGCTTATCGGGTGCGGCAAGATATCCATCGGCTGTGTTCTCCATGATGGCGGCCAGGCGATCGATCCGGGACCGGTCTTCGGCGTCACGCTCGACGGACACCGTCAGCGACGCCTCACGCAGGGCATCGAATGCGGGCACCCGGCCACTCGCCAGGTTCTGCGGACCAAGGTGCTTCTTCAAAAATTCAAGGATGTGATGTTCCGCACGGTCAATACGATTCGAAGTGAAGAATTCGGCATCAAGTCGATCCGCATCCACCAAAGCGGAGAACAGCATGCGCGTCAACATCATGTCGGTGTACGGCGACCATCGCTCGGAACGCTTGCCCGAGGTCATCGGCTTCGCGGATCGAGTCCCATGCAGGAACGCCGACTGCGGAATATCCAGTTGCGCCTCTCCCGCTTGAGCCAGAGCGAGTGGATTGCAATCCCCCGCCCTGCGCGCCCTGTTCATGCGGCTCATGAACGTTGGACCCTCCAGCTCGCCGTAACTGCCGAGATCAGGCAGCCCCGCGTGATGCCCGGCCACCGCCATCGCCGCCAACGGGCATACATGCCGCATCAACAGCAACGCACCGGCCGTCGAATGGTCGACGGGTCCGCAATGATCGGGGTTGCGGATTCGCCGCTGGAAAGCATCCGAATATTTGCCCAGATCGTGGAACAGACCAGCCAGCAATCCGTCGTCAAGATACCCGAAGCCCTGGGCAAACCCTCCGGCGAGGCAACCGGCCATGGCCAGGTGCTCCGCGCAGGTCTCATACCCGTGATCGCTGGTTCTCGCATAGTACGTCGCACACATTATCGTCACCTCGTCAATCGCTCCGTATCGCAACACCATCGTCGCAGCGCAAGCATACCACGGAACAGAAAAGTGGTCCCGCCGCTAAACGGCAGGACCACTTCGTGCATTCCACGCGCCAGTGCACCACGCATCAGGCGCGGTCAGTCCGCCACGGCCTCACGCCTTAGCGACCTCCACACCCAGCTCGGCGCCTTCCTTCACCTCGAAGGAGGAGGCCAGCGTCTCATGGGCGATCAGATCGCGGAACTGCTCGACATCGGCCACATTGGCGGCCGGCACGGTCAGCACCAAGGCGATGCGATCGGCGATGTCCAGACCGGCGTCCTTGCGGGCGTCCTGAATGGCGCGGATGGCGTCGCGGGCATAGCCTTCGGCGAGCAGATCGGCGTCAAGCGCCGTATCGAGAATCGCGAAACCACCGGTCGGCAGGGCGGTGGACACCGAGGAGGCGGCCTCCGTGGCGTTCTCCTCCTCCACACGGTTGATCAGCTCATACTCGCCTTCGACCAACTCGAGATCGCCGGACGGCGTCGACACCACGGGGGCGCCGGACGTCGCATCGACATGCCAGTCGCCGGACTTGGACGCCTTGATGGCGAACTGGACCTGCTTGCCGAGGCGCGGGCCGGCGGCGCGGGCGTTCACCTTCAACTCGTGCACGATCTTCAGACCGTGGGCGGCGGCATCCTGCAGCGTCGAGAACTCGATGTTCTTGATGTTGAGCTCGGCCTTCAGCAGCTCGTCGTAGGCTTTGACGGCCTCCACGTTCCCGGCCACCACGGTGAGCTTGGAAAGGGGCTGGCGCACGCGGATCTTGGCGGCCTTACGCAGCGACAGCGTGCCGGAAACGACTTCGCGCACCTTCTCCATCGCGTCCACCAAGGCCGGATCGTCGACCAGCACACGGCCAAGCTCGGTATCGGTGCCGGTCTTCTCGTCCACCACGAACGGCCATTCGGCCAGATGCACGGATTCACCGCCGGTCAGGCCGCGCCACACGGACTCGGCCTCCATCGGGGCGAGCGGCGCGAGCACGCGCATGAACGCCTCCAGCACGGTGTACAACGTGTTGAACGCGGTGGCATCCTCGTTCCAGAAGCGGTCGCGGGTGTTGCGGATGTACCAGTTGGTGAGCACGTCGATGA
>ENA-OWYG01000948-OWYG01000948.1-human-gut-metagenome-genome-assembly--contig:-NODE-948-length-16189-cov-8.397670_pt1 | contig 16189 bp, 18 predicted proteins | sample MGYA00249747_ERZ652080 | MGnify/ENA primary metagenome ERZ652080 (study PRJEB26925, sample SAMN05827071) | human gut metagenome | biome: ENVO:2100002; feature: ENVO:00000062; material: ENVO:00002003...
AATACTTTCTTTAGTATAATATTTATTTTTAGCATAGAAAAAGAGGGTTCATAAAAAACCCTCTCTTCCCGATATTTAAGGATTTATACGATTTTATACTTGCTATCAAATTTAATTATCTGTATTCCCAATGACCGCCATCTTTAACCTTCTCATCGTAGGCTTCTTTCCAATAACCGTCTTCTACTGTCTTTGTGCCTACCTGAATCTGACGCTTTTCAGCATGATAAGCACCTGCACCGTTTGTTTCCAATTCCCAAGTAAGATGTTCTTCTTGGTTGTCATCTGTCATTACCATACCACAGTTATTACAAACATTCATCCATTTTGTCTTATATACTGGTTCCTCGTGAGTACCTGTTACAATCCATTTTCTTTCGTGGTGTACTGTTTTGTAGTCGTCTACCCATACCTTCTTTTTTGGCTTTGCTGTAGGTGTTTCAGTCTTTGAAGATTCACTTGGCTTAGATGCTGGCTTCTGAGCTGGCTTTGTATCGTTCTTTGAAGAGTTGCTCGGCTTAGATGCTGGCTTCTTGTCATTCTTAGAAGTGTCAACCTTCGATGTATTTGTCTTTGAAGATGTATTTGACTTGGTATCTTCTTTCTTTTCAGTGTTACCCTTGTTGCTGTTGTTTTTGTTAGATACTGTAGTTTTTACATCGTTAACCTTAACTGTAACTGTCTTACCGTCATCGGTTTTTACTTCTACCTTACCGTCTTTTACTTCGACTTTCTTACCGTTCTTATCAGTGATGTTGCCGTCTTTGTCGATTTTTAGACCGTTATCCTCAATAGCCTTGCTGACCTCAGATGATACAGTTGAAGTCTGTACAGTTGATGTCTGTACGGTTGAAGATATTACTGACGGCTCTGTCGGTTCTTTCTCAGCGTTACAGCCTGCAAGAATGCTTATGCCGACTGCTGATGTGCCTGCAAGTATTGTAGCACCGCAGACAACGGCAATTACCTTGGTTTTTACTGTCGCAGTTGCTGTTGCCTTTACGATAGATGAAACTGTTGACTTTGCACCTGTCGCAAAGCCTTTTGTTGCAGATGTTGCAAGTGTCTGTCCGTTCGGGAGCTTGATTGTAATGTTCGGTACTGCAAGGCTCTTTGCTTCTTCCTTGAAAATAGTTGTAAAGAAAGGTACAACAACAACACCGTGAAGCTTGTCACCGCTCTTTTTTTCATAATCTTCAATTGCGGTTTTCATCTTTGCCCTTGAAGAGTTAAGGCGAGATTTTACCGTTCCCTCTGAAATTTCAAGTCCCTGTGCAATTTCAGAAATTGACATTTCATCAAAATAAAACATTAAAACAGTCTGATACTGATTGAATGAAAGTGTGTCTTCCATAATCTGTAAAAGTACTTTTCTTTTTTCGGTTTTGGTTATGTACTCCTCGGGGAGCATTAACTCATCTGTTTCAGTTTCCGCAATCAGAATTTCATCGTCAATCTGATATTCCACCTTTCCTTTCAATTTATTTTTGCTTTTGTTTGTTGCTATTGCCGTGAGCCAACCGCAAAATTTTTCTTCATCTTTGAGTGTATCAAGTTTTAAGAATGCGGTGATGTAGGTTTCCTGCATTATGTCTTTTGCGTTTTCTTCGTCTTTGAGCAAAGAAACGCAAGTGAACCATACATCATTGCTTGTAAGTTTATACAGCTTATCAAATGCTTTTTTATTGCCGTTTTTAGTACTCAATACAAGCTCTTTGATTGTTTTCATAATATTTCCTCCTACATATAAATTTTACTTTTTAGGGTTAACAAACTCTAACTTAGTGAGATACTAATATTACTAAGCAACATTAGTTGTTAGCTTAGCAATATTTTTTTGAAGGGTGATAAAATTATGAGTACCAATAAGATTACTTGTTCATTTACCGTTGACCGTGATATTTACAACGCTTATAAAAGTATTGTTGTAAAAGGTGGTGAAAATGTAAAGGGCAACCTTATCCGTTATATGCTCAATGTCATTAACTATGAAACGCCAAATGCAGATACAATTTCTGCCATTAAAGAAGTTGAAGAACTGAAAAAAAATCCAAACAAAAAAACCTATGCTTCATTTAGAGAGCTTTTAGAGGATATTACCAATGAGTAAATTAAGAATTGTGCCATCACAAAAATTCAACAGAGATGTTAAGCTGGCAATTAAGCGTGGATACAATATTCAATTACTTGATGCTGTTGTTGAAATGATAGCTGAACAGCAACTGCTTCCACCAAAATACAAAGATCACAAACTAATCGGAAATTATTCCGGTTGTAGGGAATGTTACATTACCCCCGACTGGCTCTTAATTTATGAAATTAGTAATGAAGAACTTATTTTGTATCTGACAAGAACCGGAACACACAGCGATTTATTTTAGGCTTCTTAAGACAAGGCAAAAAATTGCCTTGTCTTTTTTACTATCCAACAATATTGAGATTGTATATGTAGTTAAGGTCAACATTTGTTGATATGCCGTTAATTCTACCGTTATCTGAATACTGCCACACATCACAAGTGATTGACGGCTTTGTATACCATTCTGCGTTCCAAATGGAAATTCCGTTATTTTTTAAGGTTTTGCGATTGAGCAGATAGTCATAAACGCTTGCTGAGGAATACACACCCGATTTAAAGCCGTTGCTTTTGAGTTTGTTACAGAAATTGACTGCCATTTTTGTATAATTGCTGTTGCTTGTACTCATTGCAGGCTGATATTCCATATCGTAGTAAACAGGAAGTTCAAACTTTTTACCCTTGATACAACTAAGGCAAGCATCTGCTTCTGCTGTTGCCGTTGACGGTGACATTGCATAGCTGAACCAATATGCTCCGACTTTAAGACCGGCGGATTTTGCGTTTTTGTAGTTTGTTTCAAACATATTGTCTTTTTGGCTTTTTTCTTTACCGTAGCCTGCACGGATAATCACATAGTTATAACCGGCTGATTTTACCTTGTTAAAATCTATTGAGCCTTGCCAAGTTGATACATCAATACACTTTGCGACACTTCCCGAAACAGTCAGCTTGCACGATGCGGTTTTTCCGTTGTAGGTTTTGTATGTGATTGTTGCTGTTCCTTGAGATTTAGCGGAGATTTTTCCGGTTGAATTAACCGTTGCAACATATGTATTACTGCTTGTCCAAGTACTGCGATAACTGTATGCGTTATTGTTGAGCGTAGCTTTAAGCGTTTTACTCTGTCCGACTTTAAGGGTTGCAGATTTATCAGAAACAGTTACTCTTGAAGGTGCAGATTTGACTGTTACCTTACAAATCGCTTCCTTGCCATTGCTGAGCTTACATCTTATCGTAGTAGTGCCGACTGTTTTTGCAGTAACAAGACCGCCTGCCTTTTGGACGGGAGCAATTGCGGTGTTATTCGAGTAATAAAGTCTGTAGTAGGCTGCTGTATTGTTCGGAATACTGCTGTTTAAGTCATATTTTTCACCAACACCTAAAGTAATACTTGTTTTATTAAGTGTGATACTGTCAGCAAGTTTTTTGACTGTTACGGTACAGCTTGCAGTTTTGCCGTTATATGTTTTGGCTGTAATCTTTGACGTGCCGACACCGACAGCAGTTATTTTGCCGTTTTCATCAACCGTTGCAATTTTTTTATTGCCTGTTGAAAATGTAACCTGAGATAAATTACCATTTGTCACAGTTGTACTTAAAGCATAAGATTCTGTTGTACCTAAGACTATATCCGTTTTATTCAGCTTAATGCCGGTTGGTACAGTAGTAGGCTTTGGAACAGTTGTAGGTTCTGTAACTGCTTCCGTTGTAGGTTCTGTAACTGCTTCCGTTGTAGGTTCTGTAACTGCTTCCGTTGCAGGTTCTGTAACTGCTTCCGTTGTAGGCTCTGTAACTGCTTCCGTTGTAGGCTCTGTTGTTGATTCTGCTGTTGTCGGTTGTTATTCTGTTGGCTCTTTAATCAGACCTACGATAATCTTCTGTACAAGTGTTGAATCAACAACGGTAATCACACCGTCTTTATTAAGGTCATACAGCTTAATTTGTTTTTCATCAAATGTTGTCATACCTACAACATTCTTCTGAATAAGCGTTGCATCTTCGACTGAAAACTTTTTGTCTGTGCTTACTGCTCCTGCACTAAAGGCACAAAGGCTCACAAGAGTAGTGGCAGTAAGTAAGCCCGAAATAATCTTATTTTTCAGTTTCATAACTTCCTCCTATATAATTTTTTTGCGTTTCTATATATTAGACAATTGAAATGTCGAAAAGGTTCATTTTTTACGAAAAATAAAATATTATTAAAAAGGAGTACATAGACAAGCTACGCATCCGAAAAACACATAGCCCTTTTGTTTGGCTTCTTTATTTTAGCATACATTATGTGAAAATTCAATATTTTATAAAAGCTTTCAAAAAACTAAAATTCCGATTACTAAAAAATTTAATTATCTTACTTCGTATTCTTTTATTTTAATTTATTTAAAGGAGATATAGTTATGGACAATAACGATAAGATGATTAGAGCATTAGCGGAGCATTGAAAGAAGACAAATGACCTTGTGGTGGCTTTTGAAGATTTTGACGGTCAAATGCACAGGCATATGATTCATTTGCCAAATGAAGATGTTGACAAAATTCTTAATACCGGGATTATGGTGACGGTTCAATTTATTATGTTGAAAGCCGAAAGAGCTATGCAGGGCAAATTACTCTTGATATTAACGGAAAGAAAATGCGTAAAACCGCCTATGGCAAAACAGAACGCATTGTAAAAAACAAATTGCTTGAGTACCGTATTCAAGCAAAATTGAAAAAACTCGCAAAGCATATTATAACGCATACACCGCAATTGAAGAAAACAAAAGATACAGCGGTAAAATTGACATTACACCGTTTTTAATCTATTTTGCCGATAATGTGTACAATGCATATAACGAGAAAACAACTGACGAAAATCTTCTCCGTGAATACAAAAAGTATCTTGATAACGGTGAAGTAACCGAAAAAGAATCCCGGCTTTGGAAATTTGTACTGTCAAATTACGGTACAGACGAATTTTCCACCAAAATGCTTGAAAAGGACTTTCAAAATGCCGCGTATGCCACAATAAGAGGATTTGTGCAGAAATTTGAAAGACTCGGTCTGCTTTCATCGACAAAATACGGTACAAGAATCAAATATAAAATAAACACATAAAAAATCCCCCGACAGCGGTTTCCGTTAGGCTGTCGGGGGATTTTCAGTATTAACATCGTGACGGTGACGGAGGCGGTCAAAGCACATCACGAACTTCAAAGGCTAATATAATTTTGAATCATTCTTCAAAGGTTTTGAGGTTATTGCCGAGAATCTTTTTGATTTTTGAGATTTTCGTTATAGGTACTTTCAAGCAACGAAATATCGTCAACCGCAAGAATCAGCTTTTTAACTTCAAGTCGGTCATAGAACATAGGCGTCATATCTGCACGGACGGCAAACCTTAACATTCTTAAAACGATCCGGTATGTTTTCGGGAGTGATTTCAGCTTGTTATTTGTTTTGCTCACTGCCACATACAGCTTGTTGACGCTTATATATCTCTCCTTTTCCGACTGAATTTTTTCGGCTATGCTTTCAATTTCGTCATTGGAAAAGTCATTGAGGATATAGAACATCATGTTGTCCACCTTAAAGCCGCCCCAGTGCTTTTTGTAGGAATAAATTGTTCGTTCAAATGCCGATTCAAGCTTTCTTTAAGAAATATGGTCAGCCATATCGGCTTTCACACCGATGATTGCATAATCGATTGCTTTATTTCCGTAACCGAGATTGAGGTTTACAAGCTGTGATGACATATCTGTATATCTGTATATCTGTTACCGTCAAAATCGTAAAAGTAAATTCCGTCTGCCTTTGCAACGGGAATCGGATTAAGATTACCCTGCTTGCTCCATGACTGGAGGACATATTTCTTATGGTTTTCAACAATTTTCTCAGGTGTCATAATAATTTCCCCTTTTTAAAATACCAAAAAAGATAAACAGAAAAGGAGCCTCCTTTTCAGAAGCTCCTTTGCTTTGCGTCTTTTTTGTTTATGCCATTATTATATCACCAAAATATGGTTATGCAATATTTTTCGGCACAATATTCTTTGTGCTAAAGCACAATGTTTTCGGGGATATTTCTTGAATTTATGACCTTTTCGTAATTTTACATACAAATTTCATGAAATGTCCACTTCTTGTTTGTATGCTGTAATTAACAATTACTCGTTTTCCTTTTTCTTTGTTGTGCCAAGGCTGAGTATAATTGCGGAAATGATAATCATTACAACACCTGCGGCACACGGAATTACGACACCGTAAATCATATTGAAACCGCTTTCTGTCGCAGCCTGTCCGCTGATGATTGTATATTCACCTGACGGCATACTGCTGAGTGAATATGTTGTGCCGTCGATTGTAACATTGAAATTTTCCGAACGAATCATTTCGTCTGTAATACCTGCGCTTTTAAGGCCGTTATCGCCAAGGTTCATATTTGTGCTTACAACTTCGCCGTTCTTAACGATGATTGTATCAACCTTGCAGCTTTTTGCAATATCAGCACCGATAACAGCCGAATAGTCGCTTGTATTTGTATCAATAATAACGATGCCGCCCTCTGTTCTTGCAACACAAGCCATGAGGTTATACACACCGACCTCGCCCTCAACGGCTGTCGGTTCTGAAATGCTCTTGACCTTCATACCCTTGAGGTTAGCCTTGAACTGCTTTGTTGTTTCGTCATCAAGGAAATTTGTGCCGACCTTTTTATCGTCTGACGATGCGATAATCTTGCCGTCAGCGTCTGTCATAACAAATGAATTGATGCCAAGGTTCTTTACAAGTGCGGCATTTGTTTCAGCCGAAGTATTTTCCGTAACAACACTTGCAATTACATTTGCCTGTTCAAAAAGTGAGTTCATAAACTCAAATTTAGTGTAGTTATAGTTATCGCTGTATTCTGTAAGCTGAGCCTTTGCGTCATCAAGATATGTCTGATTTGAGATTTCTGTTTTTGTCGAAAACAAATTGCAAACTACCGAAACGCAAACCATAACAACAGCAACAATAACTGCCGTTACAACTGCAACACCTTTTTTTACCGATTTAGAATTACCCATTGTAATCTTCCTTTCAAAATGTTTTGCTTGCATAAAATAATACCATTATTCGACTTTGTTTTCAAGTACGGTTTGTGAAATAATTAACAACTGTACATAATTTGACAATATTCTGCATTAGCCGATTTAGGGATACAGCTCTGCGAAAAAAGATAATTTGAAAAAAATGATACATCTATGATACAATGGCAATATAAACTGTGTCTTGGAGGTGGGGTTGTTGGCTGACATATTGATTGTTGAGGACGAAAAGAATATTTCAAATCTTATTGAAATGGCTCTTTCTCGGCACGGGCACAAAACCGATTGTGTGTTTGACGGCGAAAGCTGTGCCGATGTTCTGGAGAAAAAGCACTTTGACCTTATTCTGCTTGATGTTATGTTGCCGAAAATCAGCGGTTTTGAGCTTATGGACTACATCAAAGGCTTTGACACACCCGTAATTTTCATTACTGCAAAATCAGATATATCGGACAGGGTTTACGGGCTTAACCTGGGGGCTGACGATTACATAACAAAACCGTTTAACATTTCGGAACTTCAGGCAAGAGTCGATGCGGTACTGCGAAGATACAACAAGGCAAAAACAAAACTCAGCTTTAAAGACATAGTAATTGACACAAATTCAAGAATAGTCACCAAAAACGGAGTACAAATTGACCTTACATTAAAGGAATACGAAATACTTCTGCTTTTTGTACGCAACAAAAACATTGCCCTTTACCGTGAAATGATTTACGAAAGGGTATGGAATGAACCGTATATGGGTGACACAAGAACCGTGGATCTGCATATTCAGCGGTTAAGAAAAAAGCTTGATTTAAAAGACAACATTCAGTCTGTGTATAAAGTCGGTTACCGTCTTGTTGAATAAGCGGAGGGAAAGCCTTAATGAAATTTTCGTGGAAAATATTTTTTATTACTTTTCTTATTATAATTACTTCCTTCGGTGTGGGAGGTTTTCTCCTCATCAACACCGTTTTTACAAACACGCTGAACAACCGCATTGACTCAGCCAAAAAGAACAACAATTACATCACAACAGCACTTTCGGTATATGCAGATAACAACAAACCCACCTACGGAAACTGGGAATATCTTCGTACTTCGGCAATAGGATTTGCAAAACAGATTGCCGGCAATTCGGATTCCAAAAGCAAAATCGGTTCAATAAACGAGCTAAGCTTTTCGGCAGAGGATGAATTTGCTCACGGTATGTCGGTAAACTCCAGAAAAAGCAGAATTGTTACGGAAAACAAAAAATACTATATTCAGACAATAAGCAAAATTCAGCTTGTAACCGCAAGCTGTTATATTGAAACGGTTGACGATATAACAAGCGTGTACAGCGACCGTGATATGTACTGCACAATTTATCAGTTCATTCTCATAGGGGTCGCACTGTTTGCGTCAATTTTGCTCGTAATCTTCTCAAAACTTTTGACAAGACCGCTTGTTAAGTTAAAGGATGCGTCAAAAGAAATTGCCAAAGGCAACTTTAATATGAGAGTAAAGGAAAGCCGCGGCATTACATCTTCAACCGAAATAACCGAGCTTTCACAGAGCTTTAACACCATGGCAGATTATGTTGAAGACTACATTGAACAGCTCAAACTTGCAACACAGAATCGTGACAACTTTATTGCGGATTTTACCCACGAGTTAAAAACTCCGCTGACCTCTGTTATCGGCTATGCGGATATGCTCCGTTCCTACGAAATGGAGCCTGAACAACGCAGAGAATGTGCCGACCTTATCTACAAAGAGGGCAGTCGGCTTGAGGCGCTTTCGCTCAATCTGCTAAACCTTATAGTTTTGAAAAATGATGAAATCAAAACCGTAGACATAAGAACGGACATAATTGCCGATGACACAAAAAAGTCTGTTCTCTTTATTTTGAAAAAATACGGCGTAAAGCTCAAATTAAATGTTGAAAAAGCAACTGTCAAAGCTGAGCCGTCACTCTTGAAAACGCTTTTGTACAATCTGATAGACAATGCCTGCAAAGCGAGTGAGAGCGGAAAGCCTGTTACACTAACGGGATATGTTGACAGCGACAGATACCGTTTTTGCGTTACCGACAGCGGTTGCGGAATTGCGGAAGATGACCTTGCCAAAATCACCGAACCGTTTTATATGGTTGACAAATCCCGTTCAAGAAGTATGGGCGGAGCCGGACTCGGACTTTCAATCTGCAATGAAATTGCAAAGCTTCACGGCTCAACTCTTGAAATTGTCAGTGAAGTCGGCAAGGGTACGGACATCAGCTTTACGGTAAGCCTTGCCGATAATTCTGCGGAAAGTGAGGATTTTGAAGATGAAATTTAACCTTAAAAAATCCGCAAAATATATCATCTGCACTCTGCTCACCTTGACCGTAGTCGCAACCGTTGTGTTTCTCCCCCGCTTTTATTATTCGGTAACGGACAATCGGGATTCGGTTGGAAACACGGCGGAAACATTTAAACTTACCGCCGATATAACTACTTTGAGCGGCGGAGAATTTTTGAAACTCGTTTCAAGCGAAGATACCGTTTGGGTTCTTCAAAACAATGCTCCGAAAGCAGAAACTGTAATCAGCTATGCCAAAAAAGCGATAAGCAATCTTGCAAATTCGCTTAAAGACACAAATTTATTTTCCAATATTGCAGGCTACATTCCGCAGTTTTTTACATTTGACAGCTGCAGCGGTTACAAACTTACAATGCGCGGAACACTTGACGGCAATGTAATCGTTTCGTCCGATTTTATGTTTGTCGCATGCAACTATGCCAAAGAGGGCGCACGATACGGACTAAACATAACAATGCTGTTTGACACGGAAACCTTTACAATTTATGAGCTTAACATTGATACAACCTACCTGTCGGACAGCGGTACCGAGAGTGAAAATCCGCTGTATTCGGTTATTCCGTACAGCGACAGTTATGAACAGGAGTTGTCCGATGCACTCATAAAATACTGGGGTGTCAGTTCCGATTCAATAACGGTTAATGTAAGTCCCGAATCTTTCAGCATCAACATCTGCCCGCAGCCATTTTTGGAATACAGCAAAATAAACAACGAACAATTTGATTATTATGTGTTATGAAACAACTATGATACATTTTTGAACAAATTCAGAAACAAGCCTTTTGTATAGTATAGATACACTTACGAAAGGCTTGTTTTTTTATGGATATTAAAGAGTATGAGGAATTTTGTAAAAACAGTAAATACGGAAACTTTATGCAGTCGGCAGACTGGGCAAAGGTTAAAAAGGGTTGGATTCCCGAGTATGTTGCAGTTCGTGACGAAAACGGGAAAATCAACGGCTGTACACTTGTGCTTGTAAAGAAAATACCGATTCTCAACACGGCAATGCTTTATGCACCGAGGGGCTTTGTATGCGACACTCACGACAGTAAAACCGTCAGAAAAATATTTGAGCAGATAAAACTGATTGCAGAAAAATATCACGCATACACACTCAAAACCGATCCGCTGATTGACGAAACCGACTTTATCTCGATTAAAAATCTTGTTGACCTCGGCTTTGTTTATCACGGTGAAAAGCAGGGATATGACAACACCCAATGCAGAGAAAATTATGTGCTTGACATAAAAGATAAATCGTGTGATGAAGTTTTTGCAAATTTTAAATCAAAATGGCGGTACAACATCCGCCTTGCAATGAGGAAAGGCGTTGAGTGTAAATTCTGCGGTGAAGATGAGCTTGACGATTTTATGGAGCTTATGAAAGAAACAGGCAGGCGTGACGGCTTTGAAATTCGTTCGGAAGAATATTTCAGAAATTTTTTACAGGCATTTCACGGCAACGCAAAGCTATGTATCGCAAAACTTGACGGAAAAGTTTTGTCGGGTGCATTGCTTGTAAATTATGCAAATGTTGCAAGCTATGTTTACGGCTGTTCATCAAACGAATACAGAAAATATATGCCGAATTATCTTATGCAATGGACGATGATTAAGTACGCAATTGAGAGCGGTTGCCGTACATACGATTTTTGCGGTATTCCCTATTGGTATGACGAAACGCATAAAAACTACGGTGTATATCGCTTTAAACAGGGATTTAACGGCAAAGTCAAAACCTATGCCGGCGAGTTTGACTATGTTTTCAGAAACGGAGTAAATCACATTGCCGACCTTGCACTGAAACTGAAAAAGCTTGTGTGAAATATTCATCTGCGTTGAATTTGCAAACCGTATATGCTAAAATGGAGTGGGTAAAATTATCCCACTCCATTTTGTATCGGAGGAATTTTATGTTCTGCGATTTGCATACACATTCAACATTTTCGGACGGCACATTTTCACCCACGGAAATCGTTTTAAAAGCCAAAGAAATCGGACTTGACGCTGTTGCACTCTGCGACCACAACACGGTTGCCGGACTTGACGAATTTGTTTCGGCAGGTAAAAAGTACGGCGTAACCACCGTTGCGGGGATTGAATTTTCAACCGAATACAATTCAAAGCAGCTGCACATTGTCGGTCTGTTTATCAAGAAAGAAAACTATTCAGACATAACCGAAATTATGGCTGAGTCGCAAAAATTAAAGGAGGAAAGCAACAAACTGCTCGTTAAAAATCTTGCGAAAGACGGCTATATTCTCGACTATGACGAAATCAAAAGCAGCACGGTTGACGGCTTTGTAAACCGTGCAAACATCGCCGCCGCTCTTATGCAGAAGGGCTATGTTTCTTCTGTCAAAGAGGCATTTCAAACCTTGCTTATGTCGAAGTTCGGCTACTATGTTCCGCCGAAAAGGCCGTCATCTCTGTATATAATTGAAAAGCTGAAGGGTTTCGGTTCAATATCCGTTCTTGCACACCCGTTTCTCAACATGAACGAAGATGAGTTGAGAGAATTTCTGCCAAAAGCAAAGGCTTGCGGTCTTAACGCAACGGAGGCGTATTATTCGCTTTTTGACAAAGCCGAAACAGAGCTTGCCGAGAAAATCTGTGACGAATACGGTCTTTTGAAAAGCGGCGGAAGTGACTTTCACGGAGCAACAAAACCCGATATTTCGCTTGGAGTCGGAAAAGGGAATCTTGCGATACCGACTGAAATATACAAAAATCTTGCTAATTGTTATCACAACTTCCGATTATAAAACAAAAATCCTATTGAAAATTACTGCAAAACCTTGCGTAAAAATTCAATAGGATTTATTTTCAGTTCAAAATCTTTTCATTACCTTTTTGATTCAGGCTTATTTTATTTTAAGTGAAATATCAAAAGCCTTAACCGAATGAGTGAGCGCACCCATTGAGATGATATCGACACCGGTTTCGGCAATTTCACGAAGAGTTTCGTCCGTGATGCCGCCGCTTGCCTCAAGAAGTGCCTTGCCTGCCGTGATGTCAACAGCCTGTTTCATAAGCTCGGGGCTCATATTGTCGAGCATAATAACATCAACGCCTGCCTCAAGAGCCTGATTGAGTTCATCAAGGTTTCTTACTTCAAGCTCAACCTTGGTCATATGACCGAGTTTTGATTTAAGCTTTGAAACAGCGTTGGCAATTCCGCCGCCTGCGTCAACGTGGTTATCCTTGAGCATTGCGGCATCTGAAAGATTGTAACGGTGATTTCTTCCGCCTCCAACCGTAACGGCATACTTCTGGAGCGGACGCATACCCGGGAGTGTCTTTCTTGTGTCGGCAATAGAAGCCTTTGTACCGCTGACAATTTCAACAGCCTTGTTTGTTGCGGTTGCAATACCGCTCATATGCTGAATAAGGTTGAGAGCCGTTCTCTCGCCCTTTAAAATTGTTCTTGTCTTACCGTGAATTTCAGCGATGATTTCGCCCTTTACAAGCTTGTCGCCGTCATGCTTATAAACCTTTGCCTCAAAACCGTTTGGCTGAAGAATTTCAAACACACGGAGCGCAACCTCGATACCGCAAAGAACACCTGAACTTTTTGCGAGGAAAATTGCCGTATTTTCCTGATTTTCGTCAATAAGGTAATCGGTTGTTGTGTCAAGATAGTTGATATCCTCAAGCAATGCGGTTTTGATAAGATTGTCTACGTAAATGCTGTTAAGTGTCATCAGTCTGTACCCTCCATAATTTCATCAAAAATGATACTTGCAACAATTGCCGCACTTCTTGCCTCAACAAGGTCGGAATTGATTTCGTACTTTTCTGCAAACAGTTCACTCATAATCTCGTGAATCTGCTTACTGCTTTCTTCATATTTTTCAGGCTTTGGAAGAACAAAATATGCGTCCTGCAAAATCTCTCTGATTTTTGAACGACAGCCATGCGGCATGGTCTTGCCCTCAACAGGGCGGTAAACAGGTTCTTCACCAAGAGTTCTTCTGCCGAATTTGTTGATTTTATCCGTAATATCAAGAGCGGCTGTTCTTGAATAAACAAGTGCCTCAAGGAGCGAGTTACTTGCAAGACGGTTTGCACCGTGAACACCTGTGTGCGAGCACTCTCCTGCGGCATACAAGCCCTCAACGGTTGTGCGTGAATGAAGGTCAACATCAATACCGCCCATAAGGTAATGCTGGCACGGAAATACAGGAATTCTGTCCTTTGTAATGTCAACGCCCTCTTCAAGGCATCTTTCATAAATCATCGGAAAACGATTTCTTACAAAATCAGCCGGCTTGTGGGTTATGTCAAGATAAAAATTCTCGCTGTTTGTCTTAATTGATTCAAGCATAACCGCATTTGAAACAACATCTCTCGGAGCAAGCTCTCCTCTGCTGTCATAATTTGAGGCAAATCTCTCGCCGTTGCAGTTGAGCAGAACCGCACCCTCACCACGAACAGCCTCACTTATAAGAAAACGCTCTCTGCCATGATCAGCCGCAAATGCTGTCGGGTGGAACTGTATTCTTGAAAGATTTTTAATTCTTGCACCAAGCATATATGCAAACGCAATGCCGTCACCCGTTGCGATTGCGGAGTTGGTTGTATACTTATAAACTCTGCCGATACCGCCTGTTGCAAGCAGACAGTAGTTACAGCCGTAGTGAAGCTTTTCACCGTTTCTCAAAATGCTTATATAAAAACCGTTCAGCACCTTGTCAATTGAATAAACAAGAGCGTTGTCACACACGGTAACATTTTTTAGCTGAGTAACCTTTGCGATAAGTCCGTCAACAATTGCCTTGCCTGTTGAATCCTTATGATGAACAATTCTGTTTCTGCTGTGACCTGCCTCAAGAGTTTTGCACATTGTGCCGTCCTCGTTAAGGTCAAAATCAACACCGAGGTCTTTTATTTTAAGAACATCCGAAGGACCTTCGGTAACAAGCTTTTCAACAGCGGAAAGAGTATTTTTATACTTTCCCGCAATCAATGTATCCGTAATATGCAGCTTGTAGCTGTCGTGAACCGTATCAAGCACACACGCAACACCGCCCTGCGCAAGAGAGCTGTTTGAAAGCTGAAGTTCACGCTTTGAAACAAGAAGAATATTCACGCTTTCGGGAAAATTAAGTGCCGCATAAAGTCCGGCCGCACCTGTGCCAACGATTACAACATCAAATTTCTTATCCATTTCCAAGTTCCTTTGAAAAAATTTATCTGTTACACACGGCATCACACAAAATACCGTTTACAAATTTGTACCTGTATATTATACTACTAATTGTAAGATTAGTAAATACAGTAAATAATTTTGAAAGGGCGATTATTATGGCTGAAAATACAATTCCGAACGATCCGATGATTCTTTTAAGCTTTGTTAATACAAAGCTGCGTGATTTCTACCCCAGCCTTGATAAAATGTGTGACGATCTCGGTTGCAGTAAAGAAGAAATTGAAAGCAAGCTTTCTGCAATTGACTACAAATACAACGCAGAACTCAATAAATTTGTCTGACAGCAAAGGAAAGTCCGTTTTATCGTACAGTTCATTTGATATGATTAACATATAGGATATCCCATATGTTAAGGAGGAAATTTTATGGGCATTTTTGATTTTGAAAGATTGTTTGATTTAAACCATGACGGAACGCTTGATCCGCTTGAAAAAGGTCTTGAGTTCACCGTGATTGAAGATATTATGAATGATGACGACGATAATGACGACTTGTTTTCGTCTGATTCAGATGATGAATTTGACACGGATTTCGGCGATGATTTCTGATTTTATTCAGCAAACAATTTAATCTTCAAGCAAAAAGCGAGATGAATTTTTCGATTGAATTCATCTCGCTTATATTTTTATTTATCGTGATTCTGTTCAAGCGTTACAGCTTGTAATTGTCCATAACCTTTTCCAAGGTCTTGTAATCATCATCGGAAATTTTATACACGGTTGAATTGTCCTTGTCAACACAGATTTTGTCAGCACCGCCGACACGGATACTGTGGGTAACAATTCCGTCTTTGCGTGTTTCAATAAGGATTCCACCGTCAAACTCACCGCTTGTACCGCCTGTTTTGGCTGATTGCAAAATATTCTTGACCGTCTTGAAATCAACCTCGCCAAGCACGGCAGTTGACTCGTCCGACATTACGACGGTTATTTCATCAACATCGAAAAAATTAACCTTGTCTGTAATTTTCGTATCACCGCAACCGCAAAGCATTACCGCAACGGATAACATCATCACAAAAGCCAAACAAACCGCTCTGAATTTTTTCATATAATCTCCCCCACAACTAACTATTGATTATGAGAAAAGTATAAATAATAATTTTCGCAAAGTCAACATCTCTGCAAAAACTGTCGATTGATATAATCCAACTTTTATGTTAAAATTTGGATATCAATATATTTTCGGAGAACATTATGAAAAATGTGGTTAAAAACGAGTTAGAAAGTGTAAAAGCCGAAAACAATTGGCTTATCTGTCAATTGAAACAGCATCCTATAAAAATGATATTACGCATTTTAGCTGTAGTTGCGGCTGTTTTTACAGCTCTATTTGTAGGCGGTCTTGCAACAGAACCGTTAAACAAACTCGGATATAGCGCAATAAAAAGCATAGTCTTTATAGCATATAATAAATGGGCAGGCTTTACGTTCGATGCAATATTTGGAATCTGTCTCTTATACACATCTCCGAGCCCACGAGACTAGCGCTCATCTCG
>ENA-OWYG01000952-OWYG01000952.1-human-gut-metagenome-genome-assembly--contig:-NODE-952-length-16158-cov-9.192387_pt1 | contig 16158 bp, 7 predicted proteins | sample MGYA00249747_ERZ652080 | MGnify/ENA primary metagenome ERZ652080 (study PRJEB26925, sample SAMN05827071) | human gut metagenome | biome: ENVO:2100002; feature: ENVO:00000062; material: ENVO:00002003...
TTTTCCAAGCTGCCAACGAGCAGAACTCAGGGAGATAAATAAAGCATATCTGTGGTCTCGGAACAAGTGTTAAATGTGAGCGCGTTCAAGCGAACATTCAACACGCTGCGACTAAAGTCACAAATATGCTTTATTTATCTCCCTGAGTTCGTCTACCTTGCCTGCGGCAAATCAGGATTCAAATATTTTTTCAGATATTTTCCAGTATAAGATTTTTCTACCGCAGCAACTTCTTCCGGTGTTCCGCAAGTCACCATCGTGCCGCCGCCTTCGCCACCTTCTGGTCCCATATCAATGATATAATCGGCTGTTTTGATGACTTCAAGGTTATGCTCAATGACTACAACTGTATTGCCACCTTCCGTTAACCGCTGCAAAATATCAACTAGTTTATGAACGTCTGCGAAGTGCAGTCCCGTTGTTGGCTCGTCTAAAACATATATTGTCTTTCCGGTACTCTGGCGGCTTAATTCTGTGGCAAGTTTTACTCGCTGTGCCTCTCCACCGGAAAGAGTTGTCGATGGCTGTCCTAACTTGATATAGGAAAGTCCCACATCTCGAAGTGTCTCTATCTTTCTTCGGATCGATGGCACGCTCTCAAAGAATTCACATGCTTCATCGACATTCATATCTAACACTTCAAATATGTTTTTGCCTTTGTATTTTACTTCCAATGTCTCTCTGTTGTAACGCTTTCCATGACAGACTTCACATGGTACATATACATCAGGAAGAAACTGCATTTCTATCTTTAAAATACCATCACCGGCACAGGCTTCACAGCGGCCGCCCTTTTTATTGAAACTGAAACGTCCTTTGTCATATCCTCTTGCTTTGGCATCTTTTGTCATAGCGAACAATTCGCGGATATGGTCAAATACTCCTGTATAAGTGGCTGGATTAGAACGCGGGGTACGTCCAATCGGAGACTGGTCAATGTTGATTATCTTATCTAACTGTTCTGTTCCTTCAATATCTTTATGTTTTCCTGGTTTAATTCTTGCACGGTTTAATACGCAGGCAAGCTTCTTATAAAGTATCTCATTGACAAGGGAGCTTTTCCCTGAACCAGAAACTCCTGTTACACAGGTAAATACGCCGATTGGAAACTTCACGCTGATATTCTTTAAGTTATTCTCCGAGGCTCCTTTTACTGTCAGATAACCCTGCGGCTTTCTCCGAACTTCTGGAACAGGGATTTTCATTTTCCCGCTAAGGTATGCTCCTGTAATGGAATCTGGATTCACCATCAATTCTTCTGCTGTTCCAACTGCGACAACTTCCCCACCATTTTCGCCTGCCATTGGTCCAATATCCACAATGCAGTCTGCCTCTCGCATCGTATCTTCATCATGCTCAACGACAATAAGTGAATTGCCCAAATCTCTCAGACGTTTTAAGGCAGAAATGAGTTTATCATTATCTCTCTGATGCAGACCGATACTTGGTTCATCAAGAATGTATGCCACTCCAACAAGTCCAGAACCAATCTGCGTTGCAAGACGAATTCGCTGTGCTTCTCCACCAGAAAGCGTTCCTGTTGGCTGTGAAAGACTTAAATAGTCAAGACCAACATCATTTAAAAAGCCGATTCTTCCACGAATTTCTCTTAACACCTGTTTACCGATAAGTTGCTGTCTTTCTGTAAGTTCAATGTCATTAAAATAGGAAATTAATCGCTTTACGGAGAGGCATGTCAATTCGGAAATATTGTACTGACCTACTGTTACTGCCAGAGATTCAGGCTTTAATCGCTGACCGTGACAACTATCACATGGAGTCACTGTCATAAAGTTTTCATATTCTGCTCTCTGACGTTCAGAATGATTCTCGCGATAACGACGCTGTACATTACGAAGCAAACCCTCAAAAGCAACGTCATAGACACCTTCTCCACGCTTTCCTTTATAGTATACTTTTACCTCATGTCCATTCGTTCCATGAATAATAATATTCTGGACTTCCGGACTTAAATCACAAAATGGCGTACTCAAATCAAAATTATACTCTCTTGCCAATGCATCAAGAACTGCTCTCGTATAACTCTTTGGATCTGTGCAAGACTGCCAGCCCAATACAGTAATCGCCCCATCTGCAATACTCATTTTTTTATCTGGAATCATCAGGTCAACATCAAACTCCATCTTAAATCCAAGTCCGTGACAGACTGGACAGGCTCCAAACGGATTATTGAAAGAAAAGCTTCGTGGCTCAATCTCATCAATGCTGATACCACAATCCGGGCAGGAAAAACTCTGGCTAAAATTCATCGGTTCCCCGCCAACAACATCTACTAACAAAAGTCCCCCTGTAAGCTTCATTACGGTCTCAATCGAATCTGTAAGACGGTTTTCAATACCTTCCTTTATCATCAGACGGTCTACAATAATCTCAATATTGTGCTTTTTATTTTTTTCTAACTTAATCTCTTCTGCAAGGTCATATAGATTCCCGTCAATGCGAACACGAACATAGCCACTCTTTTTTGCATCTTTTAATATTTTTACATGTTCTCCCTTTCTTCCTCTTACAATCGGTGCAAGAAGCTGAATTTTCGTCCGTTCTGGAAGCTTCATTAAAATATCTACAATCTGGTCTACTGTCTGCTTGGAAATTACTTTTCCACACTTTGGACAATGAGGAATGCCAACTCTCGCATAAAGAAGCCGCAGATAATCATAGATTTCCGTTACTGTACCAACTGTAGAACGTGGATTGCGGTTCGTGGACTTCTGATCAATCGAAATGGCAGGAGAAAGGCCCTGTATATCGTCAACGTCTGGCTTTTCCATCTGTCCTAAGAACTGTCTTGCATACGAAGACAATGACTCCATATATCTTCTCTGTCCTTCCGCATAAATCGTATCAAATGCCAGTGAGGACTTACCTGAACCTGAAAGTCCTGTCAGTACTACAAATTCATTTCTCGGTATATCTATATTAATATTTTTAAGGTTATGCTCACGCGCCCCTCGAATGCGAATGTATTCTTTCTTTTCGCTCATTATATTGTATCCTTTCTAATCGTCATAATCCCTCAAAGCAATCTTATACTTTTTCAGTTCATCTCTTAATTCTGCCGCTTCTTCAAAGTTCAGTTCTGCCGCTGCCTTATTCATCTTCTTTGTTAACTTAGCTATCATTTCCGTAAGTTCCTTACGGTTCATAGATTCCATATCTTTCTTTAAGGAACCTCGGCTCTTCTCTGGTGCTTCTTCATTGGTAATAGAAATGACATCCCGAATTGCCTTTTGAATAGTCTTTGGCGTAATGCCATGTTCTTCATTATATGCCATCTGAATTTCACGACGCCGCTTTGTTTCTGTGATGGCGGCACGCATGGAGTCTGTAATCGTATCTCCGTACATAATAACGTGTCCTTCTGCATTTCGTGCGGCACGTCCGATTGTCTGTACAAGAGAAGTTTCTGAACGTAAAAATCCTTCCTTATCCGCATCAAGAATAGCAATCAGCGTAACCTCTGGAATATCTAATCCCTCTCTTAAAAGGTTAATTCCAACAAGAACATCAAATACACCCATTCGCAAATCTCTTACGATTTCAATTCTTTCTAATGTATCAATATCGGAATGAAGATATTTCACACGAATATCCAATTCTTTCATATAAGCAGTCAAATCTTCTGCCATCCGCTTCGTCAGGGTAGTTACCAGAACTTTATTCTTCTTCGCTACCTCTTTATTAATCTCACTAATCAAATCATCAATCTGTCCCTCTACTGGCCGGACATCAATCGGCGGGTCAAGAAGTCCTGTCGGACGGATAATCTGTTCTGCCCGGAGCATCTCATGCTCTCCCTCGTACACATTCGGAGTCGCAGATACAAAAAGCATCTGATCAATCCGCTCCTCAAATTCATCAAAATTAAGAGGACGGTTATCTAAAGCTGAAGGCAGCCGAAATCCGAAATCAACTAATGTCTGCTTTCTCGAACGGTCTCCTGCATACATTCCCCGCACCTGCGGAATTGTAATATGTGACTCATCGACAATCATAAGAAAATCATCCCCGAAGAAATCAATCAGCGTATACGGAGCCTTTCCCGGCTCTAATCCCGTAAGATGTCTCGAATAATTCTCAATTCCAGAACAAAATCCTGTCTCTTTTAACATCTCTATATCAAAATTCGTTCGTTCTGAAATTCTCTGTGCCTCTAAAAGCTGATCGTTCTCCTTAAAATATTCCACTCTCTCGTCAAGTTCTTCCTTAATCGTCTTCACCGCACGCTCAATCTGTTCCTGCGGCACAACATAATGCGAAGCCGGAAAAATAATCGCAAAATTAAGACTTGCCTTAATCTCTCCCGTCAGCACATCGACCTGCATAATCCGATCAATCTCATCACCAAAAAATTCAATGTGAATCGCATCTTCAAAAGAAGAAACCGGCACAACTTCCAGCACATCTCCACGTACACGGAAACTGCCTCTCTTAAAATCAAGCTCATTACGCACATACTGGATATCAATCAGACGGCGCACAACCTCATCCCTGTCAATCTCCATTCCAGGGCGCAGCGAAATCATCATCTTCGCATAATCGTTCTTGCTACCAATGCCGTAAATACACGAAACCGATGACACAACAATGACATCCTTCCTCTCAATCAGCGCTGCTGTCGCACTGTGGCGCAGCTTATCTATCTCATCATTAATCGAAGAATCCTTCTCTATATAAGTATCCGTAGAAGGAACATATGCTTCCGGCTGATAATAATCATAATAAGACACAAAATATTCTACCGCATTATGTGGAAAAAATGCCTTAAACTCACTGTAAAGCTGCGCTGCCAGAGTCTTATTATGTGCCAGAATCAGCGTCGGCTTATTCAACTGTGCAATGACATTCGCCATCGTAAATGTCTTACCGGAACCAGTAACTCCAAGCAAAGTCTCAAACTGATTCCCTTCTTTAAATCCCTTTACCAGCTCCTCAATTGCCTGTGGCTGGTCTCCAGTCGGCGCGAAGTCCGACACTAATTCGAAATGGTCCATGAAGCAAATCCTCCCTCTTATCGTAGTATGTTTCCGATTATATCAAATATACGAACAAATGTACAGACAAAATCCAAATATTTGTTCTGATTTAATTCATATAAGAAATAGACGCACCCGAAGAGAGAAGCCGCCCTATATCTGTGACTCTATCACTATGGGCTGAATGTTCGCTTGACGGCTCACATTCAGTCCTCGTTCTAAGACCACAGATATAGGGCGGCTTCTCTCTTCGGGTACTGTCTTTGGCTTGATTTTGTTTGAATCAAATTGCCTGGTGTAGGAATTTAAGAATATAAGTAGAAGTTTTCTACTTGCTTTAAAATTATTAATACTCAGTATAACTACATATTATTATCAGTGATATCCATAAAATGTAGTTAAAAAATGGTAACCAATTCACTCATATACGGAAAGTATCTGCATACTGAAAACGCTATATCACGCTTTATTCACTTTTTCGTCTTCTTACTACAAGGAAGATAATCACAACGGCTGCAGCCACTCCAATGATAATCCATGTCAGGATTGGTGTAGTATCGCCAGTCTTACCACTCTTAGACTTCTTCTTCTTATTATTATTAGGTGGTGTCTTTTCCTTTTCTGTTGAAGTAGTCTCCTCTTCACTAGAAGTTGTCTCTTCCTCCTCGTCACCTTTTTCTCTATTTGTAAGAGTGATCGTACCAGTTTGCTGTTCCATAGATAATTCTACATTGCCCTCACCACTGATCTTATAAGCAAAATTATCTGGATCAATCGTGTTACCATCTGCATCTGTCTCTTCTATGTAAACTTTCGTTGTGCTGCCATCCTTCTCAACTCGAACAGGTACAGTCACCTTACCATTCTGCTGTAACTGTACTGTCTGAATAAGTCCATTCTCTACATTATCGTCTGAACCTGTCTGCTTGTAGACAGAAGCATAGAACGTATCATTTGTTGTTGTCTGCTGTCCATTCTGATCAAGCACCTTCTTCTCAATGGTCAGCTCTGCTACAACCACGAAATCATCAGGAATAATAGTAAATACGTTACTGATATTCATCTTTCCCTGTGGACGGCCCTGTAACTGCACTTTATTATCTGCAGAATCACCGGAGCCATCTCCAACTACACATTTATATGTTCTATCCTTCTCTGTATGGGTCTCTCCCATAGCATATGGAACACCATTCTCATCTGTTTCGAACAGATAATAAATACCGTCTGGAAGATTATCATACTTTATTGTCTCACTGTGGCTTCCATTAAAATCAATTGTCTTCAAGTAATTCTTTCCATAAGGAATCGTTCCTTCGGCATCGCAGAACAATCCAACATAATATCTTGCTCCTGGAACAGTCTCTCCATTCTCTTCATAAGATTTCGGCGCCTGCAGATTATAAATCTTCCCTGTTTCCGGATCCATATAAACTAAAGCCTTTGTTACTTCTAAAGAACCCTGCTGATTACTTACTCCCTTGGTATAAGTCTCCACATCATAAATCCAGTTCTGTCCATCTTCCATATATGGAATCGCAACTAAAAATGGAGAAAACATCCCATAAGAAGCGCTGTCTTTTTCTTCGACAAGATACATTCCCTGCGCCAGATCCGTAAAACTAACTTTACCGTTACTATCTGTTTTCTTTGTTACTGATGAAATACCGGAATTGTCAATGACAGTAGTAAGCTTCTTCGCCGAATTCAGGTTCTTATCACTTGTTGTAATATCATTGACATCTACACCTGTAGATTTCAATGAACTAACAATATCAAAAGAAATATTTACTCCATCATGACTGATAGATGCAACCTGATAAATGCTAATAGAAACGTTGGCCTTATTGGTAATGCTGTCTCCCTGCTTTACATCATCCAAATTAATCGTTATGCTGCCTTTTTTGTCCTTATTATAGCTATCTGCTGCTTTTATCTGCGCTGGCAGCAACAACCCTGCCACCATCGCCACTATAGCAAAAAAAGCGCCAATATACTTACTAAACTTCCTGGCTATTATAGATTTCATCAACTGTGCCTCCTTTTTAATAATTCATTATGGTATATTCCTTTTCTTTCTTATACCTTCTTATTTCTTTTTGTTACCGCCTGATTTCTTTTTATGCCTGCGTTTCTTTCGCTTTCTATTCTTCCTGCTGCGCACCAGGCTGTAAATAATTAAAAGTATAAGAATCCCCGTTGAAATCAACAAGACTTTTTGCTTCAACAGCCACTTCCATAAATTATTCTTTCGAGAACTGCTGCTCTTCTCCTTATATGGTACCCTCCTTGCGTGAACTAACAGACGATGCGTATTAATTCCATACGGAGTACATGTTACCAATGTTACCCTGTCCTGCCCTCTCGCAATGGCAAGATGTCCTGTTTCTTCTGGCCTCACTGTCTCTACATTAAACACTCTATATGCCAGTGTCTTACCGAGAATATGAATGTAAAATTCATCATTCCGCTCCATCTGATCTAAATTAGAAAAAAGTTCCGCACTGGGAAGTCCTCGATGGCCGGTCAATACCGCATGGGTATTCTTCCCTCCAATTGGTATCGAACTTCCCTCAAGATGCCCGATTCCTTTTTTCAGAACTTCCTGAGAAGTTCCATGATAAATTGGCAGATACAGAGAAATCTTTGGAATCTCCAAAGCGCCCATAACACCGCTTTCTTCCATATTTAAAATATGATTATATGCGCTGTCCGGCTTCTTCTCTTCCTGTGAAAATGCATCTGAAAGCTGTGGATTCTCTCTTGCCAGTCTCTCATTATATTCTCTGGCATCCTCCCAATACTTTTTACGCTTCTGCTCATTCATCGTATGGACTGCATGATCATAAGAATCTATTACCTTTCCCTCACGAATCTGATTATAAAGTGTCCCCAGTACCGGATAATTCAATGTTACATATCCTGCTGCAAAAAACAGCGCAATCAGTATTCCTAATATCTTACTTTTCATTTCGTCTAACCCGCTTTTTCCTTGCTTTCTTCCTTCTCCTTTTTCGTCTTATATGATAATAATACCATAACAAAATTATTAAAACAACTGCAAGTACAGCAGCAAGGGCATATGCTTTCCACATATTGCTGCCTTTTTTATCTGAGTTATCCTTTTTCTTTGCTTCCTTATATGGAATTCTCTCTCCCCGCACAAGAAGTCTGTGACTGTTAATTCCATATGGGGTACAAGTTACTAACGTTACATAGTCTTTATTTTTATCAATTAACAGATCCGATACATTTTCAGGTAAAACCACCTTGATCTGATTCACTTCATAAGCCAGTGTTCGATTTAATACATGAATGTAAAAGATGTCTCCTTCTTTTACCTCTGTAAGGTCATCAAACATTTTTGCAGACGGCAAACCGGTATGTGCTGAAATAATAGCATGCGTTCCCTTCCCACCTATCGGAAGTGAACTATTTTCAAGATGTCCTGCTCCTTTTTCCAGCGACTTGCTGTCTGTTCCATGATAAATTGGCAGATATACGTTGATGGAGGGAATCTCTACGGAGCCCATTACCCCATCACCACCAATATTTAAAAGATTATCGTAATCTTCATTCTGTTTTTCTACTGCCGCCGGATCAAAAGGGTCCGTCAGCACAACATTTCCAAGAAGTTCTTCATTATATTCCTGCGCCTTTTCCAGCGCTTCATTAATCTCTTTTTGCGACATCTGTGCCGCTTTCTTATCATAATTATCTACTACCTGTCCCTGATGACGACTGATATACCAGTCACTGAACATCGGATACAAGGTAATACCTAATCCTGCTAAAAAGAACAGGCCTAATACTATATTTATAATCTTCTGCTTCATCCTGTTCCCACCCTGTTGTAATCACGGGGAAGTCATATGAGACTTCCCCGTAAGCTGCCTTTCGGCTATTATTATTCAGAGACAAAATCTGCTTCTGTCACTTTTCAATTCAGTTAATATATTCTAGTATGTTTTTTTGTTATTTATGTTCTCTCTTCAAGCGCTTCGTGATATACACTTTTTATTATGCTCTTCTTTTTCTAGAAGCGATAAGAAGAAGTGCAGCGCCAGCCATGATTACAAGACCGCCGATTGTGAAGAGGTAGGTACCCATTCCACCGGTTGCTGGGAGGCTAAAGCCACTCTTGTTCTGAAGACCGACTGGAACAATACCATCCTTTACATCATTTGTAACTGTATTTTCATTTACAGTTGCACTAGCAAAACTTCCATCTTTATTGGCTGTAATTACGATTGTGATAGGATTCTTCGCTAAACTATATCCACTTGGAGACTTTGTCTCTGTTAATGTATATGTGCCAGCCTTTAATCCTTTGAAGACTAATTTACCTTTCTTAATCCCTACTGTTGTTGTCCGAAATTCATCTTTGCTGTTTCCATTAACATCAACCTTAGTTCCATTAACAAGAATAGAAATCATCTCACCATTTGCGACTGCTAAAGTAAATTCTGCTCCGTCTAAACCATCTGCATCAGCAGATTTATCTCCTTTTTTGGTCAGGTCAATACCATATGTATATACATTTTTTTCACTTGGAGTAGCATCTGTTGTTTCTCCTGGCTTATTCTGGTATGTGATATTAGCACTGTTCTCATTTATATATACAGCATTCTTATTAACCTGTGCATAATATGTTACTTCGACTTTTTTCCCTTTGTTTTCTTTGTTTTCTAAAAATGCTTTTGCGAACTGAATTTCAAATGTTTTTTCATCACTTAATCCATTTGTTGCTAAAGTATATGTATTCTCTCCTTCAACTATTTCTGTACCGCCTACAAAAACTTTTAACTTATGCGCTGCATCATTTACAAAAGATAATCCATTACTCATTTTATCGTAGATATTAAATACAGGATTTGTATACTCTGTTCCATATTTAGGAATCTGTGTTTCAACTTTATATTCTACAAATCCACCAATATACGCTGTCTTATCTTCATTAACAATTGTTTTATCTACAGACATTTTACTGTTTTTTGGCTTTGCTGTTATATTATAAATAAATTCTGTACCTTCTTTTCCAGCTGTATCATAGTTATCTGTTGATGGAACAGATACAATAAATGGCTTACTTGCTACATAACCTGCTGGAGTAGTTGTTTCTTTTACAAGATATACACCTAATGGAAGTTCTGTTGCTCCTGTAGAACCTGTCTTCTCTGCTGACGCTTTACTTTCTTTAATAGCAGTAGCATTAATAGCTGCTAATACATCAATCTCAGCTTCCCAGGCAGAAGAAGGAAGATCATTAAGATTTTTAGCAATTCCGTTATCACCTAACTTTTCCCGATAAGCTTCTTCTACTGTATATTTCCAGTCTTTTCCCTCTGAATTTGTTATAGATGCTATCTTATAAAAAGAAAATTTTGCTCCAGCTAAAAATTCATCTGACTTTTCACCATTTTTTATAATGGTTACACTTCCCTTTCCATCTGTTGCATTTGCATTCGCCATTGCCGGTAATAACGTAATAGCCATCATCACTGCTGTTGTCACTGCTAATAGTTTCTTCCATAACTTCTTCATATTCGTTCCCCGCTTCCTTTGTTATTTTTGAAACATAAAATTGTTTGTCTCTGAGTGTCTTTTATATATACGGGGCGGATGAGCCCCGGTATATTAGAATGAAAAATATTGTAAAGAATTATACGATTTTTCGTCTTCTGCGAATGATGTACCAGCCTCCGGCGATAATCATAATTGCAATACCAAAGAGTGTTGCCCGGAAACCTCCACCGGCTTCTGGCATATCAAAGAGTTTGTTATTCTTAACTGTGTAAGTAAGATCATAATAATAATCTGTATCTCCTACTTTAACAGGTTCACTATTTTTTGTAACTCCTGCATCATTTGATGTAACATATGGTAAAGTTACCTCTATTGGATTCGCTAAAAGACTATATCCTTTTGGTGACTGAACTTCTGTGATTCTATACTTGCCTTCCTTCAGGCCTTCAAATACAGCAATTCCATTCTCGTCTGTCTCGATAATATAATCGGAACCATCTGCCTTTGCTGATTCATAAGATTCTTTACCATCTGTCTCTGTAATTCTTTCAATCTTGAATTTGGCTCCTTTCAGAGGGGTATCTTTATCCTCACTGTCTTTTTCACCAATCTTCTTCATTGTAATGGAAGAAAGTCTTTCATTGGTATACAGTGCCTTTCCAAGATTCTTAGTAACCTTCCGACTTCCTGGTGTGTTTAAGTCCTCATAGCCAATTGCAAAAATAAGTGTATTTTTTTCCTCTTCTTTCTTCTTGCTTGCACAATTTGTTTCTCCTGCTATCTCGGCACTCTTAAACTCATAATCAGAAGCTGGTAATGTTTCAGAAACCTCATAAACTCCTTTTTTCAAATTACTGAGCAGGTTTTTATCATCAGAAACTGCTTTTGTAAAAGAAGTATCACCTTTGTCAAAAGTCACAGTAAAATCGCCAACTTTTATTGGTGAGTCTAACACATTTCCATTTTCATCCTTTATCTTCTTTACTGTAAAGGTAAAGCTTGAGCTTTTCGAATGAGCACCTACATACTTACTGTCACTTAATAATTTTTTCTCGATTTCGATCTGGCCTGGGACAACTGTAATCTTATAAACTCCATATTCTCTCGTCTTGGAATCTTCGGAATTATGTGCCATTAACGGAACATTATTATTTTTAACCTCATCTCCAATCTTTGTATTTGCATCGCTCTTGTCTGTCGCTTGCTGCATCTTATTATACGTTACTTTAAGATAATAATTCTTTTCAGAAAGTTCTGGAGCCTCATCCTCCATATATTCCTCTCCTGGTGTTATCTCTTCTGTACAGTCGGCATCTTTATACCATTTCAATATAAAGTCATTGGCCTCTATTGGATTACCGTCTGCGCCAATTGTATATGTTACCTTCTTGGTCGTACCTTCTAGTGTTTTAATCTCACCCTGAGGATTTGCTGTATCAAATAATTGCTTTAAGATATCATCACTATACGGGCTCTTCTCTCCATAAAAGACTTTTTTTTCATGATTATTCACAAGAAGATCTGCCTTTACATTCACCTTTGGCTGCGGCAATGTCGCATCACCGTAACTTGTTGTAATCTGAGAATCTGGAGAAATGTTGGTAGGAATATTATTACCACCGATATATTCCTCTTTGGCAACAACAGAAATCGTCTTATGCCATTCTCCTTTTGTTTTATTCGGTATCGTCTCATCATTCCATACAATATACTGATATGTTTTCTTTACAGGATTTCCATTCGCATCTTTTACTACATTTCCATTGGCATCTTTCTGCTCAAATTCTCCGTAATAAACAGTTCCTCCGTTGGACAATGGAATTCCTGTTTCTGTATTGTAAGTCGTTCCGTTCTTTGTGACTGTATAATCCTGAGTAATCGGCTTCTTATCATCACCAATAATCGTAAACCTCGGATCAATGACATCCTTAATCTGTGCCGGTTTAATGTCAAGACTCTGTGTCATGGTCTGCTGGAGTTCCTTAAATATGGTCTTTAACTGATCAATGTTATCCGCTGTCAGTGCACAGTCTTTAGAAGCAATTCCTTTATAAGGTGTGTTCCCATCTTTGCCTCCTGCTAACCATGCTTTTGTCTTATCATTTAATGCAAAACCAACGGTATAAATCTTGATGCCTTTTTCTTTTATTCTATCGGCTTCATTTTCCGCTGCTGTCGCCGCTGTACTATTCCAGGTATTACCCGTTCCTGTTGGTTCTCCATCTGTAAATAGAATAACGTTTTTTGACTTTCCATCAGATAATAAGGTCTCTAACTGTATTCGTGCATTGCTTAATCCCTTATCCTGCTGGGTTCCTCCCGATGCTGTCATCGCTGCTATCTTCATTAAAATACCATTAACATTCGTACCAATAGTCTCTATAGCAACGGTTTCTTCTAAATTAGAGTTGAATGTTGCAATTCCCAGCTTGCTGTTTGGAGAAGACTGTGCCATAGAACTTACAAATCCCATCGCCGCCTCTTTCAGTCCATTCAATCGGCTAGCACTTGTATAAATTGATGTATTTGAGGAGGTAGGTACATCCACCCAGAAGTCTCCGCTCGCCAAGTATTTCCATTTTCCATCTACATAAATCATCGGTTGAGCTAAATTTGTATAACTGTATTGATTTTGATACCATACCGTCCTGGTACCCTTTCCATAATAATAAATCTTTGTCGTGTCAAGATTATTCAATGTATTCTGATTACATTTACCATAAAATGTAGCATACTCCTGACTTCCAGTCGTATGGGCACTATCAAACAACATCGAACCAGAAACATCCAATACCAGCATCGTGTCAGACACCTCATTATTCGTTATCGTTGTAGACTTGGTCAACTTAGATGAAGCTTTGATATCAATGTCATAGGTACGCTTATCCCAATCTGTCACCTTTGCTGTCTTACTATAATCCATCACACTGTCTATAAGTTCCTGCTCAGTAAGATTCAGAACATCATAATAATCTCCCTCTTTCTTAGTATAAGCGGTTTCACCATCTGAAAGGTACATCGTAGCAACTAACGTTCCTGCGTCATTTTTTGCTACCTTAACCACCCAGTTATCTACGGACGGAATATAATTTGTTGGTGCAGCATCTTCTGTTAATGTGTAAGTTCCTTCCGTCAGCTTGGAGAAAGTTGCATTACCATTCGCATCAGAAGTTGATGTCTGTTTCTCCTCAGTTGCCTCATTCTTTAAAGTGAATCTCGCTCCCTGAAGTGCTTCATTCTTTTTGTTAATCTTATGAAGTACCAGATTCGTGGATTCTGCTTCTGTTACCTGTGTAATACGGGCTGATGGTAAAGTAAAATTCATATTACAGTTAGAAACTCCTGCTCCACGTTCCATATAGAGAACAGTCAGTGTATGTTCCTGCTCTTTTTGTTCTGTTGTCAGCTGATCCTTTGTCTGATTCTCGTTCAACAGATACTTCCATAAATCAACCTTGCCAGGTGCTGCATCATGGATACCACCAAGATCAAGAACAACTTTATTCCCATCTAAAACAACCCAGAGGTCATCATCTCCTGTAAATTCATAATCTAACGGACCAATATAATCTCCCAATTTGAAATCAACGTCATAGCGCATTCCAAAATAATAATTATGCCCATTCGGTGCATTAGCCGTAGAATTTTCATTCTTATATTGTGAATCTATAGAATCTAAAGGGAAAAAGTTTTCACCTGCTTCCGCAACTTTTGTCTCCTCTGAGCCATTCGTTCCAGGTTTATTAACCTGCGTAAGCTGATAGGAATCTCCATTCTGAGCAAATACCAGTTTATAATCTGTAAACACCTTTCTTAAATAACGAGTTTTACCGTTAGAAGTAAATGATAAATCTGAATTATCAAAAAATCCTGGTTCCGGATAATTAAATTCAACATCACCATTACTATCTAATCCCTTTAATAATCCTGTGACTACTTGTTTTGTACCAGTCCAAGCATTCGCATTCCAAGTCTTTGTCTGTCCATTCTCATTGATATTGCTGACATTACATGTATAGTTTCTATATTCACTATAATTTTCTTGTGAAATTGTATGGTTATCATTGTCATTTCCAGACTCTCCCATTGTCAAGCGGGCACTATCTGAACCAATTCCATGATAAGAAGGATTCGACGGCATATTGATAGAATAATATGTACTTCCGTTTGGATTCCAGTAAGTCCCATCACCTCGTCCAGCCATAATCGTATAATCATAGAACTTCGTCTGTCCTTTTACTGTTGTCTTTTTCGGAGTATAATATACCTCTACTGTAGAATCTTTTGACAATGTGATTTTAGAATATTCGGATTCATTCACATAATTCTGTCTGTTTTTTGTTCCATCAGTATTTGTATTCTCTACAATTACCTTCTTTACATTCCAATTGCTTGCTTTAGCATAATCGTTGATTCTTCCTCCAACTGGAATCTCTAATACATCATCGGAGTAAATCTTTTTCTTTTCTCCGTTCGCATCAGCGGTTGAATCATCATTATAATGCTTAATTGTTGCCGTAACCTTTGTACTTCCCTGCTGAACAATAACGTAGGTTGAAAAATGATTTGTCTCAAATACAACATCACCTTTCTTATCTACATCCCCGTTCATGTTCTCTACTTTATTATTATCATCAACATGGAATACTGCTGCGTTCTGGCCTGCCGAGATTCCTGGTACATCTACAGAAACCTGTACAGATGCGCCCGGCTGGATCTCCTCACCATACAGTTCAAAATGAATATCATATGCATGAACCTTTTTCACAGTTCTCTTTTCCTTTAATGCAGCCTCCTCGACCTTTTTCTCTGTCTTCTCACTTAATTCTATCGGTTCAACAACTAATTCTGCATCTTCCGGCAAATCATTCTTATCAGCAGCCGTTACTGTTACATTCACCTCATCGCTCTTATACTCTTTCACGATTGGTTCTGGCTTGGCAGAAGAGGTCGTTGCTTCTGTTGTTGTCTCTTCTGGCGCAGTCTCCGTCGTTGCTTTTGTCTCCTTCTTTGTTGTCTCTTCTGCTTTTTCTTTCTTACTTTCGTCCGCTCCAGTTTTTTTCTCTGCTTCTGTTGTCTCTGTCTTTTTCTCTGTCGTCTTCTCCTCCGAAGATTCTGACTGTTCCGAAGCATCCAGACTTTCCGTTTGTATATCTTCTTCTGAATCAGCGTCCTCACTCTGTACTTTTACATCGGAATTATCCGGATTACCATCTGCCGCAGCCGTCGTTGCTTCCTCTTTCCCCATAGAAGCAAATCCAACTATATGCGGTGTTGTGAATAACATTACTGCAACGATAAAGATTGCTACGAGCTGTTTCCACCTTCTTTTGTTTTCCTTCACATTCTTCATAGTATTCCCCGCTTTCTTAAAAATAATCACTATGTAAATTCTGTTTATTTATTAAATTTTATTTTTTGTTAAACTTTATCGCTTATAAGTCATATTCGTCTGACATCTTTTATTCTATAATTTTATCATAAAATCTTCTTTTCGCCAATAAAAATTCTCCTTATTTATATGTTTTTTACCGCAACTTTACGCTTGATATTGCACAAGTTTACTTTTTATAAATTGTATTCTTTGTATATATAGAACATCGTTCCTGTCTCTTATACACATCTGACGCTGCCGACG